>Ga0123352_10019128_pt1 | contig 10920 bp, 6 predicted proteins | sample TergutLab28metaG_FD_89700 | JGI IMG/M metagenome (GOLD analysis project Ga0123352, IMG submission 89700) | Labiotermes labralis P1 segment gut microbial communities from Petit-Saut dam, French Guiana - Lab288 P1 | ecosystem: Host-associated > Arthropoda: Insects > Digestive system > Gut ... | reverse complement strand
CTCTGTTCAATATCAGGAGTTTTTCACTGTACACACAGCAATGGTATATGCCATGCAGGTTTGCTGACAGCTTGCGAGCAGGATCCTGCCCGCAAGCTGTCAGCAAACCTGTATAGCATATACCATTGCTGTGTGTACAGTGAAAAACTCCTGATATTGAACAGAGGAACTGTCCGAAACATGTAGGATTTTATTCCAAAAATAAATTTGAGAAATTAGTGCATCTGTTTGGTTTTATTATAAGAATTTATCACTATGCACGGCCACCTGAACGTCAAATTTCTTGTCCGTGTTCTCCAATTTGTGTACACAGAGCAACATATAGTGGCTTTAGCCTTAAGAATTCTCATGTTTACTGGAGCCAAATCTTTGAGAGGCTTGGTCTGAAGAAGCAGGCTATACTTGATTGTTGCCAATTTGCCGATAATTTTGGTTTGTAAAACACAAATTTTAGGTATTTTAACGATGCCCGATATATTTGCTTCTGTTGTACCAAGTGATAAAATTTAATTTCTTACTTCAATCAAAAAGGCGTAGGATTAAATTCTGTCCTTTGCGTGTCATGCAGGCACAGAAGGATTGTGACGGTGTAACGGTACTCATGTTTAACCTTAGAGCACTGTGTGAGTGGTTGGTTAACGCAAAGCCCAGGTTGCTTTATCCCCGAGAAGTAGCCCCGTCACGCGTTGCAGATGAGGCTGGGTGGGCTCGTATTGACAGGAACAGCGAGATAAAACCTCTTAGGTAATCTCTCAGACAGTGACTCAAATAACACTGCAGCATGAAACTGATAAATACTGGCAAGGAGAACTCTAAATTCAGAGCCTAACAATGGTGATCCTCACACCATTTGATTTATTAGTAGATCCTTCATGCTTCTAGGTATAATTGACGTTGGGAGCAATTAGGTAATGGAAGCGGGGTGCTGGCTGGCTCTATCCTGAAATGCAGTGTATCATCAACATAAGCATACTTTCGGCCATAGGTATCACTATCGGGATTAGAGATATTGCCATGCTGTATTGATTTCAAATATACAAAACTGTATTCGGACCTTAAACTTCCTGTAACACAAACATGTATGTATAATATATATTTTGTGTGTTGCACGCAGAATTAAAAATCCATTATTTCACTCAGTCGCTCAATCTCAGTCACACAGAGCCGTTATTAATGTGCACTCAGTGCTCCAGCCATTCCATGGCAGTCTCTTTCTCACTTAGCAAATTCCATTCTCTGTCCGTCAAATAGTCAATGAGACACCCACTCCAAAGTTTATTTCCTGTATTCCATTCTCTCGTCCTCTCTGCCCCTCACTTACCGAATTCTTTATATGCCTCTCAGTCAAACATCTGTTTTGCCAATCATTCACCCTGTCATTTACTCTCTCAGGCCTTCAGTTTCTCCACCAATCTCTCGATGACGCACTGACTCACTCTGTGACTCTCTCACTCACTCACTCACTCACGCACTTACGCATCTAGTCACCCTTAGGAATTAGGTCAGTCTCTGGCATTAACGTCTCTCCCTCACTCTCCTTGTTTGGTCTTTACTTTACAACATTTTCAGCGTCTCGAAGCCTGTAACAACGAATGCTTGGACGTTGCACGAATGATCGATTGGGCACGAAAGGGAGCGGTGTGGCATAGTGACGGCGCTAATCCGTAATTGACCTAGAAGAACTGAGGAAATCACCAGAAGAATATATTAGGGTAGCCTGGATTTCGAAAATGATTCTTACAAGGAGTCTCTCAACACCACACCACACCACACCACACCACACCACACCACACCACACTCGCTCTTCCATATCTTGAAAGATATTAACTAAGTTTTCCTGCTTTCTTTAAAATGACAATGTATAATAATTTTATGTTTTGTGTGAAAATGGAATCTACAAGTGCAATACACATCTTAGCTTCAAAGTGTTAAATGCTTAGAAATAAAGAGATTTGTACTTGACAGCAACTTTAGTAAGAGGGATTTGTACTTGAAGAGTGCTTTACTAACTAAATTATTTACTTACTTACCTAACGGTTTCATGTTTTTCGAGTGGTGATAAAAGACAGAGTTACAGAAAGCAGAGGAACAAGCAACGAAACGCCAAGCAAGAGTATTACCAGACTGGATTTCATATGGATCACTCCACTACCGCTCCTTGATAAATTTGAGTAACATTGTTCAGCACAACTCTTTTGAGCCTCTCTACTGTGCTGTGGCTAAACCCTTGCACTTGGTGTGCCTACCTTTGCTTTGATGTTAACGCAAAATATGATTATGTGCTAACCATATGACAATGTGGAGCAAGCAGGAAGTTTGTTCTGGCATTTAGCAGCGCGCACAAGAGGCAGTTACCGCCCTCCCTCAAAGTGGATGGCAACTCTGGCTTACACACTTCCACATCACCGCTCAGACTCTTCTTTTTATTCTTCTGTACTCTGTGAAGATGTAAAGGATTTAACGAAGAACTTTAATCCCCTTGAAGTGGTAGAGGCAGAGATGCAACACGGGTACCTTAAAGGGACAAAAGTCCTCTCGTCCTTGCTTTATCGCCCAATAAAACGACACTGCATCCAAATCCGTTGTAAAAACATCGTCCCTATCTTCCGAAACAGGTGTTAGTTCGTAGCACTAGATTTACATTTTAGGAGTCTCTTCGCATAGGTTTCTCTTCTAAAAACTTCCAGTATTCCTTAAAGTACTCATAAAATTCTAAACCCCAACTGAATATATACATTATTGGGTATTTCAGGTACTGTATAACAAACCGAAGGAAAAGAGAACAGATTTATTTGCTTTCTTAGCTTACTCTAATTTTGTCCCACACTTTAATCATCAGGGACACAGTGAATTACAGGTGTTATAACGTTGGCAGATTATATCCATGCTATCACTGTGCTTCTTGGCATATGTGCATTTTGAAACAGTTGTGTTGTAGTGCATATTACACTAATCACTGTAAAAATTTAGACTGTTAATTAATAAGCTTTTCATGTAGTTTGAGAACGTAATGACTCGTACGGATATCCGAAAAATATTGTTTTTGTATATATCAATGAGAGCAAAGAAGTAGTTTCCATCAAGAAGATGGCAAATTGAATTGTCACTAAAAGTACGAATCTTCTGATAGTTTTACTCAGTTGAAGTTTCTACAAACTTATGCACAAGCTGCACTTACATAACCCTTGGGGTACTGTTTATTATGAATGGATACGTGACCTAACTCCTGTCGCCCAAGTGAAGGATACTTATCTCAGTGTTTGAAATGTGGGTTATGGTGAGCGAGGGGATACATTTTTGGTGTAGGGGTTAGCATTTACCTTTATTACTGGGAAGATTTTGGAAAGGAAATCGGCTATTCTGCCTGAGATTTTCTGTTCCTCACAGAGACCCCCAATAGAAGCACCGGAAGGTAGTTACCGTAAGACCGGCTAAAAATATTTCCTTCAAAATTCCTCCTAATTCATAATTACCGTAATATTTAATATCTTACTCTACATGTTGACTGATGACAAATTTTTTCTAAATAATCCACTAACGCAAAAGCAGTATACGGGTATTTGAGGGTTGTTTGACCGTGCATCTTCATCATGAAATAATGTGAAATGCTAACTTGTTGCAACAAGGTAATTTATTGATGTATTCTTAGCTCGACATGTTTCGGGCGCAAGCGTATGCGTCCGAAACATGTCGAGCTAAGGATACATCAATAAATTACCTTGTTGCATCAAGTTGGCATTTCACATTATTTCATGCAGTAAACGGGTGTTCCATTGCATTTCGGTGGATTAGCTGCAGCCTGCTTATCGCCGCTCCAGCGGCGTGTTGCAGTATATATCGTATCATTAAATCTCAGAGAATCCTTTATGCTGGTACCAGGTCTGGTGCAATTTTGAGAAAATCTTGCAGATTGTTGTAGTGTAATGGACCGACCGACCTTCATAACATATTGTTGCCTAATAGTCACTTTTTAATAATAAGACACTATTTTTATGTCTGTGTCAACAAATACATTTTTTATTCATTTCTCTTAACTATAATTTCCTCTGTCGCGATTTGTTGATCCAATAAATCGGTTATTTAATAGCAGAGTTTTGTGTTAAACTTTGAAGTCTGCTGTGCGTTTAAATGATTCCTTTTGTACAATTTAAGCACATGTGTCTGTCTGTCTGTCCGTCTCACCGCTTTTGTTTTGTCAGAAGACAAACAATTTTTCCTTCAGTTTTGATTAAACAAAGTAAGACATTGGAAATGAGCCTTCGTGAACGCCTCGAATACAGGAACAAAATTTATACAGCGACGAAATTTTTAAACTCCTTGCAAGTTGGTAGAAATGCAAATATTTTATAAATTATGTAAAAAAAGACACTACATATGAATATGTAAGTTAAAGTTAGCTTTGTAAAGCCTTATTATTTAATTTTGAAACCCATAAATCCTTATTTATTTATCATGTTCATACACAAATTTATTATATAAGGTTATTATATTCTTACAATAAAAAAAACAAATGATCCGTGATTATGTGTTGACGGATCGTTTGTTGTATTTATTGGAGGACTAGAATACAACGATGATTAACCGTATTAAAGTTTTATTTAGTTTGTGGACTGAAAACGCAAGCCCAACTGCAGGACTTGTGAAATTCCATTTATTCGTGATTAGGAGTTTACCTTCAAATTCTTTGGTGAACTTATGAACTACTTCTGTCGAGTTATGAAATATGAGACGGAACATTTGTCAAATTTTGTTTATTTTAAAAAAAGAGTAAGGGAAACAGCAGGTGCAGAAAGAACAGCTCAGTGAATTTCAGCTTAGGTCTCATGAAGCAATTAACATAATGGGGTATTAATTGGATATAAAATTGTATCATAACAACACTGTCAGCCCGAAGATACTGGGCAAATCGTTAGCTTTTGTACAGAGAATTTCTTCTATGTCAGTTTGTCCTACTTCTACAATGCGATCATTGGAATACACATGGACAGAGGACTGGGTCGTAATATATCGCACAGACTGGGAAGATAGGTCAGCATTCACTGAGCGCAACCTGTTAAAGCGTATTGCTACTGAATTTCATTACCACACATTTCATTTGGCTTTACAATGTGGGCATTAAACAAATCGTGAAATAAATTGACGGTATTCATGTCAGTCGCTATAAAATTGTCATTAGCACAAATAGAACAAATATGTGATTACACTGTAAAGAAAATTGATAAGGAGAATATTAAGAAATATAAGCATAACTGACCAGAGCAATAAAATAATTTATTAGCTCTTTTTTGGCTTTAATTTGATTCTAAATCAGACCCATAATTTATCTAATTACAGCAAATATGCTGCCATAACACCGACTACGTCCATGTCAACGGACACGATAGAACCATTACTCTAATTTTAGCCAAGCGCTGTATAAAGCTCCCTGATGATGGATCCTTTGTAAACCGAAATATGTTGGAGCAATTTTAAATATTTTTAAATATTTTATAATAATTTTAATTGTATCTACGAATTATATATTTGTGCGTCTGTTGGTTAATAAAGGTTTTTAATCGTCATTGATGCACGGTACAAATAAGAAGATTATTATCTCCCTGTCTACACACCTGACTAAAAGACTTAATAAGTAACAAAGACAAACTAACAAAATTACAGATGTTGTATCTGAAATTAATCATAAAATATGTAACGGAGTAAATAACTCAATCTTATAAGCCCTTAAAATGAAGAGAGAATCGAATTTCATAAATTCCTCTTAAAGCGGAAATTGTAATATGAGATAGGCCTACATGGAAGTTATTATGAAGGTCAATAAGACAAGTCATTGAGCTCTTAGACCATGTATAGGATTTGGACGAAATGTGATATGAAGTGAGTTTGTGGTGCCTTTTGTCATAGTATGCTTTGTGTCTTGTTACTAATTAGGACCAATGCGGACTTGAATACTTCATAGACCTTTATTTATCTCTTTAACTAAAGATTATTTAGTACACTAATTAGAGTAACAAGGTGGTATGTAAATAACCCCATGAGCAGAGCCTTTCCTTAGTCAGGCAAGAAATTTTCCATTTTCAATACAACACACACATCGCATTGCTTTAAGGTAAAATATCACTTTGCAGTCTACACTTGGAGTATCTAAGTGGTCACTGCATGCATCTCTGTTCTCTTCCATCATTCATCTATGCCGCGCCCCTCTCTTAATTCAAATGTTACAAACACACACACACACACACACACATATGTATGTATGTATGTATGTATGTATATATATATATATATATATATATATATATAAATGTGGCGCGCTAATTTTGTGCAGAGGCGTGAAAGAAAGGCTGGGCTTTTCATCGACTTTGACACAAGACGGATTTATATAGCATTGTAAATTTCCAAAGTATCTTTACTAGGAAAACAAAAGCGGGTGTTTCTGGTCAGCTGGCGAGATGAGTTCTTGGGCGGTTTTGAATGTCGCTATACAAGTGAATAAGTGACGAAAAGGAAGATTCCGATGCACTTCAGCATCCGGAATATCGCGATCGAATGGGTTATTTTCCTTAATGTTCAAGGTGCTTCGCTTTTCAACATCAGGTCTCATATTATTTATTTTGTTTAAGGGATTTCATAGTTTTTCTCTCCGCTACCTGAAATTACCTGAACGGCAGTCCTGATACATAGGTGGCCATGAAATCTTCCCTTACCTCCACTGCTATTTTGTCATCTAACGCTATATAATCTGGGTTGTTTTTATAACTTTAAAAAATCTGCAGAAGAGGCATTTCGATGTAAAGTTGAGTCATTTTTCTGCAGGTTACAACTATGATTTTCGGCTGGATGTAATCATTAAGATATGTTTCATGCTTTTCTTTAACTTATATAACAGTTGCTACTCTACTTTAAGTAAGTAACATATAATTATTTTTCTACTGGAGAAAAAGGGTTTCTATACATGAGCTAAAATAAACTGAAATAACTGGAATATATTGGCTGGATAAATGACTGGGTTCGTATTCATTTCTTGTAATCATAAGGTTCATCATCCCCGTTGTGTTCAATAAAATAATTAAGAGTGTGTATGTTCGTGTCTAATACAACTTTATTATATTTGATGGTAGAGGTGTATTTACATTTACTACCTAAGGTGCAACTACATGTTTCGGCTTTTGATAATATCCATCTTCAGGTTGTACATGAATCCTTTGAAAGTAGTTATACAATATTGAGTATGGGCTGTGTACATTGGGGATGTGGGAGATGAGGTGGGCCCACCTCATCTCCCACATCCCCACTATACACACTCCATATTGAATCTTGTATAACTACTTTCAAAGGATTCATGTACAACCTGAAGATGGATATTATCAAAAGCCGAAACATGTAGTTGTACCTTAGGTAGTAAATGTAAATACACTTCTACCATCAAATATAATAAAGTTGTGTTAGACAGGAACATATACTCCACTCTAATTAGTTCATTTCTTGTATATTCTTCTTGAATGTGATTCCTTTTATGGTACATATTATTAAATTTCTGTGCGAGTTGGGTAACTCACACCCAGTGTAATATCCTTCAGACTGACCAAATAAATATGAAGGGAAGAATATAGTGCAAAGAATAAAGAGCGCCTCTTGCGTATAAATTTAGAAATTTCATCGCTTATGGTTTATGACGGGCTTCGGAACCAGTTTACTTGGCATGGACGCATTTTATTCTGTATCGTTCCGCTGTGCAGCTTCAGTGGCAGGAATCCTCTTGAGACTCGAGCTCTATTCGCCAGGATGAACATTGCTATCATTCAAACTTTGACTGGTGGCATGAGAACCCACGGGAGAGTACGGGGTGGCCTTACTGTCCAGCAAACCCCAATGTCGCCCTATCTCAAGAAACTTGGAACGGACATGTGCTGAGAAGTTGGAAGTAAAAACAAGAAACAAACTCCATACATCTTCAATAAGGATGGAGTCTGTCTTAAAATTCATGAGAAATATGGGCTTCCCTTTCCCTTTATTCCGCACAGTGACGTAATATTCCTACAGATATCGAAATATAAACCACATGCCAGCAATAAGAAAGGTGACATTACTGCATCTCAACAGAAGACAGGAAGAATCACGAATGGATGTGGCTATTTGATTCTGGCGTATGGCGCAGTAAGAAGTTTCTGGTGAAACTATACAGCTACAGCTGATATATAAACAAGTATACAGTATGTGATTTTGGTCCTGATTATGCTAGCCTTAGTTAAGGTCCAACGGTAGAACTTCGAAAGAGTGATCCCATAAGACAAGAACATTTACTGGACAGCTATTAACGCATGAAAGGAAGACCATGTAGCATGGAGATGTACAAGAGAAGGAAATTAATATTCCTGGAACGAAATGTCCGTTATTTTATCCGGTTAAATATTTATCCGATTTCAGAAGCTGTACGAACTTGTAAAAATGTTGATGTGTCATGGAAAAATGGAACAAAAGCAAACGAAAATAACAGGAATACGAACTTAATATACTAACGTAAAAATATGGTTAGCATGGAACAAAATATGAATCAGGAAATATGCTCGTATGCAAGTCAGACTAAGGGAAGAAGACATTTCAAATAACCGAGAAAGAAAGCAGGCCAGAAAATATTTCAGAATTTGTAGATTTATGCTACTTTAAAAAAATCGACGTTGATTCTCAAAACAGCCGACACATTCCAGTCAACAATGTGAAATATTCAGTGTTTAGTTTAGGTGAGATAATCTTAATAATGCAAAATACGCGTGATCACAAAAAGAAATGCGCATCAACTCGTATGTTTGATAATTTTCTGAATGAAAATAAGTTTATATTTATTTGCTTATAAGGAGAATTGATATAAAAGAACGGAAATTTGGAGAATATATTTTTTTAAAATTTAAAATGTAATACTGCTCATCTCCCTGTTTTTGTACTGACAAAGAGCTATGGATTTCTGAAAGAAAACAATCTGACTTTGAATGTGCACAAAATTAATACATTAAAAAAAACGTAGAATTTATCAACATAGTAAAAGAAATAAATCATTTCAGTAACTTAAAAAAGGTGTCGAATACCTTTTCAATATTCCAAATAAATGCACATGATTAATGATGTACAAGAATACACGGAACAGAACATTTTAAAATAATTGACGTTCAACAGGCAAGGTTAATTAGCAACTGTAAGAATGTCGAATACAAACTCTTTTATCATGTGGAATTTTGAGGAGTACAAGAATGCAAGGAATAGAAAACTGTAAAATAAAATAAGATACGTGTATTTATGTCTGCCAGTGTTTTTAGGATGAGTATTAATTCATACAAGTAGAGAATTAATTATTATTAACTGAAAATATCCATACAATTTTATTCTGACGTCTCCGATTTAATTCAGTAGTGATAAAAATAGAATCGCGAATATAAGCCTTTCTCATTGCACCTTCATTTTTCTGTTAGACTTATATAATTTTAGAGTTTAGAGACTAATCTCACTTATAAGTTATACATTATTACGTGCTGAAAGCAATCTCAGAAAGCCACCAGTTGATTACTATTGCTGGATTTACGGTAAAGTAGACCTTTGCGATCGTCCTCGCGCAAAAGAAAATATAGTTGGACTAAGAAAAAGGAGAATCTTCTGAATGATATGGAACTAAATTTATACGAGGTAAATTGTCTTGGCTGAAAATGGTAGGTAACTAACTAACAAATATGTATGTATGTATGCATGTGTATATGTGTGTATGTATATACGTGTGTATGTATGTATGTACGTACGTACGTACGTACGTACGTATGTATGTATGTATGTATGTATGTATGTATGTATGTGTGTATGTATGTACGTGTGTGTATGTATGTATATATGTGTGTATATATGTATGTATGTATATATGCGTGTATGTATGCAAGTATGTACGTATATAAGTGTTTGTATGTATGCATGTATGTACGTGTGTATGAGTGTATGTATTTATGTATGTTTGTGTATGTATGTATGCACGTATGTAGGTATGTATGTGTGTATGTATGTACGTACTTATGCACGTATGTTCGTATGTATGTATGTATGGATGCATGTATGTATGTGCGTATGTATTTTTTTGTATGTGGTGTATTGCTTGCTCCATTACAGCCGTAATACTACATACAAGCTTTTACTTTTCTTGTTGTTGTGTTATGTACATTTGTACAATCTACATTACTATGTACAGTTATGTTATAAACTTTACATTCCTTTGATTATTGCATATAACTTTGATTTAGTCTTAGAGGTATTTACGTTTCTTTGATTTTTTACATATAGTTTTGATTTAACACTTTACAGTTTTCTTACATCTATGCTACGATCGTTACGTCTCTTGGCTACGCTCCAATATTTGCATTCCCTTTGATAGGTGTTATGTGTTATGATTTAACTATCTAACAATTCACTTTGCAGCTGTTATGTTCTGCGTTTATTTCATCCAAAGGTATTGTGTTAGTAAATTTCATAAAATCTTTGATATGTTTCTTTATCAAGTCCCTTTTATTGGTTGACCAGTCGTTTGTCTTTAGTATTGACTGTTTTAAAATATTTCTTTCCTTGTTTAAAAGATTGCATTCAAATATAAGATGGTATATATTCTGGTCGCTGTTTCCGCAGGGGCAGGTCAGTGCTTTTATTATTTTAAAACGGTGTAAATATGAATTTGTTTTTTCCGTGGGCTGTGACCATTGCTGTGAAGTTTGGTGTAAGATTTATGTTCATGTTTAGTCTCTCCTTAACATCCGGGAAGAAGTCTTTTCTAATTTTTCCTTTTGTTGAGTTTGTCCATTCTGTTTGCCATTTCTTCACACCGTCGTCCTGGAGTTCTTTTATTATCACCCTTTCGGGATTCTTTTGTAACTTTCCTTGATGTTTTTGTTTGCCGCT
>Ga0123352_10019127_pt1 | contig 10921 bp, 14 predicted proteins | sample TergutLab28metaG_FD_89700 | JGI IMG/M metagenome (GOLD analysis project Ga0123352, IMG submission 89700) | Labiotermes labralis P1 segment gut microbial communities from Petit-Saut dam, French Guiana - Lab288 P1 | ecosystem: Host-associated > Arthropoda: Insects > Digestive system > Gut ... | reverse complement strand
TTGGGGCGGGGGGTTCGCCCTGCGGGGGGGGGGCGATTCCGTTTTGGGGCGTGCGCTTTTTTGTGCGGTACACAGGGCGAATGTGGGGGGGGGGGGGGTGGGGCGCGGCGCGTGGGCGGACGGCAAATGGTGCCCCTGCGGGGTAGGGAGGTATCCCGCGCGCTATAATAATCAACGAGGAAACGGACTGAAAATAAACGCGCCGACCGCCAGGGGAAGCGGGTTTTTTGCTGTTCATATACCGCAAGTATAGCATAAGATTGTCTAAACAACAACTATGCCTGCCCCTGAGTCTGCCTTCTTTTATCAAGGGGTAAGGAGGTATAGATGCTTATAACCGGACTTCTGGTAATAGGCGGCAGCTTTAGAGGCGCGGAAGCGGATTTGGGTGGCACAAACTATAATTTTGATCTGATTTCAGCAGTTATATAGCAAAAAAGTAAATTCCACAGTATACCGCCGCAAAAAGAAGGGATATACTGACGAGCACGCAAAACAATCATACTGTATATCAAGGAGCCCCCTCATGTTTCAAATTATTTCTGACAGCAGCTGCGATTTTAGTCCGGCGGAAGCAAAAGCACACCATATAGAAATCGTTCCCTTCTATATTACCTTCGACCAGACAGCGCATTTAAAAGAAGGGATTGACATCAGCAAGGAGGCATATTTTCAACGCTTGAAGGCAGAGAAAAACCTCTTCCCGCAAACATCCCAGCCCAGCCCGCAAGATTATATAGACGCATATACGCCGCATCTGGACGCCGGCAAGGACATTCTTTCTCTCACGATCTCTTCCAAAGTGAGCGGCAGCTATACAAGCGCTGTCCTCGCCGCCGATATGCTGAAGGAAGAATATCCGGACCGGACCATCCTTGTGATGGACTCTTTGAACGGCAGCATAGGGCAGGGCCTCATTTTGACAGAGATCATCAAAATGCGCGACAAGGGCTACTCTCTGGCTGAGACGGCCGCGCTTGCCGGAGAAGTGATTAAAACGGCAAAAATCTATTTCACACTGGACAGTCTGGAATACCTGCGAAGAGGCGGCAGAGTCGGCCCTACGACCGCGCTGGTCGGCGGCCTTTTGGGTCTGCGCCCTGTGCTGCATCTGGTCGATGGTACGGTCGCGCAACTGGACAGCGTGCGCGGAAGCAAGCGGGTGATGCAACTGATGGAAGAAGGCATCGCGGCGGCCCTAGAGGGCGAGACGCAACATGTAACGCTAGCGATCGGTCACATTCTCAGGGAGGAAGACGCCGCGACATTCAAGGCCAACTTAGAAGCGGCGCTTCATATGACCATCACGAACCCTGTTACAGAAGTTGGCGTAACCATCGGCACCCACGCCGGACCAGGCGCGCTGGTGGTTGCGTACTGTAAAAAATATGAGACGTTTGTAAGATAGGAGGGCGGAAGATATGAATACATGGTTTCTCGTCGCGCAAATTCTGGGCGTGATTACAATCTGCTTTGAATTTGCCTCGTACCAGATCAAAGATAAATCCAAATATTTCCTTTGCACAGGGATTGGGAGTCTCTTCTGGACGTCTATGTTCGTTTCGATCGGGCTTGCGACTGGGATAGGGACGCAGCTCTCGCTCATTATTGGCGCGACCTATAGTACCATTCGGAATTTAGTTTTTTGGAGAATTTTTTCTAAAAACACACCTCAGAGCAAAGAGTTTGGACTTAATTTCTTGCTCGTTATGATCTTAATAGCCCTCGTCGCCGGTGTGATTACAGTGATGAATATGCCGGCGCAAGTAAGATGGATGCACATACTCGCATTGATTATGGCTGTGAGCTTTGTCATATGCCAATATCTGCCGGGGGTTCACTATGTGCGGATTGCCGTTGTGGTCTATGCCTTTGCCATTATTCTTACGCAAACACCGCTGAATATCCTGTATGGCGACTTCCGCTGGAATGTGATGGGGATCCTGATCGAGCTCGCGAAGATTGCCTCTGTGGTGGTGTTCTACGCGCGTTATCGGTCCGAACCGAAGAAACCGCATCTGCAGTTTGCGAAACCCAGCGCGCTGTAAAAGCGTACCGATCCGCATACGAAATTGGCACCAAACCGGCGCAGCAAAAGCTGCGCCGGTTTTCTGTTGAGTGGATTTCGCACAGGGCCGAATGCGCGTCGAGTTCTGTAATCTTTTTGCGTACGTGCAACCAAACGAGGAAAATGTTGTCAATCTGTATGAGACAGAAAACAGAGTGTCTGCGGATAGCCTTGAAAGGAGTTGTACTATGTTAAACGGGAAAACGGCATTGATTACAGGCGCGTCAAGAGGGATAGGCCGTGCGATTGCGTTGGATATGGCGCAAAACGGCGCAAATATCGCCCTCAATCACTTCGGCGAAGCGGAGGAGGCCGAAGCCGTTCGTGAACTGATTCTGAGGGAAAATGTTCGCTGCGAGCTATATGAATGCGATGTCGCGGACTTTCACGCGTCCAAACGAATGGCGGATGACGTGATCCGAGACTTTTCACGCGTGGATATCTTGGTCAATAACGCCGGGATCGCCCGGGACAATCCTATTCTGCGGGTGAGTGAGAAGGACTACGACGATGTGATGGATGTCAATCTCAAGGGATCGTTCAATTTGATGAAACATCTGTACCCTGCTTTTATGAAGAGTCGTGCGGGGACGATTATCAACATCGCCAGCATTTGCGGGCTGCACGGCTGGGCTTGGCAGGCGAGTTATGCCGCCTCCAAAGGCGGGCTGATCGCTTTGACAAAAACTGTAGCCAAAGAGTTGGCGGGGCGCGGCGTTACCTGCAATGCGATTGCGCCCGGGTTCATCGCGACCGATATGACGGTCGGATTGCAGGGCGACAGGAAGGAAACGCTCTTGGCCTCCATTCCCCTGACGCGGGCGGGTCGGCCTGAAGACGTCTCCAAACTTGCCGTCTTCCTGGCCAGCGATTGGGCGGCGTATATAACCGGAGAGGTAATCAAGGTAGACGGAGGGTTGTGCATTTAATGAAAATTGGAATACCGCGGGCTTTGCAGTATTATTTCTACGAAGATTTATGGCTGAACTTCTTCCAAAACCTGGGCGTCGAAACCATCGTCAGCCCGCCGACGAATAAAGAGATTGTGAAAATGGGTGTCGCCCACTCGATAGACGAGGCTTGTTTTTCCTCGAAGATATTTATCGGGCATGTAGGGGCGCTGCTGGATCAATGCGACATGATCTTTGTGCCCCGGATCGAAAACGCGGCGATCCGCGAGGAATACTGCACCCGGATTTTCGGCCTGTATGATCTGGTCCGAAATACCTTTCCCGAGGCGAAACTCTTGCACGCCGACGTCAACTATCTCTACCGTAAAAGAGAGTCCACCGCGTTTTTGCAAATCGGGGCGGCTTTGGGGAAAAGCGAGGAGGAGTCGAAAGCGGCGTATCAGAGTGCGCTTTTGACGGCGGAGCGTCTGAAAGAGACTAAAATCGCGCGGCAGGATGCGCTGCTTGCCGGTGACGGCCCGAAAGTATTGATCTTTTCGCACGCCTATAATACTTATGACGCTTACATCGGGACCGCGATCACGGACTTTTTTGCGGAGCACGGCATCCAAGTGATATACGCCGATTTGATTGACGGAAAAGAGGCGAAAGCGATCACGCAGGAGGCTTATGGGAAACGGGTTTACTGGAAAGTGAGCGCGGAACTCATCGGCGGCATTGAGAAATATCGAGATCGTGTAGATGGGATCGTCCTTGTCTCAACGTTTCCCTGCGGTCCGGATTCGATCTTTAACGAATTGCTTCTCCGGCTCATCAAGGACAAACCGATTCTATCCCTCGTCATTGACGAACAGGACGCCGGCGCGGGGATTCAAACACGGTTGGAGAGTTTCATGGATATCATCTTGGCGAAGAGGGAGGGGAACAAGCATGGCTGAAAAACTGGCGTGCGCCCCGAAAATAGGGGACTACCATATCGTGGCGGATATTTTGCTGGAGCGGTGCCTCGGCTACAAAACGATGCCCTGCCCTCCCATGACGAAGCGGACGTTGGAACTTGGGAGCAGGCACAGCCCGGACATGATCTGTACGCCCTTCAAAACAACCCTGGGTAACTTCATTGAAGCCGCTGAACAGGGCGCAAACGTGTTCGTGATGCCCGGCGCGGGCTGCCGCCTGGGATTTTACGATATTCTGCAAAAGCAAATCTTGCAAGACCTCGGCTACGACTGTGAAATCATCACCCTCTTCGACTATATCCCGACGGTGAACAGGCTGTATAAAGCGATGAGCGATGTCAATCCTAATCTGAGCCGTGAGGAGTTTGACGGCATTTTTGAGCTGGTCGCAAGGATCACCCTGGACATGGACGGGCTGGCGGATTTCATGCGGAGGAACATCGCCTTTGAGGTAAACAAAGGCGAATACGAAACGCTCTACGCGGCCTATTTGCGGGAGGCCAGTCAGGCGCAAAGCGTGATGGAAGCTGAAACGCTCGGCAGGGGCTATCGAGAAAAGATGGAGGCTGTTCTCGTCAATAAGCCAGAGCGGCCGATCCGGATTGGCATTATAGGTGAGATATACGTTGTCGTCGAGCCGTTTTCCAACTGCGATTTAGAGACGTGGCTTGCCGAACATGGGGTGGAGATCATCCGTCCGTTTGACTTGTCTCGCATGGCGGTCGCGCTGTTCACGGTGGGAGAGCAGGTGGAAAACAGCGGGGGCTACGTGGATTACAACATCGGCAGCACCGCCAACGACGCAATCGCACAGGCTTATCAGATGATGCAAGACGGAGTTGATGGGATCATTCATGTAAAGCCGGCGTCTTGCTCGCCGGAAATAACGGCGATGACCATTTTGCAAAATATGTCTCGGGACCACCAGGTTCCCATCTTGTATATGACCTTCGACACTGAGACGAGCGAAGCGGGGGTCCACACAAGGCTTGAGGCCTTCCGCGATATGATTGTGATGAAAGGAGTGAAGTAGGAATGAAGAAAGCATACTTAGGCATTGATATCGGGTCCATTTCTACGAAAGGCGTGGTGATCGACGAAAACAACCAGATACTGGCGGACAGCTATGTATGGACGCTCGGCAATCCGATTCAGGCGGTCAAACATGTGCTGCAGGAGATCGCGCGGAAATTGGATCCGGGCTATACCGTGGTTAACACGGGCACCACGGGGTCCGCGCGGAAGCTCGTCGGCGTGGCGCTGGGGGCGCAGGTTGTCAAGAATGAAATAACAGCGCACGCGGTCGGTACGCTCGCGGTTGTGCCTGATGTTCAAACCATCCTTGAGATAGGGGGGCAGGATTCGAAGATTATCCTCATCAATAACGGCGTCGTCATGGACTACGCGATGAATACCCTGTGCGCCGCGGGAACAGGCTCCTTTTTAAGCAGCCAAGCCAAACGCCTGGACCTAGAATTGGAAGATTTTGCGGAGCTTGCCCTGACCAGTGAAAACCCGGCTAAAATCGCCGCGAGGTGTACGGTGTTTGCTGAGAGCGACCTCGTCCACAAAGCGCAGATTGGGCACAGCAAGGCGGATATTGTGGCGGGGCTTTGCCGCGCGATTGTCTTAAACTATCTGAACAATGTGGGCAAAGGGAAGCAGATCAAGGCTCCCGTGGTGTTTCAGGGCGGGGTCAGCAAAAATGCCGCGGTTGTCAAAGAGTTTGAGAAGGAACTGCAATTGCCGGTCTATGTGGATCCGAACGGACACTTGATGGGCGCGCTCGGGGTGGCGGTTTTGTGTAAAGCTGTAAAAGAGGAAACCCCCTTTGATTTTGACATCGCGGATATTCACTTTGAGACAAAAGGGGCGGAGTGTACGCATTGTCCCAACAACTGTGAAATTATCTGCGTGTTTAAAGGCGAAGCCCTCCTGGACGCGTGGGGGAACAAATGTGAGAAGGGTCTTGCCGGGATTGCCGTATAACATACGATTGGAAAAGGAGAGCAGATAACATGATAGCAACCATCACAGAAATCCTGAGAGAGTACAAAGGCATAGACAATCTGACCATCACGGAGGACACAACGTTTGAAAGCTTGGAACTGGATTCATTGGATACGGTTGAACTCGTGATGAGTTTGGAAGAGGCGTTTGGTATCACGATTGAACTGGACCAGAAGGTTACGACGATTGCAGATTTGATGCGCGTAATCGAAAAGGCGCAGCAGGCGGAAGCATAAGGAACCCGCTAACAGGCGAAGGCCGGACAAATTGTCCGGCCTTCGCCTGTTTCGTGTTGGGCAAGCAGGAAGCGCGATAAGGAGGTGCATACTAAGTTGGACAATACCAGGTGCGACTCAAACCGCTAAAGTCTGCCACACGGCCCCGAACTGCGCTACACTGCCCAGCAGGATAAACACATGAAAAATCTCATGGCACCCAAAGCGGAGGTTATTCCGCCCCGGCCACTTGACCGCATAGAGTACCCCGCCGATTGTGTAGAGCACCCCGCCCAGAATCAGCCAAAAGGTCCCGGCTACCCCGAGCGCACGCGCCAGCGGATAGACCGCCCCGATGGCAACCCAGCCCATCGCAAGATAAATGCCGGCGGAGAGCCAGCGGGGCAGATGAATCCAAATGAGATTCACCCCTGTCCCGACAATGGCCAGGCTCCAGATCACGATCAGCATTACCATGCCCAATGTCCCGCCGAGCGCGAGGACGCAAAAGGGGGTGTAACTCCCGGCGATGAGGTAGTAGATGTTCAGATGGTCGATCTTGCGCAGCCGGATCCGGCCTTTTTCACCGGTCCGAAGGCTGTGATACAATGTGCTGGCGGTATAGAGGCCGATGAGCGTCACTAGGTAGACCGCCATAGCGATTACCGCGCCCGGGAGGTGGGAGAGCGCGGCCTGATAGAGCAAAAACGGCGCGGCAAGGATGCCGAAGGCTGCCCCCGCCCCGTGCGTGAGGGCCGACCAGAGCCGCAGCCCGTCATAAGGGTCACGTTGTCGTTCGGTGTTTGCCATAGAAACCTCCTTGCTTTGGGCTATTCTGTCCATATTAGTATCATAGCAGACAGCGGACCAATTGTCTAATAAAACCACCATCGCACGGTCAAGGCCGCCATGAAGAAGCCGACGAGATCCGCGACGAGCGCGGCTGGGATCGCGTGCCGCGTCTTATACACGCCCGCCGCGCCGAAGTAGACGGCGATGGTATAAAAGGTTGTTTCGGTGCTTCCGAGGAGTACGGCGGCGGTACGACCGATGAGCGAATCCGCCCCGTGGGCCTCAATCAGCTCCGCGCCGACCGCTAAGGCCCCGCTCCCGCTGATCGGGCGCACCACCATGAGAGGCACGATCTCGGACGGGACGCCGACCCGGTCAAATAGGGGCGCGAAAAGCAGGGCGACGGCCTCCATCGCCCCCGAGGCTCTGAGCATATATACCGCCGTGAGCAGGCAGACGAGACTGGGGAAGATTTTGACCACGGTCTGGAGTCCCTCCGCCGCCCCGGTGGTGATGGCTTGGAAGACATCTACCTTCTTATACAGCGCCCAAGACGCTGTGCCGAGGAGGATGAGGGGGATCACGAGGTCGAAGAGGCTGGTCGTCATAAGGGCCTCCTCTTGGCGAGAAAGCGCGCTGTGACGATGCCCGCCGCCACGGAGACGATGGAGGTGACCCAGACGGCGGGCAGGATATCAAAGGGTGAAAAGGCCCCCGCCGCGGCGCGGACGCCGGCGACGGTCGCGGGGATCAGTTGGATCGAAGCGGTGTTGAGTACGACGAGCATACATTGGTCATTGGTCGCGACCCGCCCGCGCTGCATTGCCTGCACGGCGCGGATGCCGAGCGGCGTGGCGGCGTTGCCGAGGCCGAGCAGATTCGCCGAGACATTGGCGGAGAGGGGTTCCATGACGTCCGGATTGTCTTTGCTCTCCGGAAAGAGCCGCGCCAAGATGGGTTGGAGCAATCCGGATAGGGCCGCCGCGAGGCCGCCGCGCCGGATCACCTCCATGATCCCGCTCCAGAGGCAGATCACACCGGCGAGGGTGATGGAGAGGGTCACCGCCGTCTGCGCGCCCTCCATGGCGGCGTTTGCCACTTGGGTCACGGTGCCGTTGAGCAGGGCGAACAGGAGCGAGATCGCCACCATTGCGGTCCACATCCAGGCCATTGCCATTGCGGGGCCTCCTTCCGGTTTGCCTGTCTGTTACTATGTGTATAGACAGGCAGGGAGGAATATGCCCTTTGCCGCGCTTGGCGGCCTCGACGGCCCGCGAAAAATGTGCTAGAATGGCTCGAACAGAAAGAAGCGTGCGATGGGAGCGGGAAAATGAGAAAAATTTGGACGCTATTCGCGGTGTTTTTGGCGCTATTCACCTTTATCACCTTTGGCGACCTGAGAATCGGCGCCGAAGGCGCAACGGCAAGCGCGTGGATGACGCTTATGCTTGGTGTGACGAGTTTGGCCATTGTGCCGCTTGTGAAAAACGGATTGCCGGACAAGAGGTGCATTGGCATCTCGCTTTTGCTGGGGCTGCTTGTCGTGATCGCGGGATTTGGCGTGCATATGTCGATTCATTTTGGCATGCTGCCGCTCGCCGTTGTCACTTTGCTCTGCGCGCTTGCCATGTTCAGCGTGTTTCGGGCGCATCCGGAGCAGGCTTTGCGCTTGCTCAAAAACGACTCCGCACAATCGGCGGCCGGGAGCGTCGCAATCGGCCTTGCTGTGGGTATCGTGTGTGGGGGTATCAATCTTTTTCTCTCGGGCGAGGAATTGCGTCTGCGTGTTACACCCGCCGCCTTTCTTGTGGCGCTGAACCCAGGCGTGTATGAAGAAATCGCGTTCCGCGCATTCCTGTTTGCCGCCTGCCTTTATTGTTTGCGCGGCGGCGTTCATTCCAAGACGCAACACTTCACGCTTTGGTTTATGATGATTGTGCCGCATGTGCTGATCCACACGCCGGACATGTTCTTGGAGCAAGGTCTGATTGCGGGGCTGGGGAGTATCCTGGTATTGACAGCCCTGTTTGGAATGCCCTTCGCGGTTTTGCAACGAAAGCGAGACATCATCTCGGCAATGGTCGCACATGGGGTTGTCATGGTAATCCGATTTTCCTTTTTGGGCATACCCGTCTAACAAGAAGACCGCAGAGGGTTATCCTCTGCGGTCTTTTAATGCTTCGGCGTATAATAGATTTTTCGCGATTCCGCTTTCCTCCGATACCGCTCGCGCGGCATCTTTGAGCGACTGACCGGCAGATGTGAGGTCCCGGACGCGCGCGAGCGCGCGATCCAGCGTTTCCCCATCTGTTTCCGCTGATGGCGGGGGCGCGCCTTCGATGATGAGCACGACTTCGCCGCGCGGTTTGTCGTCCGCATAGCGTATGGCCGCCTCGGCGAGGGTGGTGCGGATGGTTTCTTCGTACCGCTTGGTCAGTTCGCGGCAGAGGGCGATGCGTCGGTCGCCCCAGGCGGTGAGCATATCGCGCAGGGTGTTGGGCAGTTTGTGCGGGGCCTCGTAGAAGATTATGGTGCGTTGTTCGGCGCGCAGGGAGTCTAGATGCTCCCTACGGCTTTTGGCGGAGACGGAGAGAAAGCCCTCAAAGGTAAACCGGCCTGTGGGCAGGCCGGAGAGGGCGAGGGCTGTTGTCAAGGCCGATGGGCCGGGGATGCAGATGACTTCGATTCCGTGTTCTGCCGCTAGTGCGACGAGTTCTTCGCCGGGGTCTGACACGGCGGGCAGTCCCGCGTCTGTAATCAGCGCGCAGCTTTCTCCGGCTTGGAGGCGGCTGAGGATTTGTTCGCCCCGCTCCCGGCGGTTGTGGGTGAAATAGCTGATGAGGGGCTTCTTAATGCCGAAGTGATTGAGCAGCTTCAGGGAGACGCGTGTATCTTCCGCGGCGATGAAATTCACTTGTGCCAGCGTTTCAAGCCCCCGGGGCGACATGTCGCCCAAGTTGCCGATGGGGGTGCCGACGAGATAGAGTATTCCGGTCACAGTTTCACCTCCGATAGATGGTTTTGATTTGGTCGCTGTCTGAACCGTCTGGGCCTTGTAATAGGAGCGGCGGTTCGATTATAAGGCCGGGATTGCCGCCTCGGCGGCCTTCGACGAGGACGAGATTGGGGGCGCGCTCTGCGGTCAGCGAGACGAGGCAGAGGCGTTTGGGTTCGATGCCGTGGTGGTGCATGGTTACCATCAGTTCACCGAGACGCTCCGGCCGGTGTACTGCGGAAAATCGGCCGCCCCAGCGGAGGAGATGGGCCGCCGCGCGGCAGAGGTCGTCTAGGGTGCAGAGGGATTCGTCTCTGGCGTCGGCGATGGCTTCTCCTTTGGCGCGTTTGCCGCCGCCGACGGGGAAATAGGGCGGGTTTGAGACGACGAGGTCATAGGCTCCCGCGTCTAAGACGCCTTTGAGGTCGCGGAGGTCCGCTTGGTGCGCCTTGATTCGGTCCCCGAGGCCGTTTTCGGCGGCGTTTTCTGTGGAGAGCGCCACGGCTTCGGGCAGAATGTCTACGCAATCGACCGTCAGTGTCGGCTCTTTTGCCGCGAGGAGGACGGCTAGGACGCCGGTGCCGGAGCCGAGGTCTGCCGCTTGTTCGTTTTTCGACGTGCGGGTGAAATGGGCGAGGAGGACCGCGTCCGTGCCGAGTTTGAAGACGGGGGGGCGTTGGAGGAAGCGGGGGCCAAGGGGCCAGAGTTCGTCGAAGTGCATGGGGGGGATCACCGCCTTGCTTTGGGATGTAACTGTAGGAAATGCTTATTAGGTTCAGTTGTGGCTCCCCTAATATCTTATTAAATTTTATGCTTAGAATCAGCTGCGCTGCCACCCCTTCAAGGAAGGGAATTTTACACTCTCTGGTTTATATCGTTCGACTAATCAGATTTGTATGTTTCCATCACCCCAGCCATCATTATTTGAAAACCGAACTTTTTATAAAATTCAGTTAGCTTTTCATCAAACA
>Ga0123352_10019121_pt1 | contig 10922 bp, 9 predicted proteins | sample TergutLab28metaG_FD_89700 | JGI IMG/M metagenome (GOLD analysis project Ga0123352, IMG submission 89700) | Labiotermes labralis P1 segment gut microbial communities from Petit-Saut dam, French Guiana - Lab288 P1 | ecosystem: Host-associated > Arthropoda: Insects > Digestive system > Gut ... | reverse complement strand
GGTTTCCCTGTGTCTATAAGCAAATGCTGAGATGGTTCCCAACATTCCAAGTTGCCACTACATGCTTCTCATGTAGCCCTCCCGACTTAAATCTAGTATTAACCAATTTCATATTTTGTTTACATGTAACATAACCACTGCCACCGGGCAACAACCCAATTGCAGTAAATAAATAAATAAAAATATTTAGACTCTTTATTACTTTTTCAGACAATACTCTCCCCCCCCCCGTTGTGTATTAAATACACAAGCATAAAAGAAACGAAGGATGCAGAATCACATTCTAAACACAAATTTATATTATATGTAAAACAGCTACATGTTTCTGTCAAATATAGTCATCATCAGGCCTAACACAGAACCATAAGCAATAAAAGAAGAATTAGTTTGGAAGTCATCGAAGATGTATTTAGAATACAGGCCCATTATAATGTGTGTCCCACGGATCAGAGCTGATATTTAGATTACAGCTTACCGTTGCCCGTGACTCACGGATCAGATGTGATATGTATTTTATAGTTTTGTTTTAAAGTATGTTCCACGCATAGGGGCTGAAATTCAGATTAGAGGCAGAATTTTATATAATTTTATATATATGGGACCGTGCATCGTGAATCGAATTTAATAAGTTCCCAACAAGATGCGACCTATTCAGTTTATTACATTTTGTAGGCAGTTCAACATGTTTCGGTTGTTGACACCCATCATCAGGAGCTGGTACAGCTGTAAATATCAATACCAGAAGCTGTATTTACAGCTGTACGAGCTCCTGATGATGGGTGTCAACACCCGAAACGTATAGAGCTGCCTACAGAAACGTAATAAACTGAATAAGTCGCATATTCTTGGAAAATTATTAAATTAGGGGCAGAATCTTATGTGTGTTAGGGATCAGAGCTGATAAGTATATTGTAGATTTACTGTTTTATGTTCTCCAAGGATCAGAAATAACATTATTTATATTCGCGTTGTACACGGAAAGACAAAGTGGAATTAAAGGAACTTTTTACTTTTTCCTGTTTTTTGTGTGGGTTACAATAATTTAGGTATGAAATATTTTTAAAGGATTCTTCGCAAAATTTGTAACGTGTTATTTAGTCTGTCTGTTGGTAACAGTGGTGTCCAAGGGGCAAGCCGGGAACATTCTGAAACAGCAGGTTCAGAGGTACGGGAGTTGCAACAAAAATACTGTAATAACAAATACACTTTGAATATTAAGTACCATGGAAACAGACAGGATACCGTCAGAACAATCACAACGGCAGTTACCATCTGCGTTGTAGGGATAGAAAGACGGAGTACCTTCCGAGAACAGCTAGCTGACCGGTGTGCATTATCTCATTACGGTGTGCTATCGACTGCTTCCTTAACCCGTCAGATATTAACAGACATTTAAATCGCTGTTATACACAATGCAGTGCCTAAAGTCCTTCCATCCACTGCATATGATACGTAAACAATTTAAAAACTTTGTATTGGGTTTGTCAGTTGTCTGAGGTACAGATCTATGAGAAATTTCGAGAGTTGGCTCCACCCATTTCATCAGATAGCAACTTGCTGTTACATCAGACGATTCTTTTATTTTATTTCCTGTAGAATTCGTAGAATCGTATTGAACTGAGTCTGTGGGCGCAGATAAACATTGTTATTACAGCTACAACAAGACAGTCAATGTACGTTTAATGTTACAAAGAGGCACTTTCGTACAACCACTGTTGCAGTGGAAAAGCAATACGTATTACATAATCTGAGTGTGTGTCTGTAGCCTTAGTTATTTAGCATGCAATGTGCATGCGCCATATTGTCATCTGTGGCTTGTCCGGCTCCACCATATTTTTCCATATTATGTCACCAACCGCACGATTTTTTTTAAAAAAAGATATTGAATATAAAATGAGTGTTTTGGTAAAAATTCTGTCTGAAACATGTCTTATTCTAAGCAGACTGAAGCGACATATGATCATAAATGTACATCGGTCTTCACGTAAAGTAACCGTTATTCTTGTCAGATTTTAATGAAACTTGAAATTTCTCAACAAATTTTCGAAAAAAAAAATACTCCTGTATAAAATTTCATGAAACTCCGTCCAGTTGTTCCATGCGGACGGACGGACGAACGGACGGACAGTACACATGACGAAGCTAATAGTCGCTTTTCGCAACTTTGCTAACGCGTCTAAAAAGTTTTTGGTAGAAAGAGGAAAGGGCACATTTTTAAGAAAGCCACAAAACCATGTAAATTCCTAAACTCCTTCTGGAAGCTTCTCTTATTACTTGTTTCATGGCAAGTACGACTTGACCAACAATTTTAATTCGGAGTTCTTCTCAAAGAGCACAAAAGATTTGAATTGCCAATTAAACTCTGGGCCGCGTTCATTAAAGAGAACACCGGTGTGAGTAAGTAAATGTGGTATCGTGAAGGAAAAATTAAACGAAGTTTTTAAGACTATTAAGAATTTATCGCGGGACGCTCTGGTTCTAGAGGCAATGGATGAGACGCTCTACGCCTTTGTTACAGGACGCTTAGGTTTATACTCGAGGCTGTGAATAGTTGCTTGGTGTGCACTTCAGTCACAGAATACCAAATGCACGGAGCAAAGTCCACTTACAGAGACAACATTCTGTCAGCTGGCCATGAAATTACTGCCTTGTATGGAACCCAACAGTCTGTCGGAATATTACAAAGAATTGTCCTTATCCTGGGCCAGATGAATCCACTCCATATCCTACTTCCTTGAAACATATTTTATCATTATTCTCCCACCTCTAGCTTTATCACATCTCTAAATTATCCCAATTAAAATAGGGTATATCCACGTTTTTCATTGTTATGTTCGTGTCGCATGTCTCATCTATCACATCCTCCTTTATGTGGTCACAGAAATAAAAATGTATGGGGAATTATTCCAAAGAATAAAGCTTTTCGAAAGTGTTGTCGTTCAGTTAGTGGGGGATATTCACAGGAAAATTTCGTAAAAACAGAAACAACCCGGCCAATAGGCAACTGATCAAATTCAAGGAAAGTTTCCGATAAATAGGGAAGCTTGTGGTCTGCTACGGCCATCTCTTACAGATGTGCGATCAATACATAGATACATTATCATACTGATGCTAAGTGGAAGCGGTCTAATTACAGTGGCATGGTGCGCTTCGGTGAATCGCAACGTCTCAATTAGATATCGGGATCTATCACACGGTGAATAATAATCGATTAATTAATGACACATCATACCCCTCGTGATTACAGTGTTTACTCTGTATATGGTATTGTGTGATTAACATGATTACTTGTTCTTCATGTCCTTGGATATAGGTGTCTTGAATTTTGTGTTATCCACATTCTGGCTAAGATAAACAAGTTGAGAAAATACACTTTATGCTCCAAAGTATTTAACTACAAATCACGTTATTACTTTACCAAATATAATTTACTTTCTGTAGGGAGACGTTTAAATAATAGAAAAACACGCTTTTTAAATAAAGAGAAAATCACAACTGGAACATAAGAATCACATTTGTTACACAAAAATTCTAGAGCAAAACTGTCTTTAATAACACAGGACTTCCGGAGAGAGTTCATAAATCTAATTTTATTTTGCGCCGATATGAAGTCCTAAAAACGTGGTAACATTAACGACTTACTTACGCAGTGCAAATACATATTACAACAATAAAATTTAATATAACTTACGTGTTGGCTGGCACGTTGGACTCCTGCTGAAATTTTCAGACGATCAAAACCAGTAGACTCGGGCATTGTATTAATTAATTTATAATGTATTTAGATATTATTATTATTATATTTAAAAGATTATACTACTTAAGTTCTCTTTTCTTCTACGATTGAGATGATATCGATATTTTTAATTACCGACAAATACTTCACAGAGTCAAAGGAAGATAAATATCCCGTTAGACTCAACTTCATTTTACGACACCTACAGGTCACTCAGTCTGCATGTTTCGGCCTGACAGCCGGCCGTCATCAGGTCTGATACAAGCATAAACTGCGTAACGCATTTGTAAGTATTGCGTTAAATTTTTTTTTAAGAATCAGATTCTAGGTTCTTATTGGAGTTCAACATAACAGTTCACACAGAGTTTGTGGTCACATTTAGTAGCTATCACCGTATCAGCTTTACATAAGTGTCTATAGTGATTCTGTGGTTATATCTTACCAACCCCAAGCTTAAAGCATGTTCCATGCTGCCGCGTTTTATTATTTTGCATTGCACAAAAATTATTTTATACAAATTCCACATTTTTCGATTATCTCTTTCCATTTCAGAGCTCCGTAAAAAGCAGCGGTGTTGTAGTTCCTTTCTCACAAGCTTGTGTATTCCCTGTGTCGTTTTTTATGAATTTTAGGATATTAAAATCACGAGGATGGAACTTTTGTTCTCTTAAGAAAGGAAAACAAGGCGAAGAAACATAAACATAAGTCAGAGAGAAACTATTTGAAAGAAAGAGTAAAGTTTAGAAATTTGTTACAATAAATGGCCATGTGAGTCACAAATGTTTCGGCAATAATATAGTGTTTACTCCAGAAAAACTTTTGAGCCACAACTCACAACATGAGGAAATATCCGGACAGATCCGCACGTAACTGATTCTACACGCCACATTAAGAATATAATTTTATGCCCAAAACGACCGTAGCAGTGAATACTTCTTAAAGGTCTTACTGGGAAGGTCAAACTTACGATATTTAAGGTTTTTATATGGGCGCGGTTGATGTGCCTTTTGCGAAATGTTACGCCGGGACTGATCATACGACCCGCTGTTAGAACCAAAAACCTAAAGTTTCAACATGCTCAGCAAGTCTGTCAAGGACGTTTTAGCTAATCCATTCGACATTAATACGTATTGGATGAAGAAACTTGCAAGCTGGCATTTAGGCAACGCTTATGTTGCGGAAGACGGAAATGCTCAGGCTGATTCTTACAAGGCTGCATTTGCAGTACATTGCCAAGATGAGGAACACATTTGAGCTGCGAAGGAAGCACTATTTGCTACATTCCTGTCTGCTTCTTGGAACGACAGGTGTGACGAAATCACTACATTTCTACGACAGTCATATTATTTTGACGCAGAACAAGACCCAAATTAACAGGAGGTATATAGGGATATAATTTCTTCAATTCTGTGCACAATCTACATAGAGATGTGAATTGAAGCAGCTGTCTGAATACGTGCATGTCAGACATATAGCTGAGTTAGCCTGGCGGTTTAAGACTTCTGCCCTCTGTCACGATATGGAGGAGCTGGTCTCTATGAAAACCTTCGTAGTGTCTAATTTAAAAACAGTGAAAACGCTTACAATCTGCCTATGTAAGTCACATCCATCGAAGTACAACAACTTGTACAAAAATTCACAATTCATCAATATTAACAAAAATCCAACTAGATGGAACAGTACGCAGATATTTAGTTACTGCAAAGTCACTCTACATTTTTCGGGTATCACCGCACCCATCATCAGGAGTACTAAAAACTGTAAACGCAGCCTCCGGTACAAGTCATAATACTGGTACACTTACTTCCCTCCAACGTGGCCAGACCTGGCCACGTTGGAGGGAAGTAGCTGTACCGATATTATGACCTGTACCGGAGGCTGCGGTTACAGTTTTTAGTACTGATGATGATGGGTGCGGTAATACCCGAAACATGTAGAGTGACTTTGCAGTAAATAAATTTCTGCATACTGTTGCAACTGGCTGGATTTTTATTAATATTGAATTATAATGCAGGGAACCATGAGCTTAAAATTCACAATTCGTCATTAATTAGAATGCCGCTGTGTTTGACCGGATTTGCTCACAGCCAGGAGATCCTTTTCTAAACAATAGTAGCTACAGAAGTTCACATCTATACCTACAGTTTAAAAATGGTCCTTATGCATTGCCTCGTAAATCATTTCATTGTTCAGACGTAATAATCTATTTAAAATAAGAATGTTAGTTCGAACGACATCAATCCAATGGTGATAACCACAATTCGTACAAAGATGTAACAAAAGAAAGCTTAAAGCTTATCCGCCTTCACTGAATTTTCTTTAACTGGCGCCACTTCATTTTAGTACCAAGGCAAGCAACAGCCACCGGCGACCGTTTCTGACAAGTTCGTTTGGACTTGCGAATTCTCCCAGACATTCCACAATAAGCATTTCAACAGTTTTGACTTCTTCGTACGTTGGCCCTTGAAACTGCAGCTGCGTTGAATGTAGTATGAAAATTATACCTAGTTCATACAGCTTGATAAATGCTAACTACACTGATCTGAACACGCAAAACCATGCAACAGTAATTTCAATTCATTATTTTTTGTACAAATTTAAGATGTCTTGTTTTAACGGATTTAATTAATATTGCGAGGAAGCTCTATTTTAAAAACGCATACTCGGGCCCCTTTGGGGTCAATTTAGTTGATTATGCCACAGAATACTTTACTTATATCTAATTTAAAGATTAGAGGGGTAGTCGAAAGTAGCTCGACGTTGAACACAGTCTAGACGTACTGCGAACGGAGGGATTAGCCCGACGGGGGATCCAAAAAGGCGATACATACGATGTCCGATGTCGAACATAACCCTACAACGTACTGAATAGGGACTTGTGCGAATGGCGCTATCAGCCCAACACATGATCCTACGTGGCCGTAATTATACCGGGCCTGTGTGTGTATATAAAAGCCCTGCTTCAAACTTTATTTAGAGTGTACGTAATTTCGAAAACCTATTATAGTCTAAGGATATGACAAAACCAAGGAGAGGAAAAGTGGCCTAGGATTTAGTTAGATAAACTGAGGGAGAGAGAATTGTAAGTGAAGTAAATAATACGGAGCTCAAATGTAGCCCAAACTTTCTGGGCGGAAACAAAAGAACAGAATACCAACTGTGTGGGCACAGAGTTCCTGGGATGCATGTGTGGCACAGTGGACAGATTAATTAGCTACCGATGATTGGAAGCATGCAAGCAGAACAGCAAATTCTGACCGCCCGATGTGTTTTACAAAACGAAATAGCAGTATTTGCTGTGAGGTACTACAGTCCTTGATGAAATATGTTACACTGAACGAGGAAGTGAATAGCAGAACGTGTGGCGACATACATTTGTTGGCCTTGCGTCTGTACTCAGCGTGGTATGGATATGAACGAGAATGAGACAGAAATTACGTTTGCTTGGCGTATAATATCGTAACTAAAACACCTACACTGACTGTGATTATATCAGGGGAATTCATTGTCTGTTATCTCCAGTGCTGAAACACAATCCGAATGACTTCAGGGCTAAATATAATCGCAATACGGGGAAACAATTGTCACACGATGGTCGATAGCACAGGACACGGACGGATGTCAACAGGGCACAGAAGAGCTCGACTCGCGATATGACGTCTCAGTTTAGGCGATGACTGTGTGGGAAAACAACACGACAGCAGTAAAATGACTGTTCTTCATTACAGTTGAAAATGAATCACCCAAATTTATTTATTTTCTGACTGACCATCTGGATGTGCTAGCATATGTCACTGGTTATGACGAAATGAAAAATGTCCAAATGTCGGCGTATAGTGTCGGTTATTGCAGCAAGAAACAAGATATATGCATGAACAATAAAGAGGGGTCACGCCTGCAACGTTAGATTTCTTATATTAATAAAAATCCAACGAGATGCAACAGTATGCAGTCTCATTTATTTTACTGCAAAATCACTCTGACATGTTCCGGGTGTCACCGCACCCATCATTAGGAGCACTAAAGTAATAAAAACTGTAACCGCAGCCTCCGGTACAGGTCATAATATCAGTACAGATAATTCCCTACTACGTGGCCAGGTCCCGGCCTGGCCACGTTGGAGGGAAGTAGCTGTAGCTGTACCGATATTATGACCTGTACCGGAGGCTGCGGTTACAGTTTTTAGTACTCTTGATGGTGGGTGCAGTGGACACCCGGAACATGTAGAGTGATTTTGCAGTAAAAATAAATCAGACTGCATACTGTTGCATCTATTGGATTTAAATTAATACTGAATTATGATGCACGGAACCATGAGCTTAAAAGTTAGATTTCTTATTCGTATTCGCAAAGTGACCATTTGGGACACCTAGACGTAGAAGGCATAAGTTTATTAAGTGAAATGTGAAGGTTTTGATGTGCTTTTGATTAATGCAACTCACAGCAGGTTTTAACAGCAGATTCTTGTTCAAGCGATAATAAAACTTTATGTATGTTCCATAGAAAATGTTAGCTTTATAAAGAAAATTTCCTCCATGGAGTTAGTTACCTACTGTGTGTTAACAAAATGGGACAATAATTCAGGATATTAATAAATATATATAACACAAAAAATAAATAATATATAAAATAAAAAATAAATACATATATAACACAATATATATATATATATATATATATATATATATATATATGTAACACAGAAAGAAAGAAGGACGGAAATAGCTGAAAGTGGTAAGACAATGGACAGCACAATACACTGCATTACTTCAAGGCAGGTGATTCCAAAATTCATTCGCAGTTTCTTTTTGATGGACTGTCGAATATCCAAGTATAAGAGAAAAATTACAGAAAGGTACTTAATAATTTTATGTCCTGTTTCCTGTTTGGTTATGTGTAATAACCTAATGCATCGGGATCCAAAACGGAGAATGTCAGGCAGAGTTCACAGAGTGGGTTTACCTCAGTAAACGTTAATAGTCACGGAAGACAGCAGAAAGTGATATACATAATGTAAAGTGTTGGAAATTAGTCGTTGAAGGCAATACATTTGAATGGCATCTAGAAAAGGGAGCAGAATGTTAGGTCGATAACGGCATAGATATATTACGATATACAGAAAACTAGCTTTTATCTTTCCAGGCTTCACCAACAGAAAAATACCGCTGCGTTTAAAGTTCGTATATGGTTAAACAAAGAACTGAAAAGTCCATAGAACTGAAACGGCATGACAACAGAAGATGTAACGCTTCACTGTAAGTTACTGTATGGTGCCTGACGGTACGTCACAAAATTAAGTGAGCAACGTCCATACGCCATATGCTCATGGTATGAGTCATGACAATGGTATGTGTTATGATCATGTCACAAGGTCATGGTATGAGTCATGACAATAAGCCACTAGTTCATGGTATGTGTTATGATCATGTCACAAGGTCATGGTATGTGTCATGACAATAAGCCACTAGTTCATGGTATGTGTTATGATCATGTCACAAGGTCATGGTATGTGTCATGACAACACGCCACAAGTACATGGTATGTGTCATGGTCGTAATTCACAAATTCATGGTATGTGTCATGACCATATGCCACAAGTTCATGGTATGTGTCATGACAATACGCCACAAGTTTATGGTATGTGTGACGATAATAATTCACAAATTCATGGTATGTGTCGTGATCATACGTCAAACGTCCATGGTATGTGTCATGATGACACGTCACAAGTCCATTGTATGTGTCATGATCGCACGGCAGAATTTCATGATATGTGTCATGATTATACGTCACAAGTCCATGGTATGTGTCGTGATCATACGTCACAAGTACGTGGTATGTGTCATGATTATACGTCACAAGTCCATGGTATGTGTCATGATTACACGGCAGAAGTTCATGGTATGTGTCATGATTATACGTCACAAGTCCATGGTATGTGTCATGATTACACGGCAGAAGTTCATGGTATGTGTCATGATTATACGTCACAAGTCCATGTTATGTGTCATGACCACACGGCAGAAGTTCATGGTATGTGTCATGATTATACGTCACAAGTCCATGTTATGTGTCATGACCACACGGCAGAAGTTCATGGTATGTGTTATGATTATACGTCACAAGTTCAGGGTATGTGTCATGATTATACGTCATACGTCCATGGTATGTTGGAATGGTTTCAGGTTTCGATAAGAATATTTCCCCTAACGCCTTGCGCACACATTTTGTGATCTAACGCCAGGTATTGCCTGCGAGAATTTTGCCGCTATATTTGAAATAAATCACCTCTTGTCATTAAACTAATACAGCTTTTTAAAATGTAGCCCTTTAAATATCATAATCGTAAGCCAGAAGCACTCTGAAATGAAGTAATGAATTATTTTCTACATTGTTATGTTTATGGTTATAAAAAAAAAGAACACGGGGGTAATAATTTGTCTAGACAACGTAATTTTTATGACGTATGAAATTTTGCTTGCGTTGGCGTCCTCTTAACTTGTCGCCATCTGCAAACTTTATTTCTTATGCATGGGCTGGCGAGTTCGGGGAATTTCGTAAATTTGGTCTCGGCAGAAAAACGGCTGAGAAGCGCTGGTCTACGTACAAATACCTGAACGTGTTTCAACTAAGCCTTAGAGTAAATAAAATTGCACTAGTAGCTCAAACCGTGGGTAGCGTTAAGAAAAATCTCCATACAAATTTATTGCACGGAAGTGCAGTCCGCTATTTCACCAAAACGCTTTATCAATGTCTGCATTGTTTACTCATTACAATAAACCTGAAGGGTAACTGAAATAGAACAATGACCCGAACGCTACACGATATCGGTTCTGTGTGCACTCAGACCAGGTTTTGTTTTCCTTCAAACTTCACTCCTCTTGACAGCAGGAGTTTTGCAGCGACAGCTGTATTAACTTTTATTATTTTTATTTTCCCAATGGCAGGTGCATTGACTGTTTATCATTGACCTATGCGACCAATAAAAGTAAAACCTAAAAAATAAGTTTTACACTTTAAATAAAACAAAAAAAAAAGGAAAAAATCAGGGAAAATATAAAATCCTAATACTAAGGGGAAGTAACAAAAAATAGTGATAATAAAATAACAGAGTTAATTTTACATCATTTTTGTCTTAGCCTCCCAGTATCGCTCACATTCCGTCTTATTAGTTAATGCGGTTCAT
>Ga0123352_10019120_pt1 | contig 10922 bp, 4 predicted proteins | sample TergutLab28metaG_FD_89700 | JGI IMG/M metagenome (GOLD analysis project Ga0123352, IMG submission 89700) | Labiotermes labralis P1 segment gut microbial communities from Petit-Saut dam, French Guiana - Lab288 P1 | ecosystem: Host-associated > Arthropoda: Insects > Digestive system > Gut ... | reverse complement strand
TAAGTTTTATCTCATGCCTCTACATGTTTCGAGCACATGTGCTCGAAACATGTAGAGGCATGAGATAAAACTTATTGTGAAACAAATTTTGTGCATCAAGTTGGTTAATTACTGAGATAAATATACTGAGATGCACGGTCAGCAAAACGTCAAAATCAGTATGTTTGTCAGTATGCCTACATAAATGATAACAGGGAACATAGATAATATCTTGAGAAGAATAAGTAAATAGTGAATTCTACTTGTTTATCCTCGAATAAAGATTTTAAAACGAAAGTATATGCCGTATCACACACACACGTCTTCTCTTAATTATGGTCTTGGTGCCAGATTATGATAAGGCTAATCAATACGAAACAGATATCTTTATCGTTGCACCGTGCATTTTGTAGTTTATTTAAGTAACACACAAACAAACGCACGTATAAAATCATTAATAAGCTAAAATTTACATTAAAAAACTTAAAACGCTCCTACATGTTTCGATCATACGACCATCCTGCTCCCTGAGGATGATCGTATGATCGAAACATGTAGGAGCGTTTTAAGTGTTTTAATTTAAATTTGAGCTTATTAAAGACTATATATGTGCATTTGTTGGTGTGTTACTTAAACGAAACAAATGCCATCAATAAACCCACGTTATTTCATAGCAGCAAAAGAGGGTGTACATAAATCACTTTTGCATTGTACATGACGTGGTCTTTTATGAACCATTTGAGAAGGAGACGGAAGGAAGGAAACTGGGGAAACGGGAGAATTTTTATTATAGATTACCTGGGACATGTAGGTAAAAAGAAAGAATTGTTGTTAACATTGCGCGTTCGGTCTCGAATGTTTGCGTATTTTTCCAAGTGTTGTAAAACCAATGGCTTTGGCACAGTTTTCTGTAACCATAGTCTCCTTTGACAGCGGTGCAGGTAAACTGTCAGTAGCGTTTCTTTTACAACAACGGTCCGGCAACCCTTCGCTATTGTACCGCTGGCAGGGAATGAATAGAGGGTATCGGTTTACTGGAGCACTTATACCGTGCAACAGTAGTCATACAAATATGGAACCTCTTGTTTCTCCAAGCATAGCCCGACCTCGAACAACATGCACCCACTCCCATTGTCCCTCTTGTTATGGACTGTCCAGCTTGCGTCTTTTCTATACTCCGGTAAACAAGCCCAATTAACAACATTTAACTGGCACAGCATTGCCAACATAAATTTCCTTTCACTCTGACCATATTTGTCAGTTGATAAAGCACGATTTAGATTCCATCAGGCCCATCTTGTGAGATCTGAGGTGGTGACAATGCAGACTGCCGTCTTATAGGGCTTGAGGCTAAGGACGCTTTGCTTCATCGTCAGACTAGAAGAGTGACCTGTCTTCAAGACAGAAGTGTTACAGTATTTTTCTGCCATGAAAGTGGAGACAGACCGATCGTACTAAATACTGACATCTACTACCAAATCGCAATGCCTAAAATCCCCCCCCCCCAAAAAAGCGCTCTTTTTAGCACTTGTTTTCCCACTTTGTAATAAGAAGAAGTACCTTCACAAGCAGACCTGCCATGACGTCCAGCCAGATTCCTATTCAATGGGAAAGGGAGGCTCTTTCTCCGGGGTTAAAGCTGTCGGAATGTCAAGCTGACCACGTCCATCTACTGCTGACATTAAGAATGAGTGGATCTATATTTTCAATTCTCTATACACCTTCATGGCGTGTTGCCGGGACACTTTTTCTTTACCTATATATCCATAAATATGCTTGAAGTGGGGCCTAATTGCAGCTCTGCTTGTTCTCAACATCAGAATTAAAGAGCAATCGGTGCCCAGCTCCACGTTTCTGCCAGTTTACTTTACGGCAGAAGGACACACATGTATTTGAACAATATAATGCCATTAAGTTCCTGCTTTATAGAGAAAGTTTTTGGTCGTTGAAAGGAACAACATGCTAATCTTGTATAGGTAATTAGTTCTGTTTATTCTGATTATCACACGAAACACAAAGAGTGTGGTAAAATGCAGCTTTTGTGTTCCAACAGTTGATACTTATATCTGGACTTTAAACAGTTCATACCAGATTATTACAGTAGGTATTCTTATTCAGCCATAAATTATTGTGTGAATTTGTGATGAACGAAGTGGGATTCTGTGTGAAGTTACAGTCAACCTCTGTTAGGGTTTATCATATCTGCCCCGGCACTTGGCTACAAGTACAGCAAGGGTGGTTAGCTTAAGGTTGTTCGTTCCTTCCAATAAAATACAAATAGTATAGCCTTGTACCACATAATAAGCTTGATAGCCCATAGGTGTAGTACGGTCATTGTCTAATGTGGGTAGAGACACAGTCCCGGTTGCAGGATGCAGAACTGAGGACATTTACGGAGCATAACAATATGCTTCGAAATTCCTGTTCGGTATCGGAAACACGTACTTATGGCTCGCTTCTGAAAATTATATTCTTAAGTACAGGGCCAGCCTGCTTGAAGCCCTAGTTCCGAAATGAAACGTACAAAAGATGCCTTAAATAGCGTCAGCCATCATTTAGCCTGCATCTGGCTCGGAAGCCGGTGGACAGTGTCAGTAGTGGCAGCTGGACCGGTCGAAGAACTTGGTGGAGAAGAGACTCCGTAATTCCGAGTCTGAAAACTTAATTGTACTGCAAATTCTCTTTTCACAAATTGCATGAAAGAACGCAAAAAATATGAATACGTTTCTGTCCGTCCTTATCTTCTTATCTCCCTAATTTACGGACGGATGTGCTTTAATATTATTCCGAAACCAATTTTGATACCCGCCCCTTCAATATGTCCTTCAACGTGCAGCTAAAAGGCATTGTTATAAATTTATTTAAGATTACGTAACTGAGAAGAACATTTGGTATCTATATATGTTGATGTTAATAAGACCTATGAAGACTTGTTTGAAATGTTTCTTGCTGTACGTACATTTGAATGATTGCAAGATAAAGCACTTCTTCACTTCCTGAGACGAGGTGCAGTGTAGCTTGTGTTTCATAAATATAATTATGTTTATCGTACCTGAACAACAAGGTAACTGAGGTATGCAAAATAACACAGTACGCACCTTGAAAACACTTGAATTCGCTTATAGCATTTAATATCCTATCCATATCAATTTACATTTTCATCTTCCCTATTGATCCTTGTGGGTAAACCCAATTCTCGTATCGCCAATGAGATTTTCCGACCTGATTTTATATCTTTTTATCATTTATTACATTCGCGTTTTCATAACAAAATTATGTACAATGTGTATTTCTTCATTCTGTGGATGCTACACACAACGTCCACCTCACCCTCCTCAACCGAATCACTTTAGTAACAGCACCAGGTGAAGTGAAAAAAATGTGAAATGCATTTATTTTCCAGTCCCTTGTTTCTGGAGCTGTAATAGAAAAGAAATTTTTTCTTCCAGCACTTTAAAATAACGAATACAGGATAAAGTATAACGTAGCACAAGTAAGAAAATAATTTTCATTTGGTTATGAATGTTGAAAATTAACATGTCCTTGAATAAGATGGATCAGACTTGGACCAACATACTTCAGTGCGCAGAGCCCCACACGGACACTAAACTTCTCCGGCGACGCGTGATATTTCTATTCTGATTTGCCATTTAAGAAGACAACACGCGTGTATGGCCGGTCCCAGTGGCCGCGCGGTCTAAGGCGTAGGTCTACGGCTGCTCGCCTGCTGAGATTGTAGGTTCGAATCCCACCGGGGGCATGGATGTTCGTCAGTTGTGTGTGTTGTGTGTTGTAAGGTAGAGGTCTGTGTGACGAGCCGATCACTCTTCCAGAGGAGTCCTACCGACGGTGGTGCGTCGTTGTGTGTGATCTAGAAACCTCATGACTGAGGGGGCCCTGGCCCACTGTGGGGCTGTAGCGCAAAAAAAAACATGTATGCCTATGTAACTTTCTTACGTTATGAAGTCTGCAATCTTTTCCATCAGTATATTATGTGAGTATACGTAATTGGGTGGTCGCTGACATTGAGGGATGAAAGGAAGCTAAGGGTGTTTGAGAACATGGTGTTGAGGAGAATATTTGGACGTAGGAGGGACGAGGTAACGGGGGAATGGAGGATATTGCATAACGCGGGGCTAAATGATCTGTACTCCTCACCCAATATTGTGCGGGTGATAAAATCGAGAAGAACGATATAGGCAGGGCATGTGGCGCGTATGGGTGAGGAGAGGGGGGTGTATAGGATCTTGGTGGGGAAGCCGGAGGGAAAGAGACCACTGGGGAGACCTAGGCGTAGATGGGTGGATAATATTAGGATGGATCTCAAGGAGATGGGATGTGGGTATGTGGACTGGATTGGGCTGGCCCAGGATAGAGACGGTTGGCGGAGGCTTGTGAGTGCGATAATGAACCTTCGGGTTCCATAAAATGCGGAGAAATTCTTGACTAGCTGCAAACCAGTTAGCTGCTCAGAAGGACTCTGCACCATACAGTAAGTATATGTAATTGGGAGGCAACATAACGTCTTTCTTACTAAATTAGGATTCGCATAGCCTACAGTTTCTTTTGGTGCGATAAAGAATTGGGATGAGAGATATATGGCCTACGTTTATTTTGTCCAGATATCCATGAACCTTCCCAAAATGCCTCCATTATAGAAATGATTTTTTGGTGTCAGTTTCCGTAGGACACAGCCAATAGCCCTCGCACCCACGGTCTAACCATTCTGATTTCGATCATTTATGTGAAGGAATTTCGGAACTGTTATGTACAGTGCCACAGCGTCATCACTCGTTCTGTCTTCACAGCAAAATGCTGGCCTTCATTTTCCGTTTATTGCACCTGACTACAAAGAAAATCCCCAGTATATGGAGGCCATACACCTTCCGCACCTCTTCATTGCATTACAGCTATGATTTATTGAATAGGTAGCAACAAGTTTCGAGGAATTCCATCCACCAATTTTGTAGGTTTTATTGCGCTTAGGATGATGACAGATCGCTCCAGTGTCTGTTATGTGGCGGGTTACATAACACTGGCCGACGTTTAGGTCTTTTTCAAAATAGAGGATAATTTCTTAACTGCATTAGTGATGGATTCTGCCGACAGGACTCTCCAATTAATCAAATTTACAACCCAAATATTTTCCTTAAAACGAACGTCTTTTTTCCACGTAACAAAATCTGTTAAAAAACTGATAGTTTATGAAAGGATAAATTAACCCTTTAAACGCCGAATTAAATCCCATCTGCCATCTGCTGGCATTAGTAGGAGCTCACCATATTCTCCACGTTAGCAGGATAAGGGTTAAAAAGCTATTTTTTAAATTCAGTATTTAACCAACTTGATGCACAAAATTTGTTTCACAATAAGTTTCATTACATGCCTCTACATGTTTCGAACACACGTGCTCGTCATCAGGGGGTCAAAATTGCATTACACAGCCTCTGGTATCATCACACCTATAGGTGGCCGTCTTTTGCAAAAGACGGCCACCTATAGGTGTGATGATACCAGAGGCTGTGTAATGCAATTTTGACCCCCTGATGACGAGCACGTGTGTTCGAAACATGTAGAGGCATGTAATGAAACTTATTGTGAAACAAATTTTGTGCATCAAGTTGGTTAAATACTGAATTTAAAAAATAGCTTTTTAACCCTTATCCTGCTAACGTGGAGAATATGGTGAGCTCCTACTAATGCCAGCAGATGGCAGATGGGATTTAATTCGGCGTTTAAAGGGTTAATTTATCCTTTCATAAACTATCAGTTTTTTAACAGATTTTGTTACGTGGAAAAAAGACGTTCGTTTTAAGGAAAATATTTGGGTTGTAAATTTGATTAATTGGAGAGTCCTGTCGGCAGAATCCATCACTAATGCAGTTAAGAAATTATCCTCTATTTTGAAAAAGACCTAAACGTCGGCCAGTGTTATGTAACCCGCCACATAACAGACACTGGAGCGATCTGTCATCATCCTAAGCGCAATAAAACCTACAAAATTGGTGGATGGAATTCCTCGAAACTTGTTGCTACCTATTCAATAAATCATAGCTGTAATGCAATGAAGAGGTGCGGAAGGTGTATGGCCTCCATATACTGGGGATTTTCTTTGTAGTCAGGTGCAATAAACGGAAAATGAAGGCCAGCATTTTGCTGTGAAGACAGAACGAGTGATGACGCTGTGGCACTGTACATAACAGTTCCGAAATTCCTTCACATAAATGATCGAAATCAGAATGGTTAGACCGTGGGTGCGAGGGCTATTGGCTGTGTCCTACGGAAACTGACACCAAAAAATCATTTCTATAATGGAGGCATTTTGGGAAGGTTCATGGATATCTGGACAAAATAAACGTAGGCCATATATCTCTCATCCCAATTCTTTATCGCACCAAAAGAAACTGTAGGCTATGCGAATCCTAATTTAGTAAGAAAGACGTTATGTTGCCTCCCAATTACATATACTTACTGTATGGTGCAGAGTCCTTCTGAGCAGCTAACTGGTTTGCAGCTAGTCAAGAATTTCTCCGCATTTTATGGAACCCGAAGGTTCATTATCGCACTCACAAGCCTCCGCCAACCGTCTCTATCCTGGGCCAGCCCAATCCAGTCCACATACCCACATCCCATCTCCTTGAGATCCATCCTAATATTATCCACCCATCTACGCCTAGGTCTCCCCAGTGGTCTCTTTCCCTCCGGCTTCCCCACCAAGATCCTATACACCCCCCTCTCCTCACCCATACGCGCCACATGCCCTGCCTATATCGTTCTTCTCGATTTTATCACCCGCACAATATTGGGTGAGGAGTACAGATCATTTAGCCCCGCGTTATGCAATATCCTCCATTCCCCCGTTACCTCGTCCCTCCTACGTCCAAATATTCTCCTCAACACCATGTTCTCAAACACCCTTAGCTTCCTTTCATCCCTCAATGTCAGCGACCACCCAATTACGTATACTCACATAATATACTGATGGAAAAGATTGCAGACTTCATAACGTAAGAAAGTTACATAGGCATACATGTTTTTTTTTGCGCTACAGCCCCACAGTGGGCCAGGGCCCCCTCAGTCATGAGGTTTCTAGATCACACACAACGACGCACCACCGTCGGTAGGACTCCTCTGGAAGAGTGATCGGCTCGTCACACAGACCTCTACCTTACAACACACAACACACACAACTGACGAACATCCATGCCCCCGGTGGGATTCGAACCTACAATCTCAGCAGGCGAGCAGCCGTAGACCTACGCCTTAGACCGCGCGGCCACTGGGACCGGCCATACACGCGTGTTGTCTTCTTAAATGGCAAATCAGAATAGAAATATCACGCGTCGCCGGAGAAGTTTAGTGTCCGTGTGGGGCTCTGCGCACTGAAGTATGTTGGTCCAAGTCTGATCCATCTTATTCAAGGACATGTTAATTTTCAACATTCATAACCAAATGAAAATTATTTTCTTACTTGTGCTACGTTATACTTTATCCTGTATTCGTTATTTTAAAGTGCTGGAAGAAAAAATTTCTTTTCTATTACAGCTCCAGAAACAAGGGACTGGAAAATAAATGCATTTCACATTTTTTTCACTTCACCTGGTGCTGTTACTAAAGTGATTCGGTTGAGGAGGGTGAGGTGGACGTTGTGTGTAGCATCCACAGAATGAAGAAATACACATTGTACATAATTTTGTTATGAAAACGCGAATGTAATAAATGATAAAAAGATATAAAATCAGGTCGGAAAATCTCATTGGCGATACGAGAATTGGGTTTACCCACAAGGATCAATAGGGAAGATGAAAATGTAAATTGATATGGATAGGATATTAAATGCTATAAGCGAATTCAAGTGTTTTCAAGGTGCGTACTGTGTTATTTTGCATACCTCAGTTACCTTGTTGTTCAGGTACGATAAACATAATTATATTTATGAAACACAAGCTACACTGCACCTCGTCTCAGGAAGTGAAGAAGTGCTTTATCTTGCAATCATTCAAATGTACGTACAGCAAGAAACATTTCAAACAAGTCTTCATAGGTCTTATTAACATCAACATATATAGATACCAAATGTTCTTCTCAGTTACGTAATCTTAAATAAATTTATAACAATGCCTTTTAGCTGCACGTTGAAGGACATATTGAAGGGGCGGGTATCAAAATTGGTTTCGGAATAATATTAAAGCACATCCGTCCGTAAATTAGGGAGATAAGAAGATAAGGACGGACAGAAACGTATTCATATTTTTTGCGTTCTTTCATGCAATTTGTGAAAAGAGAATTTGCAGTACAATTAAGTTTTCAGACTCGGAATTACGGAGTCTCTTCTCCACCAAGTTCTTCGACCGGTCCAGCTGCCACTACTGACACTGTCCACCGGCTTCCGAGCCAGATGCAGGCTAAATGATGGCTGACGCTATTTAAGGCATCTTTTGTACGTTTCATTTCGGAACTAGGGCTTCAAGCAGGCTGGCCCTGTACTTAAGAATATAATTTTCAGAAGCGAGCCATAAGTACGTGTTTCCGATACCGAACAGGAATTTCGAAGCATATTGTTATGCTCCGTAAATGTCCTCAGTTCTGCATCCTGCAACCGGGACTGTGTCTCTACCCACATTAGACAATGACCGTACTACACCTATGGGCTATCAAGCTTATTATGTGGTACAAGGCTATACTATTTGTATTTTATTGGAAGGAACGAACAACCTTAAGCTAACCACCCTTGCTGTACTTGTAGCCAAGTGCCGGGGCAGATATGATAAACCCTAACAGAGGTTGACTGTAACTTCACACAGAATCCCACTTCGTTCATCACAAATTCACACAATAATTTATGGCTGAATAAGAATACCTACTGTAATAATCTGGTATGAACTGTTTAAAGTCCAGATATAAGTATCAACTGTTGGAACACAAAAGCTGCATTTTACCACACTCTTTGTGTTTCGTGTGATAATCAGAATAAACAGAACTAATTACCTATACAAGATTAGCATGTTGTTCCTTTCAACGACCAAAAACTTTCTCTATAAAGCAGGAACTTAATGGCATTATATTGTTCAAATACATGTGTGTCCTTCTGCCGTAAAGTAAACTGGCAGAAACGTGGAGCTGGGCACCGATTGCTCTTTAATTCTGATGTTGAGAACAAGCAGAGCTGCAATTAGGCCCCACTTCAAGCATATTTATGGATATATAGGTAAAGAAAAAGTGTCCCGGCAACACGCCATGAAGGTGTATAGAGAATTGAAAATATAGATCCACTCATTCTTAATGTCAGCAGTAGATGGACGTGGTCAGCTTGACATTCCGACAGCTTTAACCCCGGAGAAAGAGCCTCCCTTTCCCATTGAATAGGAATCTGGCTGGACGTCATGGCAGGTCTGCTTGTGAAGGTACTTCTTCTTATTACAAAGTGGGAAAACAAGTGCTAAAAAGAGCGCTTTTTTGGGGGGGGGGGATTTTAGGCATTGCGATTTGGTAGTAGATGTCAGTATTTAGTACGATCGGTCTGTCTCCACTTTCATGGCAGAAAAATACTGTAACACTTCTGTCTTGAAGACAGGTCACTCTTCTAGTCTGACGATGAAGCAAAGCGTCCTTAGCCTCAAGCCCTATAAGACGGCAGTCTGCATTGTCACCACCTCAGATCTCACAAGATGGGCCTGATGGAATCTAAATCGTGCTTTATCAACTGACAAATATGGTCAGAGTGAAAGGAAATTTATGTTGGCAATGCTGTGCCAGTTAAATGTTGTTAATTGGGCTTGTTTACCGGAGTATAGAAAAGACGCAAGCTGGACAGTCCATAACAAGAGGGACAATGGGAGTGGGTGCATGTTGTTCGAGGTCGGGCTATGCTTGGAGAAACAAGAGGTTCCATATTTGTATGACTACTGTTGCACGGTATAAGTGCTCCAGTAAACCGATACCCTCTATTCATTCCCTGCCAGCGGTACAATAGCGAAGGGTTGCCGGACCGTTGTTGTAAAAGAAACGCTACTGACAGTTTACCTGCACCGCTGTCAAAGGAGACTATGGTTACAGAAAACTGTGCCAAAGCCATTGGTTTTACAACACTTGGAAAAATACGCAAACATTCGAGACCGAACGCGCAATGTTAACAACAATTCTTTCTTTTTACCTACATGTCCCAGGTAATCTATAATAAAAATTCTCCCGTTTCCCCAGTTTCCTTCCTTCCGTCTCCTTCTCAAATGGTTCATAAAAGACCACGTCATGTACAATGCAAAAGTGATTTATGTACACCCTCTTTTGCTGCTATGAAATAACGTGGGTTTATTGATGGCATTTGTTTCGTTTAAGTAACACACCAACAAATGCACATATATAGTCTTTAATAAGCTCAAATTTAAATTAAAACACTTAAAACGCTCCTACATGTTTCGATCATACGATCATCCTCAGGGAGCAGGATGGTCGTATGATCGAAACATGTAGGAGCGTTTTAAGTTTTTTAATGTAAATTTTAGCTTATTAATGATTTTATACGTGCGTTTGTTTGTGTGTTACTTAAATAAACTACAAAATGCACGGTGCAACGATAAAGATATCTGTTTCGTATTGATTAGCCTTATCATAATCTGGCACCAAGACCATAATTAAGAGAAGACGTGTGTGTGTGATACGGCATATACTTTCGTTTTAAAATCTTTATTCGAGGATAAACAAGTAGAATTCACTATTTACTTATTCTTCTCAAGATATTATCTATGTTCCCTGTTATCATTTATGTAGGCATACTGACAAACATACTGATTTTGACGTTTTGCTGACCGTGCATCTCAGTATATTTATCTCAGTAATTAACCAACTTGATGCACAAAATTTGTTTCACAATAAGTTTTATCTCATGCCTCTACATGTTTCGAGCACATGTGCTCGAAACATGTAGAGGCATGAGATAAAACTTA
>Ga0123352_10019118_pt1 | contig 10923 bp, 3 predicted proteins | sample TergutLab28metaG_FD_89700 | JGI IMG/M metagenome (GOLD analysis project Ga0123352, IMG submission 89700) | Labiotermes labralis P1 segment gut microbial communities from Petit-Saut dam, French Guiana - Lab288 P1 | ecosystem: Host-associated > Arthropoda: Insects > Digestive system > Gut ... | reverse complement strand
GGGGGGTGTATAGGGTCTTGGTGGGGAAACCGGAGGGAAGGAGCCCACTGGGGAGACCTAGGCGTAGATGGGTGGATAATATTAGGATGGATCTCCAGGTGGTGGGGTGTGGGTATATGGACTGGATTGGGCTGGCCCAGGATAGAGACAGGTGGCGGAGGCTTGTGAGTGCGGTAATGAACCTTCGGGTTCTGTGAAATGCAGGGAATTTCTTGACTAGCTGCAAACCAGTTAGCTTCTCAAGAAAGACTTTGCACCATGGAATAAGTAAGGAAGTATATGCTCATGATATGAGGCCACAAGATATGTTGCTACTTGCATTCAGAATTTCCCACTTATATAACAATATGGTTGGATGAATCTCTACATGGCTGGACAGAAGACAGCACTTACGGAAGCCATCAGCTGCTTATTCAGTCACTTCAAATCATTGGGCCTTTTTAATATCAACATTATCATCCCATCTGCATGTAACATTCTCCAAGCGATGTTTTCTCTTTAGGTTGCAGAACACTAAAATTGTATAGTCAATTAATATCTGAAAGAAGAAATAGACTTTTACATGTAGGGCCTAATTCTTTTCTCAGATATAAATTCCATCTGTGATTATCTTAGCATTTCATTCAACACTATACAGTTTCTGTGGCAAAATTTAATAATGATAAGATATGCAAGTGGTTGCTGTAACAAGACCAGTAAAACTGCACATCCCAGCTCTCCTACAAAGTGACATTTGACAGTGTTTGGTTGTCAAACAGTGGACAGCACTTTCAATCCAGACCATTTATTGTTTTCATAATGATGTTACAAATCATGTAATTACATTAGGTTTCAGTAAATGCCTTGAGATTCACATTTATACTGGTAATTCAATGTAAAACAGAAATTATTGGGTATGTGGGAGTACATTCACTGTTTCTCTTTTCCTGTGATTTCCTCTTTGAGATGAATGCCAGAGTGCAGGAGACTGGTAATTCCTTCTACATCAACAGTTTCATCATGTTCATGGATCTTGCGTAAGGCATTGCTTACTATGCATAGGTCACCACGCAGTTCTGATACCAGGGCTGCAATCTTCTGGGAATTGCTAAGCACCTCTATGCTTTGCGTGTAAGGGTTGTAGCGTACCCCAAAAGGACGCTGGATGCCACCAGCAAATGCCCTGCAATTTACAGAAGTAGCAACAACATTAAAATTTTAACAATGCATAAAATACAGTGTGCCAGTTTAAAGCAACGATCACTTCTGTGTAACAACCTTGATGCCAGAACTTCTACAGTGCTCAGTCCTGCATTAAAAGAACTAACACATGTATGACATAAAATATTTTGTACATTTGATGTATTATATATTAAATATGGCAGTGGAGTCTGTAGCCTGATTAGGCTATGGGCTAGATGACCAAGGAACTGGTATTTGATTCGTGGCAGGAGCAGGAATTTTCTCCAAAATGTCCTGGGGTCAATATAGCCTTATATTCAGTGGGAACTGGAGTTCTTTTCCTGGAGTTAAAGCTGATGACCCATCTCCATTTAGTGCCACAGTATGGGTGAAGATATACAACTCCACACCTCTATATGCTGTGATGGTACATACAGGACCAACGTCACTACATCTGTTACATATATGGGTAAAATTTTATGTTTTAAATGTCGCATATATTATATGTACACTCATCCACTGAGGAAGGAGTGTCTTACAAACATGGGTACATATCTTCACAATGCTGTCAGAATCTCACATATTCATTTATATGTAACATTACTCTCGAAGGCAGTAAATGAGGAGCTGTCTGGCTACCAGACAGGAGGCCCAAGTTTTATTTTGTACCATATGTGGAATGGGTGATGCAGCCTGCTCACATCTTTGTCCAAGAGTAGAGTGCCCCAAGCATGCAGGTGACATTCTTTGACTTGAAATGGAAAATCCATAAGGAATTCCTACCATCTGCCAGTAGCATGTACTGCCTAGAGGTACAGAAATGTGGATTAGTGAGAATCATGCACGTGAGGCAAGCCTTGGAACACGGGCTGCTTTTTGCCTGACAGTGCACCCACTGACTCATTGATAAATGAAAGTATTCTTCTATCCAAATTTGAGATGCACCACTCAGTCACCCCATATTCCCCTGACCTAGCTCCACCAGGCTTTGTCTATTCCGAAGCAGAAAATGAAATTGAAGAATTGTTGATTTGACATGATTGTTGACAATCAGAAGATATGAGAGCAGAACTCAGTACAGCGCTGAATACAAGCTTAACAAGTGATTCCAAACTTCATATGAACAATGTAATAAGTGTATTAGGTCCCACACCGATTATTTTGATGACATAATTATTAAACAAATCACTTTCATTATATTTCAGTCTCACACATATTAAACATCTACATACACAGATAAAACAGCTTTTACACTGCTTTCAAGGACACTTGCAGCATCATTTTCTCCAGTTTTGTCCTTGTCCTGAATGTGTAAGGTATACTTCGTACTGTACCCACTGCTAAGTATTTACACATGGTGCATTTAAAACTGTGGAATAAGTGGGTGAAGTGTTGGTTTCTTCCTCACCATCAGACCTGGACTCACCACTACAGGTTTCTATTAATATGATGCATATGATTTAGTTTTTCCCATATGGAGGGCACTTATCTGCTTCTACATACTTTTCAAATGAGTAGGAAACATACATCTCACTGACAGTCTCCTGATTCTTTTATGAAATTTGTCATGATTGGCAGTCACTTGTTTCACTTACTATTTTGCTCTGTTCATACAGCACATCAAGTAACAGCTGTGTATTCTATTGAAATTTTGACACAGTGACTGGGTGTGAGTGTAGATATGCAGTCACTGGCTTGCTGAGATTGCAGGTTTGAATGCTACTGGGGGGCACTTTTGTCATTGTTGGATTTTGTCAGGTAGAGACCTTCGTGATGGTCCGATGCCTTTTCCAGAGGAGTCCTGCTGAGTGTGTTCATGTTATTGAACGTGATCAAGTGCAAAAATAACCCTCTATGCATATATTGTGTAGTAGACAGAGGCCAGACTAAGAAAGAAAGAGTGGGTGAGAGATTAGGGCTGCAGGGAAGGTGATCTGTAACCTCCCCCCAATAGCACTGTAACCAGTCACAAATCCAGTTGGCAGTTTGGGTGGGGCCAGTTATGTTCATCTCTTTGGACCTCCTCAAAAGCACCTGGCTAGCAAGCGATTTGAAACAGACACTAATGTGAAGCAAGTTGTCACCTCATGTTTGCAGACACCTGACACCAGTTTCTTCTATGCCATGACACAAGTGTTCATGCTAGAGTGGCACATATTCTTAAATACCAGTAGCCACTATGTGGATATCTGATATGTACCATCTACTAAACGTGCACCATGTACACAGTGAAGTCAGAATAAAGTGCTCAGCATCATTGGGTTTTCTAATTTTTTTTAATTCCCTGTAAAACAAATTGCACAAATATGACAAAATTGTGAACAATAGACATGGGTCTGTACTAACAGTACTGCTGCTCCTTTAAAAACGTGGATGAATGCCTCTTGCTTCCGTAAGGGTGGCAAATGCTGATGATATAAGAAGAGGTTGAATATGCATTTGTGATTGTGTACGAAGTTCGCACAACAGTTTATAATGAAATCTGAAATTTCATCAAGTCTGACACATTTAGATGATCTTACGACAAGTAAGGACTTCAAAAATCTCTGAATGAGAAATAGGAACTGATTATAAAAAGTCAGTGGACACAGAGTGGGAGGTGAACACCCCTGAACAACATGTTGACAGATTGAAATTGTTCAGCAAAACCATCCAGACTAAACTAAGTTAGGCTACGTACCATAAGTCTCATGATGAATAGAAGTGATATTCTTTCTCGTAAATGAAGGCAATGAAAACATGTATTTCCAAAGTTTCTAGGGTTGTGCTTCTAAAATATTACAAACTGAAGCAGACATTTCTTGGTCAACAACTAAGTTGCAATTTCTGTCATAACTTATACATCAACCTCATACCCTTCCCTACCTTTCTTCAAGAGGCAAGTAGATGAAGACTATTTCTAAAAATAAAATTCAATTTTATATGATATCATACAAATGATATACACAAATACTTTAAATTGTATCAATTGTTGATGGATTCCTGCTTACCTCATCTTATCCTTAGCTTCCTCAAATGAATCAGTATAATAGTAGGCATTCTGGAATGCTGTGATGATGCACTCCTCCTGACATGTTACTTCAGGATCAAATCTTTTTATTTTGTCTGAAGCTGTGACAGCATGTCTTAGTTCAGCTACAGACGACAGTAATCCAGCTCCATACACACGTAGCTGACCTTCTTGCTTACACAGCCCAAACTCCACAGTGAAGAAGTAAAGCTACACACATTAAAATAGTCTTGTCACTTTGCAAGACACAAAGTAATTATGAGAAAGTAACACAATGTTATGGTAAACCCAAAGAGTGAGTTTATTTTTTATAGCCAAGAGTGTTTGAAATGTGCTGCTGTTGGTTTATGAATAATTTCACTAGCAATTTAAAAAATTAGTTGCTACTACTTGTGATATGGGGACTTCGAACCTTATCTATCCTGCTTTCTATGTAAGTCTTAATGTTGTACTATCAATGCAAAGGTAATTACAGTTGTTATATAAAGCCAACAGGTCAGTACTCAAAGTCATATGAAAGTTCCAGTTGCACACCAAAGTAAGTTTGTCAGTGACAATAGAGCCAGTCATGATATTGAAATAATTAAATTTGAAAACTACTCTGAAGTACAGTATTAAAAACATAAAACAATGAAAAACAATGTTAATTGCCAACCAAATCACATCATAAAAACTTCTGCATGTTCTTCGTATTTGTGGCTATGGACCTCAGAGCAATGTAGAAAATTATATAGGTCATTATTTTATCTGACTTATATTGCTGATCGCTTCCCATTATCATACCAATTTGCCATCAGCTGCGGTCAATACATTTCAGTTCAGTGTACGGCAGTGCATGTTTAATTGTCTCAACATAGTTAGGGTTCACACATTTGAGTTGCTGTTTACAGTTTCTAACCATATTTAATGAAGGTGCCAGTGAATGTTGGCATCTGATCAAATTACCAAATAAAGTTAGGAAAAAACATGTGATAGCAGTCATTTAAAATTTATAATTAAAAACTGTTGAAATCATTAAATATGCCATGAAAGGAAAATTATCCTAAAACACAATTAAGTTAGAAGAGAAAGGATGTAAAGGAACCAATTAAGGTGGTAACTGGAAACATAACAGAAAACTTTTAATAGACTTATAAACGTCAAGTCAACCTACTTGTTGCAGGAATGGTGTTCATTTTACTCTGTGGCAAAGCAGCTTTTAGTGATATCTCTCAACACCTAGCTACAAATACAATTACCTTAAGAATGAATGAAACATAATAGCTTCAAATCTTTCCCCACAAGGGACACTAAATAAGTGATAAAGTCATTATTCCCCACAAAAGACAACCTTGACAATGAAGCTGGTACTGCACTACCAGGGACACACAAACTTATTTATAGTGCCATATTATTTATGGCTGAAAGACAATGAAAACAAGAGCAATGATAAAAATGTATTAAATGATACTGGCAACAGGTCCTCAACAATTGTGAGAGGAATTACATTTTAGAACCTTCCTTTTGAGGATTTTGTATTGATGTATGGAATGATACTGATTAGCAACAGCCATCTTATGGGTACCATCCCGTTGTGCTAATTAAATTGTGTTCGACTGAATATCTAAACATTGTCATCTGTGAAGGGTATTAACATCACACACAAAGTCAGGTAAATGGAAAACAATCAAGTAATTACAAATGGAAGTACTGTAGATCTCCATAAGTTAGTAGTTGGTACTTACTGTGGCCAGCTTCTCTACGTCTTCATCTGTGGCTCCCAGCGAGGCAAGTCCCAGCTCCTGTGAGAACTGTGCAAAGCTTGGGTTTGCTAGCAGTGGCATATGTCCTAACAGTTCATGGCAGCAGTCTCTACAATAGAGCACAACATGAGGCTTCAGATGGAAATTTAAGTAGGGGTGGACACAAGATGCACAAGGAAGTTAAGTAACTGGAGCTGCAGTTAGTTACAACATTGGGTTTGCATTCATTAACTGTGGTTTTTTTTAATGTATTTCACAACTACAAAACTTATTTCTGTGAGTTTTGATATAAGGACACATGTAAAATGTTCAGGTTCAGACTATGATGTGAAACATGTACTGAAGATTTATTAACAAGTTCATTTCATAGTTAAATTTCGTACATAGTAGTGGAAAGCATATTGAAAAAAGCAATGTGCATCTTAACCACGTGGGAAAATGTTGGTACTAATCTATTCAGATATCTCCATGGGAAAACACCCATACTTGACAGCAAATTACAGGCAACTGAAAAAGACTTGGACAAAAATGATGAGGAAGATTGGTGGGTTGTTCAATCAGGCTTGACCATAGAACCATGCAAACAATGTGTCCATAATCACCACGCAGATGAAAGTTCTGCTAGCAACACAAACACTTCACTTCTGCAGACATCCCTGTTTGTCAAAGTGGGGATAACAACAAAGTCACCGATGATGTGATGCCTTGGCACCCCACAAAAACATTAACTCCATACTGTGTTTTCATTCTGTATTTTGCAACTGTTTATTTTGCTGGCACTTTCAAGCTGTGACATGGTGTCAGTGTTAGGTGCAAGTTTTTAGAATCAGACAATATCTAACAAAACAGGTACATAACACAGCACATTTATTCTGCCACATTTCCTGCAGCACACTGGTAAATAAACCCACAGCAACCAGCACATGGAACACAAGGCCTGCTAGAATCACAACTTAAAGACAACGGTACAGTTAGTGTACAGTAAAATACTTTTCCATACACACATACAGCATGAAAACATATCTATTATTGTATCCTATTAGCCAAAAAACAGAGACTTACGGTTCAGGGGTGTAGAATGGATCAGATGAGTGACGAATATACTGTGTACAATGGAATACCCTGAACGCAAGTCCAGATAAAAAGTCTCTGGGAGATAAATAGCCTGCCACAGGTCGCAGCTGGAAACCAGTTTTTCCTGTCGGAACAACAATGAAATATAGATATTAAACAATGAAATTAACAACTTACAAAAGAACTAACAATAAATTCAGTTATACCAGTCACCATTACAGCAACTCTGTTGAATTGCACCAGTTGACTGTACATGAGATAAACTGCAGTAAAGAAACCAATGTTATCTTCACAAACAAACAGAGCAGGTTTGCAAGTTCAATACGTACTTCCAGTTACTCTGATCTCCTACATAAAATTCTAGATATTGAAATATGCAAAGATGCTAATTTGATCATGGAAATCACAACAGATAGTTAATTCTTGTTTTAAAAAAATGTCCATACTGGGTATGAAGCCCACATGCCCTCCCATTAAATGGGTATTAGGGGTTCTTTCACAAAAGGTAAAGTAGCTTAGGCGTGAAATTGGCCACTCACATCCTGCGCCAAGGTTAACATAAAATAACCATTTTTTTCTTTGGCTTATGCAGGGATTGGAAGCATCGAACAAACAATTAATATTATACACATGTTAGTCACACACATCTTCACTGTTTACTGCTCCATTTGCAGTGCTGTGACCATTTCCTCGTCGGGCAAGCTGTCAAAAAGATCCAACAAATCCCCACACTCAACAACACGATCCGGAAGACGCAGTAAAATCGGAAAAATGAAAACGGGGAATAGAATAGTAGACGAAATTAGTCCGGGGCACTATTCTAAATTTCTGGGGCTGTCCCCGAAAATCCGGGACGAATGGTCACCTTAGCTTAAGAACAAGTGGAGCTATACTTCTGCTCACCTGATATGCCTTCATAGTGTGGACTGGAACTTTACCTGTTATACCGTTATTTTATGTGCATCTGCGACGTGATCTCTCAACAATAGAAGGTATGTGGGCCTAGGAGAGGGGGGAGTAACACAGTAATGGAGAGAAGAATTACATAATAAGGGTCGCTAGTGTTGCTCCCACACTCCATGTGGCGTTTATAAACATGCTCTTCTGACTACGACGTTGGGGTGGTCTCGAATAGTATGTATATGGTTCGTTCCGAGTTTTGTGACAGCCAGTCACCTGGTCCAATAGTTGCAATCGGGCGGGACATGGCATGGCGATCTTATGAAACAGCCTTTTTTCTTTCAGGTACGGAAAGTGGGCTAAAAATGTGAATACATGCAGATGTATACATGTTAAGCAGTTATAAAAGACGTCACTAGCAAGTAACACGGTAACCGACATCTTTATTTTCACTGAGTATGTTTCCTGTAGTTATCTGCTGACTGTCAATAATACCACAAACCGATATACAGTTATCTGCTGATTGTAAATAATAACACAAACCGATATACTTACGCTTTAAATACAGACTGACATCCTGCAACTGGGGAATGTTATCCTCCCTGTAGTAACAGAAAAATCGTGTATAAATCTGTAACCCCATACATAAACTTAAAAAGAAAAAATCGCAAAATCCAGATTTCCCAAACGACTGTAATTGTGGCGTTTTCTTGTGCCACAATCAGCCACCAGATAAAATTCCACGCCTTGTAAGTTATAGAATTTCATGATATTAGACGATTTCTCTCTCTCTCTCTTATCTACTATCTCTCCTTAACATCTCCATTGCCACCCTCAACCAGAAGCACTTCTGAATGGCTGCTCTCTAGTATTCTTTCTTCCCGATACAGCAACAAACACAGAAAGCCGTACGTATATCACCAGCAACGTGCTATATCATACATAACGTCTTGAAATTACAGTCGTCTGGGATGTGAAGACGTACAGTTTGGTAGCTGGGGTCAAACACCAAACTACACGTTGCGTTCATGATATCATTGTGAGAAACTCAGATGTTATCGCACGTTTTCCAAAGATTACGGGAGTGAGATTGCCAGCATGCCTGAGATGCCCAAAGCTACCGCTGCATTCGCCATTACTACCATAATGCGAACCACAACTGGCGTCAGTGACACACTAATAACACATTACACTGTGCACACAGATTGTGTGCGAAGATAAAATTATGAATATCAATATAGTATAAAGTTTCAGAGTGGAGGTTTCATTTTAGTGACACAAGCGTTACGACTTCGTGGTTCGTATCACTCACAGACACTCGTTTATTGCACTTACACTCGGTTGTAAGGTTTCGTGTTATCGGCAGGTACCCGGACATTACGGTTTGTCTTGGCACATTAGTAACAGAAAGTTTCAGTTTTGTCACATTCGGCTATGCACATTTTAACAATTTCCATAAACGTGCGCGCCGTTTGTCACACCTTACCAGAGCGCAAAGTGTTTTCTTAGCTGTACTCGGCACACTTACATATGCAACAAACCTTGTAAAAACCTGAATCATACGTTGCAGGTACTGTCGCATTGAACTTGGATTTCTCTTTACTCCTGTTTTCAAACAGCCAACATGCTTCAGGCCTAAATTCAGGTTCTGTCAAAGATATTAAACTCCTACAAGTCTAACATTTCTCACGTAACAGAAAACGCAAAGCCGAAGCCGTTCAGTACTGGTCAATGACATGAAATATCAAAGTCTAACATTGCTGCTATAAACATCTACCTTCAATTTCAGTGTGTTAGTAAAATTCAACCACCTGAAACCCTAAATTTTCTTACTAAAAATAAAATGTTAAATTTGACCTCTATGTCCAATTCGAAAATTAACATTAAATCTCAAAACCTAAATTTGGTGCAATAAGTATGTCTTCAAACTCAATTTCCGTCAATACAATGAAAGATGAATGCCCAGACTTTCTGTCACGTGACTGACAGTTCAAAAAATATAAATAAAACGAAACTTTACATCTGAACTTGGAGATGTAGATATTTGTCGTCTGATACAGTTGCTGTCAATACAGTGAAATACGAAAACACGAAACATCTATCACTAAACTGAAAAGCCTAAGCCCCAATTTCGAATCCACCAGCAAAGTGAAGCCTCATATTCTAGCTCTATGTATTGTCTTCATGACGTTTGTGTCAAAATAAAGCCTGAGAGCTTAAACTTCCCGTTACTAAACCGGAGACTGAACGCGCAACCTCCGTTGATTATCATTCATTTGTCTTTTACCGTTCAACTTGCTTATCAGTAAAATGAAACCGAAATCTGAAAGTCTCTGTCACCTAATGAAGACTCAAACCCTAAATTCCGCGGTTTAATTTTCTGTTGTCTTAAAATGTGGCTGCGCAAGGTTGGTGGTTTATATATTTCCAGTTTATTCTTGCTTTTTTTGGCACTGTAATTTGAATTTCTGTGACAGTATTGCCATGGCAACTTGATCTCACGTGGCCCTAAACATGCAACGAGTGGTGACTAGGCCCTATAGCAAATGGCGAGAATCATAAATGTGGTACGTGTTTACGTTATCACCATCTAAATACCTTGATCTGAAAACGAGGGGTAATATGTGGTGGAGTTAGTCTGTCGAGTGTTACATCACAGACGAGGAAGAAACAGGACACGCTTTTGGTCTGTATCGGTCCAGCCTTAGAGCAGTCGACATGGACTTTGTGGTGGACATAGTGACAGTGTCCCAGGTTTTTCTCTGTTTACTTTGACATTAACTTCCCAATTATATTCTATCAATGATCCATACGCACATCAGTTTGTTATGCTGCAAGAATAGGCCAATATGTTACTGCAAGATAACTGACTTCTTTCTCATTCCCGTATAAAAATAATAATATACTAAACTAAAAAAAAAAAAACTAAACTCCGTGGCCTTAGTCCGCACGCGAACTATACCGACAGAGCGGCCGCCGCCGGTCGGCGAAGTTAGTGCCAACTTTTGCGGATAGAGGGGTGTCACGTGGTCAGCG
>Ga0123352_10019114_pt1 | contig 10924 bp, 7 predicted proteins | sample TergutLab28metaG_FD_89700 | JGI IMG/M metagenome (GOLD analysis project Ga0123352, IMG submission 89700) | Labiotermes labralis P1 segment gut microbial communities from Petit-Saut dam, French Guiana - Lab288 P1 | ecosystem: Host-associated > Arthropoda: Insects > Digestive system > Gut ... | reverse complement strand
GCTGGACTGCGGGGTTCGTTGCACAAAACGGTCAACAGGGTATCGTCAGAGGCAGTTACGTAATGGGTGCAACAAGCGGCCTGGCATCAAATGGCCAGGTCACGCGCGGGGTAATCCGTTCAACCTTTGCAACTGCTGGGTTCGTTTTCCAAAATGCAGGATTGGTAGAGGACGGGTATGTTAACATCCTCTTGCCGGAAGGAACATTCAGAAGCGGATTCGTCGAAAACAACACGGCCCAAGGTGTCATACGTAACAGCATCGTTCAAAACCCAAACCCAGGCGGGGACATGGGGGCATACTTCGTCTTTGCGCGTGCACCGTTGGCGGGCGGTTTCTTGGGAACTCTTACGAACAACCGCTTCATGAACCAACCTGGGTTCATTGCGACAAATGACTTTGCTGATGGGGCACGCTTCCGTGGTTTCACAAACCCAATAGACATCAACGAGTTCGAGGGTTTCAGTATCAGTGCAATGTACGAAGACCGCAATCCAAATGTATGGCGAATGACACCGCACGGCCCACGCTTGGTCGGGGCTGACCACATCGCGGTCTCAATTCGTGTCATGGGTGATACTTTGCTTCCTACTGGGCACCCGGAAATAATCTACCACCGCAGTCACGCGTACGGTACCCGTTACAACCCAATTGTAATTTGGACGGGTGACCAATTCAACCGCCATATCTACTTGGCCAGCGGGGCCGAGGGACGTGACCGTGACTTTGAACAATCGGCGGCCCAGGTTCGCGATGACTGGGAAGACAACGTATTCATGGGCTATATGCGATTGGTCAGCAACATCTCGGTTCGTGCGGCAACGGGCGGCACGGCGACCCAAGGCGGCTTGTCCGAATTTGGTGGGGTCTTACATACGTACAAAGTAACTTTCCAAGGTGAGCTCGACGGAAACGGCTTGGGGATTACAGATATCTCTCTGGTTGCAACAGAGGCAGTCGCAACAGGGCTTCGCAGTGTTGGATTATTCAGCCGCCTGACGTACGCTACCGTCAAAAACGTTAATTTAAGTTTCGTCCCATCTCCAGGGGCAGAATACAGCATAGCCGCTGCCAGCGCGCCTTTTGTCGGCGGTCTGGCGGGTATCGCGGTAAACAGTAACATTGTCGACGTCAACGTGATAAACCAAACAAACCATGTCAATACACGAATTTTGGGTTTTAACATTGTTGGCGGTGTTGTCGGTGTATCGGTCAACTTTGACTATGACACCCAAACGGCAGGGGGCAGTATCGTGCGAACGGCACACACATACAAAATCGAAAACGTCCACAGCAACGTTCCCGTCATGACATTCGTCCGTCACCAGGCCGAGCATATAGACCTCACCTTCGCATCCGCAATTGGTGGACTGACTGATTTGGGTTATATGCAACATGACTTGACACGACTGGGGATTGCTGGCGGGGTGGTCGGAATGGTGACACATGATGTGGGCAACATTATCGACCGTGGATTATTCATGCGCGACATCGACGGTAATGCGGTAACAAACGCACACCCAATGCGCGCCGATTTCACGAATGTTCGCATGATTGGAAACTTCCGTAACCCTAACGGTAACGTCGGCTTCGGCATAGTGGCTGAGGGCGAGGTCGTCGGTTCTCTCATAGGCGTAATAGGCTCGGAAATAAGTGTACGCGGTGCCGAATACCTTATGAACAACACTCTTGCCGTTACACACAACCATTTACGTGCAAAGTTCTATGCTGGCGGAATTGTCGGAATTAACTTCGGCCGACTGGATGGGGCAACTGTGTCACTGTTTGGGCAAATGAACTTGAATATTCAATCTAACGCTGGGGCGCGATACATATTCTTCGGCACACCTGCTGTATCACGTACATATGGAATGTTCGTTGGTGGAATCGCTGGCTTCAATAGCGGAACAATAAACAATGCAACATTGGATTCTCCAATGACGGCGGAAGAAACAGGCGGAACGCACCCAATACGTACCAGTCAAAAAATGTCCGTTGGCGGAATCGTTGGCGAGAATGCTGGCGGAACAATATCAAACAGCCGTGTCGAACGTACAATCCTTGGTGGGTTCATGTTGGGTGGTGTTGTTGGGATGAACCGTAATGGCGGGGCATTAATTAACAACCATCTTCGCCACACGACTGGCACGGGTGCATACACAATCTTCAACGTAACAGGGGCCCAAGGCGTCAACAGCATCTGGGGCGGCCAGGCCGACGGCGTACAAATCAACGAAACATTCCGCGGCACCCCTGAAATGATGTCTGCCTTCGGAACTGGCCCAATTGCGGACGGCGGACGCGGTTCGGACATGGTAACCTTCACTGGCGGTATCGTTGGATATATCCAAGGCGCGGACCCAATCGTGATGGGCGGGACACGTACAAACGAAATAGTAATAAACAATCGCAGCATATTTGAATTTGGCGGTGCCAGAAACAGGGCCTAGTTGTGGTATACTTGCCATGTGCAAATCACTGACGAGATTACCGACATAGTATTTCGGAACGAGGACAACGGTTATTCCGTTATCCGATTAAAGCAAAGCAACCAAACCGCGTTTGGTGTTTTTGCATATCTAGCGGTGGGCCAGGAAATCCAAATGACGGGCGAGTACGTCAAAAATGCAAAATACGGCCAACAATTCCGCGTGCAAAGCTACGAAATCGTCCCACCAAACAGCCCGCGTAAAATCCAACAATTCATAGGCAGTGGCCTGCTCGAGGGCGTTGGCCCAGCCACCGCCGCACGCATAGTAGCTGAATTTGGCAAAGACACGCTAAAAGTCTTGGAAACCCGTCCGCATGAATTGGAAAAGGTTCGCGGAATATCATTACGCAAAGCAAAAATCATTGGCGAAAAATACGGCCAAATAAAAGAAATGCAGGCCGCGGTAATGTTCCTGCAAAAATTTGAAATCAGCCTCAACATGGCCATGAAGATATACAAATATTATGGACAACGAACAATTGAAAAGGTTCAATCGAACCCGTATGCCTTGGTCGAAACGATTGAGGGCATTGGGTTTATAACCGCCGATAAAATGGCAAAGGCAATCGGCCACGCATATTCCGGGGCTTTTCGCGTACGTGCGGGGATTGTATATGCCTTAAAGCAAAAGAGTGAACAAGATGGACACACATTCCTACCACACGAACAATTACTAATCGATACATGCAAACTACTTGAAATTAAAAAAGAAAATCTTACCCCTGTATTCTATTCCGTTATCTATGACCTGTGTTTGGACAAATATCTAACGGTCGTAAATACGGATGACGAACGCGGTTACATGCTAACGCGATTTTTCGTGGCGGAAAGGGGTGTCGCAACAAATCTAAATAAACTGGCCCTGGAATACGAGGGCGAGAGCACGGCCGACTTTGAAAAACTACTGGCGCACTACGAGGAAATCAACAACATCAAATTGCACGAAAAACAAATCGAGGCCATCCGTGTCGCCGTAACACGCGGGATATGTGTCATTACTGGTGGGCCTGGAACTGGTAAAACAACCATTGTCCGCGCGATATTATATATAAACGATGCCCAGGGTCTGTCGACAAAACTATTGGCCCCTACTGGACGCGCGGCAAAACGAATGGAAGAAACAACGGGAAAGGAAGCCAGTACAATTCATCGCGCCCTAGATATTCAATATGGTGATAAACCCGCATCTGGCTTCAACTATGATGAATCCGAGGGGCTAATGGCCGACGTCATAATAGTTGACGAGGTCTCGATGTGCGACATCATCCTAACCAACCATCTATTAAAAAAGGTTCTGCCTGGAACCCGTGTGATATTTGTGGGTGACATTGACCAATTGCCCAGTGTCGGTGCAGGGAACGTCCTATCAGATATTATAAGCAGCAACGTTATCCCCGTCGTGCGCCTAACCGAAATTTACCGCCAATCCGAAGCCAGTCAAATAGTAATAAGCGCGCACCAAATCAACCGCGGCGAAATGCCAGACCTAACAAACCGCAGTAACGACTTCTTCTACGTCGCCGCATCAAACCCTGCTGATATTAAACAAAAAGTCGTCGGTCTTGTCACTACACGTATTCCCGCCCACTTGGGTTTGACCTCATCAAAAATCCAAGTTCTATGTCCAATGAAAGTGGGGGAGGCGGGCATGAACAGCCTCAACACCGCATTGCAAAGCGAACTAAACCCATCCGTCTTGGGTCGGGCCGAATACGAATACGGCCAGGTAACCTTTCGTGTGGGCGACCGTGTAATGCAAACCCAAAACAACTATAACCAAGAATGGGTGCGCCCTGGGCCGCCGTCCGAGGACGGCTCGGGCGTGTTCAACGGCGACATAGGAACGGTTACAGACATAAACCGTCAAAACGGCGAGATAGCTGTGGAAATGGAAGACGGCCGAGTCACAACATACATGCGAACCGACTTGGCGCATTTGGTGTTGGCTTATGCGATAACGGTACACAAGAGTCAAGGCAGTGAATTCGACGTGGCAATCATCCCCGTAACATCTGGCGCGTATATGATACTGACGCGTAACCTTCTGTATACCGCCGTAACCCGTGCTAAAAAGATGGTAGTACTGGTGGGCAGTGCCGACAACATCGAAAAGATGGTCAACAACACATACACTAAACGGCGATATACAATGCTTTCAAAATTTTTGATTGATACCCAGGAATCTATTCAACAGTTACACTCTTTGCCAGATTCCGGGGCTGGTCGGGATTAATCTTCAACTCCTGCGCCAAATATAACGCAAACAACTGTGCGGGAATTGTTGCAATCAACGGGTCTGGGACGGCGATGTGCATAACATGACTGCCTCTGGCGGCAACCTCTGCCGCGGCATTGTCTAACTTTGATTTAACTGCGGGGTTGGCCGTTGAATTCAAAATAACACATAACGTTTCACTATCAACCAAAGACAGGGTGCCATGCTTCAACTCACCGCTTGGGAACCCTTCGCAATGACGATATGTGATTTCTTTTACTTTCAATGCGGCTTCCAGTGAATTAATGGCATCCGCACCTTTCCCCAGGAAAAATATACGCCGAATGTCGCTATACCTTTTCGCGGCATCTTTCATCTCTTTTGATAATGTTAATAACACTTTCGCTTGGCGCGATAGGCTCTCTAAATCCAAATCACTCGTCAAAATGGCCCCAACAACAACTTGGGCAATAAACGCCTTGGTTGATGCAACCGCAACCTCTGGCCCCGCATGGGTAGGCAACAGGTAATCTGAATACCGCGCAATGGACGAAGATTCTACATTACATATAGCAATTATGGGAATATCACGGGACTTCAAAAACTGCATAGCTGATAATGTATCCGCCGTTTCACCGCTCTGGCTGATAACTATTGCAACATCGCCTTTTTTAATCAATGGGTTGGTATATGGTAATTCACTTGCTATGTAATTCCGCACCCTAATCTTCAGGTTCGCTTCAATCATTTGCCCCAGCATCAACCCTGCATGATACGCCGTTCCGCAACCTGTGATGTGTATGGTGCCCGCAGATTGCATGACGTCAACAATCGGACTGATGTCTATACCGCGGTATTCACGCTCAATATTGCGAATGACGGCGGGGATTTCAAAAATTTCCTTTTCCATATATGTGGTGTATTTCCCGCGTGTTGGGGGCTTTACCTTTGCGGGCATCTTTGTCGGTGTTTTCTGCCCGCTGGAAAACACAACGGTTGACTTTGTTATAACGGCAAATTCGCCATCATCTAATGAATAATACTCACGCATATCGCCACACGCCAAAACATCACTCGTGACTATTGTATGATTTTTGGCTGGCGCGATTAATAATGGCTGCCGCCCTCGCCGTGCCGCAATAATCATATCGGGGAATTTCGGGGCCATCACCAAAATGGCAAAACTGCCCGCCAACTGCTCGGCCGCCTTTTTAACTGCGGACAAAAAATCATCCTTCATGTAAAGGGATACCAGATTCGGAATAACCTCGGTATCCGTCTGCGACTTCATAACAATTCCATGGGACTTCAAAAACTCTATAATCTCAACATAATTCTCAATAATCCCATTATGAACAACCGACACACGTCCGTCATTTGAAACATGCGGGTGGGTGTTAACCTCTGTCACGCCGCCATGCGTCGCCCAACGTGTGTGCCCAATCGCGATTGATGAATTGGGATGCAGTTGCGAATATACACGGTTTGACAACGCCGCTACATTTCCAACCGATTTCACGGTGTTGATTTTATTACTGTCCAGGTACGACAGCCCCGCGCTATCATAACCGCGGTACTCTAACTTCTCCAACCCATCCACCGTATGTTTTATTGCACCGCCATTCCCCAGGTACCCAATAATTCCGCACATAGTTTTGTATATGTGATATATTCATATTATGAAACTGGAATGCGAAGTGAGTGTTCGGCACGTACACCTGTCGGCCGCCGATGTGGATGTACTGTTTGGTGTTGGCTATGAACTAACCCCAACAAAAGATTTAAGCCAACCTGGCCAATATCTCTGCGCCGAACGCGTGGAATTGGTAACTGAAAAGGCAACAATAAAAAACGTGGGAATAATAGGGCCAACACGAAAAATAACCCAGGTCGAGGTCTCTCGCACCGACTGCTTTACCTTGGGGCTAAAAAACGTACCCCTACGTCAAAGCGGCGAACTGGACAACGCCCCGACTATCTTGGTACGAACTGAACGGGGCAGTATCCATGCGGCGGTAATCATCGCACAGCGGCATGTGCATATGGACACTCAAACGGCGACCAAAAGCGGTTATACGGACGGCCAAATCGTCGCCGTCAAATTTGATGGCGAACGGGGCGGGACATTATACAATACAGTATTGCGCGTCCATGCTGATTTTGCACCACGCGTCCATATCGATTCTGATGATGCAAACGCTATGGGATTTACAACTGGGATGGTGGAAATATGCGCGGAGAAGTAACATCTGTACACAAAACGGGATATTACGTTCGTGTCGGTGACAACACGGTTTTTGCAATCATAAATAATTCGTACTTGGGTGACGACAAGCCTGTTGTCGGTGATGTGGTCGAAATGGATAAACGCGCTGACCAACATATTATCCTGGGAATACAAACACGCAAAAACTATATCGCGCGCTACGACCATTTTCGTGAAAGGTACCAGGGCTTTGCGGCAAACGTAGACGTAATCTTCGTGGTGACCAGTGCGAATCGGGAATTCAGCCCCAATCGGGTCAGGCGGTTCCTGGCCTTAAGTGGCGACCAAAACGTCCGCAAGATAATTGTTCTAACCAAAATCGACATGGCTACTGAACTGCCCGAAATTGTCAAAACAATCCAAACACAATTTGCGGGGATTGAACATATCGCGATAAACGCCTTGGACAGGGCCCAGGTCGATAAACTAAAAAAACTAGTCAAAAAGGGCCAGAGCATGCTGCTCTTGGGCAGCAGCGGCGTAGGCAAAAGCACAATCATAAACACCTTGGCTGGTACAAATATAAAAACGAACGAGGTCAAGGACGAGCGTCACTTTAACAAAGGAAAACACACAACCAGCAGCCGCAACATGTACTACACTCCCTGCGGCCGAAAAATCATCGATGTGCCAGGCGTCAGGATAGTGGGAATAGAAAGGGAAGTCGCCCAAAGCAGCGAACTCTTTGACACCATCATGGACTTGGCGGTGGGATGTAAATTCCGAAACTGTGCCCACAAAACCGAGGACGGTTGTGCGGTAAAGGCCGCGATTGAAAACGGCGACATAGAACCCGAGGAACTGCAATGGTATTTCGATACCCTTGACGCCTCCGAAAGGGACAAGAAAAGAACACGATAAACTTGCACAAAATACTTTGACATGCAAGGCGTGCGGGGGGATAATAGGATAAACCAATGAAAAAGCTATTGGGGGTAATTTTTATGTGCGTGGCATGCGGAATTGCAATGCCTGCATTTAGTATGCCATCAACCTCTGTATCGGCTACTCCCTCACCTCGTATCGAATCCACTAACGTTACGGATGCGACTTGGACTCTGGTTACTGGCCGTGACGAATTCCCCAGCTCCCACGAACAATTCAGTCTCTTTGCTGGTATCCACGGGATTTTCATCCAACGTCAAGAGGGCCACGGCCTTGGCGATATGTTCTATGGCCATATATATGTCAACCGTGACGAGCTTAATTTCAACATCTTTGAATTTGAAACATTAATAATGCGTGATGGTGTATGGGAACGCACCGACCTCTTTAACGTGTGGCCAATGGGCATGGGACGAATACAATTTGAATTTCCAAAGGTTCTGCCCGCGGGACGCTATGGCATCCGCATGGTTGCATATGAACTAACGTTTGAAAACGGGGTAGAAACGAGAACACGCGGACGTGTCCTCGACGTGTTCGGAAACTGGCGTGATGCCGAGGTCATCTATTCAATCCTGTATGCCGACCCACTCCGATACTTTATCGCGGAAACCGAGGAAGGTGCTAACTTCCACAACGCATGGATTGCTGGCGGCCGCGGCCGAACGGTAAACGTGAACATTCGCACAAACCCTGGGGCCATGGACTTGGACGCATTGCCGCACCATGTTGTCGACGGACACCGCATGGGAAACCTGTACGTTGATGCGCAAATATCGTTCCCCCAGGTAGCCGTTCCTGGCGGTGACGAAACCGAGGGACTTGTTGCCTTGGTTTTCTTGCGCCATATACAACAACCTGTCGCCACATTGCCGATTATAATAACACCCCGCGGCATGACCGTAACGGTACCCGCAAACCTGGCCCAGGGCCGTTTTGTCATTCGCTTCCACCATTCTACTAACGAGGATATCACGGGCCGCTTTGTCATCGACAACACCCCGGGGGTTTTGTTCCTGCCTTCTAATATGCGCGTGCTGGTTCCCATTTTCATGACGCTGGGGGCAATCGCAGGTGTTGCGGCGGTGGGATTCTTCTTCTTACCTAAATACCTGGTCTTCCGCCAAGAACGCAAATATGTCGAAAAAGAAAACGAACGTTATTCCCAAGCAGGCGGCGAGGGCCCCGACGACAAAAAGTTCAAAGCTCAATCCGCAAAAGACGCCTTCTTAAACAGCAAACAAAAACGAAACGAGAGCAGGAGTCGCGGCTTCCTCGCCAAGATGCATTCGGAACGTGCAAAGCGTGATATGGCACGTGACGCGGGCCTAACTATGGAGGAATTCCGTGAAATAGAGGCAAAGCAAAAAGCCCTCGACGATGCCCGCGCCAAGAGTCTTCGTGACGTGCGCGAGGTCGATGATGCACCTGAACAAAAAGAAGAAACCGTCTTCCGTGGTGGGGCGGAGTTCAACATGCTGGACAGCATCCAAAACCAAGCATCCTTCGCCGATGACGCAATGATAAAAGAAGTCGTTCAACCAAACCTCTCGGGCCAGGAAAGTATTCTCGCCGGCCTGCGCAACTTGGCTGGTGATGAATCAACAGCCCGTGTTGACATCTCGGCAAACCCATTCGATGACCTGTTCGGGCCGCCTGCTCCTGTTGCGGAAACCTTAACCCCCGACCCATTTGCATCGACCCCAATTATGGCTCCGCCGCAGACCCCAGCACCAGTCACACCGCCACCTCCGCCGCCCCAAGTCGTCGATGACAGCGACTGGTAAGTCGGATATAATACTAACTATAGATATCCTAAAAAGGTATTGACAATCACTATCAATATTATGTATAATACCCCATTATGATAGCAAGCAACGTAAATTTTAATTTGTACAAATCGTTCGTCGCAGTGTACGAGGTACGGAACATTTCCCGGGCCGCGGCTCAACTGCAAATTACCCAACCAACGGTAACCTATAACATCAAGGAGTTGGAACGACAATTAAACGTCAAGTTGTTTCACACACACCCGCGTGGTGTTGAACCAACCAAAGACGCGCACGAGCTATACAAATTCGTCAGCGAGGGCATGACATCCATCGCCAACGGCGAGAGTGCTATCCGCGAATTCAACGCACAAAGCACCCTGACAATCCGCATATCGGTTGCCAGCGGCCCTGCACAAAAATACGTTGCCAGCGCAATATCTGCATTCAACGCAAAATACCCATTGGTACGTTTTGAACTCACCGATGCATGGGCCGAAGAGGGGCTTACAAAACTTGGCCAACACAACACCGAATTGGTAATCGGATTTGTGGAACCCGAGAGTGCCGCTCTTGCCGCAATTGACCTGAAATCATTTGGTCGTGTTGCAATTATGGGGGATGATTTTGCCGCAACAAACAAAATCGGCGACGCGTTAACCAAGAAAAACATTGAAACCCTCCCTATGATTATTTTCCAGACATCTAACAAGCACTATGAAAAGTATGTAACCGCAAAGCCATTCTCGTCCGTTACAAACATCGAAATGATGACCGCATTGGCTGGGGCTGGATTGGGTGTTGGGATTTGCCTCGACGAACACGTCACAACCACACCTGTGGGCATTCGCGTTGTCACCGCAAACGATGTCGGCCTGCCGCCTGTGACATTGCGTTGTGCGTATAACAAAGACGCCCTCACCAAACCAACACGCGCATTCATCGCCGAAATATGCGAAGTCATGGGCGCAACCAACCCGTTGAGCCCCCAGTAATAATATCGAATTTCTTGAAATCGCCCTCGGATGGGGGCGATTTTTTCTTGTATGAGCATTTTTTCCTTGGGGGGGGTTATTGGATTTGTGATTTTTGTTGGGGAGGGTTTCTCCCGCGGGAGGCGATTTAGATTCACTGGGGGGTTTTTCATATTGTTTGAAATTTACTGGGGGGTTTTCGGTATGGCGAATGTGGGTGGGGGAAATGTGGGTTTGAGTATGGATTTGGTAGAGCATACGACCTCCCTTTGTATGTTAGGGTATCATGGGTTTTTCATGTGTAAAGGGGGTTGCTGACATTTT
>Ga0123352_10019110_pt1 | contig 10924 bp, 10 predicted proteins | sample TergutLab28metaG_FD_89700 | JGI IMG/M metagenome (GOLD analysis project Ga0123352, IMG submission 89700) | Labiotermes labralis P1 segment gut microbial communities from Petit-Saut dam, French Guiana - Lab288 P1 | ecosystem: Host-associated > Arthropoda: Insects > Digestive system > Gut ... | reverse complement strand
TGTTCTGTTGAATTACCACATTGGTCGTATTGTTCTAGGTTCGACGTGTGATGGAGCACACGTCGTCCCTCGAACAATACGACCAATGTGGTAATTCAACAGAACAGTCGCAAGCTCCTGATGATGGATATATTAATGTCCGAAATATGTTGAACACATAAGAAGTGAAATAAAATAGCAAGTGACATCAAGTTGGTCTTTTATTCTTCAATAATTCTTAAAGTCTCTGTTCGTACCACGAAGTGAACACACTGATTTTGCGTCATAAAGAATACAGTTAGGCAATGTTGTATAGAGCAACAGTCGCTGTTTGTCCTCAGATCCACACACACACACACACACACACAACAAACACATTCCATAAAATTAACGTAGAATTTCTTTGTCTTAAATTAGACAGTACGTAAATTAACCACCCGGCTTTTAAAGGGTCAACTACATTTACAAAAACAATTTTCATACAAGCTATCATCAAAGTAAAACCATGAATACATATAAGATTTTACTGCGTGGTGTGACGAACAATTACCGCGCTTGTTATATCGGTAGTGTTAGCAATTTAGCTGTCACACTGTAAGCAACAAAAAGTGCAGCTTAGTTGCTAAGTAAGTAACACACGAAGACATCTGTCAATATACTCACATGCAGCTGTGATTCGAGGTCCGTCTTTTGTGCCTGGAGCTTATTGGACTTCTCCTGGAATTCGGCAAGGCTACCCTTCTCTCCTTCCAGAGATGCCAGGAGGTCGGTCTTCTCTTGCAGCAGTTTGGCGTTGAGAGCTTCGACCTCCTTCCTCAGTTTCTCCTCACTCTCAAAGGCTGCCTGAGCTTTCGCTACTTTCTCCTCCAGTTTCTGCAGATCAGAGTCAGTAGGTTCTAGTGGGTCCATTGTTGCTGCTGTACACGTCAAAATAAGCTGAGGATAGGAAGAAGGGTCGACGGGGTTCGGAGGTAAGCGGTGTAATCCGGTCGGTCGCGAGCAACTGATTCACTCGCCTCGTGTCCCACCAACATACAGCTTTTGGAGGTTTCGCCTCAAAATGGGGACCTGGTGTGGGTTGGGTGCGCCTTGGCAACTTGTCAAATAAAATACTTATTCATACGCGAGGAGAAGGAACATGGGAGGGGTGAGCTTCATATATATAGCTTCCCCCCCCCACCTTAAAAAATTGTGGATGCGGCATGTAAGTTAGGTAAGTTGGAAATTTCTGTAAGGCCACGAAAGAAATGATAATGATGTTATAGGCCAGAAATAGGTCGGTACGAACCTTCATCTCATCCTCTATGCGCGTGACGTTTAGCATAGGCTTCACCTTCTGCCACAGTTTCCACCATGGCCACAGGCGCAGCTGCATGTACTTGCGCAGGTTGCGCTGCACCACCTGGAGGGCAATCCTGCAAGAATACGACGGCGTTCATATGTCTCATTGGAATTAAACACGAGAAAGTTGTACAAAAATATTATTTGGATGATAGGCAAGGCGTGTGGCACATATGGGGATAAAAGAATTCAGTAGAGTTTTGAAGGGAAAACTGAAGGAAAAGAGACCACCCTTAAGACCTAGAAATGGAAGGAAATATATTAAATGGACTTTGATAAAATAAGGTGCGAGGGCGTGGGATAAATTAATCTGTCTGAGGATAGGAACAAGTTGTGGGCTGTTGTGAATACGATCATGAACCGCCGCGTAGTGTAGTGATGTTCTTTTGATTCTTTTTGTTTTATCGTTGTGTATACGGTTATACGTTTTGTATACGTTTGTTTAATTCTGTAAGTTATGTGTTCTTATTGTTATGTGTATGTGTTCTTTTTGTTTGTATGCTCTGTTCTGTACGATCAGTTTTCATCGTGCCAACTGGCATTCTCCAACTACCCTGACTGAGGGTTTTCCGTGCTTTTCCTAGCATTTTTTAAGACGAGGCACGGTCCGCACTCTTCCTAATTAGTGAATTGTGTTGTTCTATGTATTGTTTGTGTCGATTGTGTTGTTCTATGTATTGTTTTTTGTGTAAATGTGTACTGTACCGGGTGGCAACCCAATTACAGTTAAATACTGTATATCATATGTCATATCATATCATATATCATATACTGTGGGAGAGTTCTTGGCTAGCTGGGAAACTATCAGTTTCTGAACAAGGGCTGTGCTCCATGGAGCTAGTTAGTTACGGAAATGAATAAAGCCAGTGTTAAATGCACAGTACTAATATCACTGTGCGTCTTGCAATGAGGTATTACAGCAGGCTCTGTTTTCAAGCCTCTTGTACAGGAAGTACTAATGGCAACTGCCATACCACGAAATTCAGCCGAAGGGTTTGAATTGAATTTGATGTAATTTATTGTATCGACCAATCGCAGCTTCATAATGAACAATAAAATGTTCAGCAACTCAACTGTAATAAATAACGGATATTTAATTACATAATACTGCAATAATTATAAATGACATTTCGTAAATTCCCCATCATAATTGGACTGTCCCTTACAGAATGTTGTTTCGTAATATGAGGTACATTATCCACGACAATTTAAATGGCCCCTAAAGGGGAGCAAATATCGATTATAGGTCGATAAGGAAGAAAGGAACCTTCGAGATAAAAGATCGCGAAGGAATTCTTACAGTACTGGTCATATCTTGCGTGGGAACTGTCTTCTAAAACATGTTATGCAAGGAAAGATAAAGCCAAGACAGAAGGAAAGAGAAGACGAGGAAGAAGACAAGCAACTATTGGACGTTCTTAAGGAAAAGAGAGGATACTGGAGATTGAAAGAGGAAGCACTAGATCGCACTGTGTGGAGAACTCTCTATGAAAGAGGCTGTGGACCTGTCGTAAAACAGACTAGCAGTAAGATATACTGTGTACAGTCCACCGCCAAAAAGATGATCCCTGCTGGCAATACAACAGAGGCGCACGCGCAAGATTTCGTGGCGCTACCAATCCTGGAAGCATACGCACAGGGTACTTGGCTCACTACACGCTACTTGAAATGCCTGAATGTTTTCAGTCCGTGTGTAGTAGCAGGAATATCTGTCGTACCATGCCGCACTGCACCAGACACGCCCATATCCCCGCAGGTGTCACCTCATTGTCAGCCATATACAGATATCACAGGAAATCTCTATGAGAAGTAAATGTGAGCCACTGCAAGTTATTCCACGGTATAATCTAAGGTCGTTCAGGATCTCATGCAGAAAGGTGTGACATGTGTTCTAGTACTCACCTCTGTTCTTGCAACTTCTTGAATTCCTTTCGGGACTGGTAACCTCGGATCCATGCCTGGAACCAGGTCATGATCTTGGCCAGACGGTCGTCACGGAGCTCCTCCATCTGACCCAGGACACCAGCCCGGAAGAACACCTGTGATGGGCACTTAATATTTAGCTCACATACAGCGTTAGGAACACACAGTGCGTCGCCAAGCGCGGTGTAAAACAGTGTAAAATATTATGCTTACTACATCCACTAAACACTGCAAAGCCTTTTCCCCATGCATTATTATTGGAAGCCACATTGAGACTCGCGTACCTGCCGAGTTAGTGAAATTTGAAGCTTACGGTGTTCCCGATACAAAACTACACCATGAAGTAATGTGCAGGAATGAAGGTATAATTCCACATATTTTAAACTCGTCACCAGGTGACGGTGAGTGTTCAGATTCAAGCCCCCCCCCCCCAAAAGGTACCCACTGGGTAGGTGATTGTGTGTGCCCCACAGTCGATGTGGAAGCTGCAGGTAAGAGAAACGTCTCTTGCCTCTAACAGGACTGCCGATTTCTCGGAGGTCCGGTCGGTATAGTAGTCACTATATCGATTGAGCCAAGCCGGCTGTCCTGCCAAAGTAGTGCAAGCCACTTGTAGGTCATGGGTTCATTAACAAAGTTAACGTTTGTCTGTCTGTCTATTAGTAGAAACAGAAAATATTACATCTGTTCTGATATTTGATATCAGTCGTTTCAGGCCTCGATAATCTATTGGCAAGTTTATTATTATACTGAGAAAAAAACAGCTTCTGGGATGAATGAAAGCTAAAGAAGCAGTCAGGAGGCTTACTGGAAATGGTAAAGGTAAAGGATTCCCTGGACAGGTCCTGAGGGTTCCAGGAGGTTGAGTCTCCCAGATTTCAAGACAATCGACACATTAAGGTGGTAAGGTTGTCAGCCCTACACACCGGCCGCCTTTACGCCCAGGAAATATTCCTGGTACTCATTTCTGTTAGAGGTTGAGTGGACCCCAGGGCCATAGTGCGGCTGAAGGATTACGTCACTGAACAATTCCAATGACATCATCGGGAATCGAACCCGCGACCTTTCGGATTGTAGCGCAGTGTCTCAACCGACTGCGTCACCCCGTGCCTTCTTTACTGGAAATAGTACAGCATAATATTAGACATACGAGGTATTTTTTATCACTCTTTCAAGTACTGGAGTTCTAAATACACACTTACTGTACGTAGATGAAATCATTTTCCAAGTAAAGTGCTGTATTTTTATTTACCTACTGCTACAAACACTCTGTTCTCAACAGGTCTTGGTCTTGAAAGCAAGCGAATTATGTAGAACATCCTTTATATACACAAATACAATATGCGTCCATGATTTGCAACATGTAGTTATGAATTATTTTTAAGCACTGAATAATTTAATATCTTAGAATCTAGCGGTATTATTATTGATTGTCTCAATTCAAACAAAATAATATTCTCTCAAAATAATTACTAATTATTCAACACAAGACTATATTGTATAACAAATACTGAAACACAAGTGGTTTGTTAACAAATTGAAGAAGTGGAATTTGAAAAGTGGTTAATTAGACAGCAGATAGAGAAGAGCGAAGGAATTGTTGGTAAGGCACATTAAACACACATGCCAAACCAAATGGCAGAAAAGTACATGCACATTACGAAGTCAAAAGAGCATTCCTATGTTTGCATGTTAATATAAAAAGTACCACACGGAATTCAATTACAGATAGAACCATGCAAATTCATGTTTCTATCTGCCATATTTGTATACTCATATAGGAAACGGTGTGATGGAGCATGTTTGGACGTTTGAGACGGTTTTATATTCGTTGTTTCCTGCTGTGTCATGTCTTGTTGTTCGGTGCTGTGCCTTTAGACTTCATATCACAATGAAATTTTATACCGTGTTCTGAAAGACTAGAGTGTTCTTGGATTTTACTGCCCAGTTTTATTCATTATTGAATATACCACAGGAGCATTAATACAAGCATTACACAATATACAATGGAGAATCCGTGTGCTTTTTTTCCCCAAAAATTTTATTTTAAAAGAGAATGGAAATGTGTGACCAAAAAACGAGGGACCATTTAATTATTTTTTTTTTTTACCTAACTCGTGGTGACATTCACTTGATTGCAGGTAAAATCCGTGCACTAAATAGCGAGTGCAGCCAGAAAATATTTTTGGTTACATTTAGTTAGATGTGCAGGGCATCGAAAAAAAAAATATTCCACACCGAATCTGAATTCTTAACGAGATGTGTTTTTGCATAAAATATATCTTTCAACTTACGTACAAAGCAACTTAGTCTAGAAAAGTGGCGGATTTCTAACTGAGCAGAACGACGAAGCTTTGTTACAGATCTTCAGTATCAACCATCCGACTAAAGTCGACGGCGGAACGCACTTCTCCATCACGCGTTCACTTTATGCAGTTCCTTTATGTATATCGATTCTAAAAGATACTACCAGGTTTCATATTAAGAAGGCCTACATTCTGGCTACAGAATTTATGTGTTTTATGTGGTGCCCATGACAACGCGAAATCACGTCCCTGCACTGGCTGGTTTCGTAACGGAGGAAGAATGAGTTCACTGCGCGGTACGAAATGAACTCATATGGATAATTCAGGATGGATTCCGTCTCCAAAATATTCACCAATTTATCACAGTGCTGAAATACAAGGGGGCACACGGTTTCTCGAATATGGATATGTCTTTATGTATGTACCTTTGTGTGACCCATACGGTATTGCTGAGCATCAAGATTAACGAAGTCCAGGATGAACTGCGTCGTTTTCTGAGGGTCTTGCGGCTCTTTGATAAGATTGGCGCAGAGAATTTTATATCTGGAGTAGGGAACAGGATTTTTAAGGATCAAGTAAACAAAATAAATAACTTGCTGGAAAGTGACAAGGCAGGTCTGCTGCTCAGGCCACTTTCCCTGTCCACCAACAGAAAAGACATAAGTGTAATCACATCACACCAGCTGCAAAAGAATGGAAACCCAGAGTCAAGTTTGGGCTTAACATAATTGGTAGATGTATTGAATTGCAATCAGCACATGGAAGTCATATAGTTCCATGTTGTTCTTGTATTTTTCTCAAGAGAACACAACAAAATGCATGAAAAAATTCAAAATTACCACACTTAGAACTGTTTCAGATAAAAAAAACCTCATCATTCTCAACAAACAGAACTCCAGATGACAGTAGAACAATTTTCCGTTTTGTTTCTGTGCTTTATACATCAGACGAACCTATCAGAATTTAAGGTAATATTATGTCTCTCTTGTTACTGTTTATCCGAAACAGTTGGCGTGTGGCAGCAGTCAAGAAGTTGCTGGGGAAACATGGCAGTCTTTTGAACCATTTTGTTCCCTAAAATGACGTTCAAAACTACAAAAGAAAGTTATCATTCTTAAGAGGGAATAGACTGACACGTAGTCCAGACTGGATTAGCTGCCAGACAAATGGCGATACGGTGATTCTTACAATTTATTTACTGGTGATTCTTGCACCAACGATATGAGCAGAAAGATTACAATTTTCTGGGTTCTAACGCCGAGGTGGCTGGTAAAAATTTACTAACATTCCGGGTAAATATGAAGATTGAGGCAGTACATCCTTCCTGAAACGCTGGCAAATTTATACCACATTATAAGCCACCACGTCCCATACATACAACGACAGACTGAAGTTAGAACGTCAGACGCCATAAAATAAACCGGTCTTACTATTAGGTCACAATTGAAATAGACAAGTATTTAGTTGTGGACATAACACTGTAACATGAAAATTGACTAAGAACGGTCTAAGAGACAGCAATGCTACTAGTCCAGTGAGGACAACGTGGTGGGTACAGCACTGGAGGTGTCGTAAGGCCCCTCTTGGTGCTTCTGGTTTGCTTGCATTCACTTGGTGTTATTTCCTTAATACTATTTGGCGCCTATCCACAATTTTACACGTTGAACTGGAAGAGTCTTATTAAATAATTGCAAATACAGTGCATAGTGTCTGCGAAAGACACAGTCAATTTTTAAAGAAATACAGTAGCCATATCAATGTCATTAACAATTAATAAATACTTATGCATAGAAATGGTAAAGGAAAAAATGCTGTATCATAAAGTCACTCGGCAGAGATATTTTGAATTCCTCCGTATATATATATAGTATATATATATATATTTGGATTTATGTATTGAAAATAAACAATTAAAATTTCAAGTAACATTAACATACGGATTTGACGTTCAGGTGACCGTGAATCGTGATAAATTCTTATAATAAAACCAATTAGATGCAATAATTTCTCAAATTTGTTTTTGGAATAAAACTCTACATGTTTCTGACAGTTCCTCTGTCCATCACAAGGAGTTTTTCACTGTCCACACAGCAATGGCATATGTCATACAGGTTTGCTGACAGCTTGCGTGCAGGATCAGGACGTTCCGTCCTGATCCTGCTGTGTGGACAATGAAAAACTCCTGATAATGGACAGAGGAACTGTCCGAAACATGTAGAGTTTAATTCCAAAAACAAATGTGAGAAATCAGTGCATCTTATTGGTTTTATTATAAGAAATTAACACACGGATAAAGGCAGTCTGTGTTTAATAAATAAGCATACGATTCAGTAACTGTATACTAAAATTTGCATGTGAAAAATGGTGTAAGTTATATAAAACTTTGAGTGGTAAAACATCCACATTGTTTTCCTAAAAATCCTGGAGATAATTTTGTTTGCAGTCCGAAATTAATCGCACCAAATAATGCTTTGTGTTTTAAAGATTTCTTTGCCCATGGACACAAGCACATTCCACAAGCGTACAAGTGAAATGCAAACAGGTTAATGTGCAAGAGTAGAGCACGCAAGTCTACTGATAACACCGACGTGCAGGGTGGGCTGGAGCTATTACATGCCTTGGTATGACCCATACGGTATTGCTCCCCGTCCAGGTTTATAACGTCCAAAATCACTTGAGCGACTTTCTTCGTGTCGTCACCAGCTTTATCAGCCTCAGTTGGAGCTAAAATCTTGTATCTAGTATAGAACACGAGTAACACAGGGGAATCGTAACCTGTTTTGTTTTGAGGGTTTCAACTTGTTTACTAACGGGGTAGAAATATTTCAACCAGTTGATTCAGTTCCCATTAAGAACAATGACAAGGTCTGCTGCAGTCCAGAACGCTTCCAGATTGGAAGCACGCAAATGCAGACCAAATCAAACTGCGTCACAATGGTTGCTAGTTCTCTTGACATCCGGGAAAAACGGGGTCACTTTTGAAAAGTAGAAAATCGTTGCAAAATACACAACCAATGAACTTAAATTTAATTTCCAAACTTGGAAAATTTTACGGACACCATTTTTGACAAGTTAAAATTAACAAAATGCGTTTTATCAACAGTCATTTTGATGCAAAAATAAATGTTTTTAACATCCAGTCCAGCCCAGGTGCAACAAGATAACATAAATTTGCCTCACAGGGAATTTTAAACTCAGAATTTTATTTAGACTTCTTTCAAGGACTTTTAAAAAGTTAATGATCAATTTGAGAAACTAGCTCTTAAAACTCTGCATCAACTGATTGAACAAAACATGCTCAAAAATAAAAGAAGGATTGAAGAATACATTCCATAGCAAGATGTCGTCCTGATGTCAGATGCCTGGATAAAGGGAATTACAGCAAAACAAACGACCTGGAATAACAGCAAAGTTTGTTGGTTCAGTTTTATCTGAATTTCGACACAAAAGGTGCGGGGGGAAGTCAAGTGGGCACAAAATGCATTCTGTCGAGCTGGAACGCAGAACTTCCCTTCGCCACTTCTAGGTGTTGACCCAAGTCCCTGGTTGCTTGCTTGGTCAGAGGAAGTCCACATAATGCTACGTGTACTCAACAGCAGGCGTGGGCACCCGTGTCATACCAGCACATACTCGAATGTGTTGAAAAAAACATTACCTTTCATCATAACACGACACATAATTACAGTTATATTTCAAATAAGATGGATGTAGCGAAGAATAGAAGAGGTGACTGGTATTTCGGACGACCCACATCACTGCAGAGAGTTAAAAGTGTCACTTTAACGAAGAGGGTGGGGTGGGGTCGGAAACAACTACAGGTGTCACCCAGTCTTGCCTTAGTATGGCCGATACGGTAGCTCTCAGGGTCCAAACCAACTTCTTCCAGACATTTAGAAGCGGCTGTTTTCGCATCAGCCTCCCTGTCCATGGTAGCTGGGGCTAAGATCTTGTAACTTTAAAAAACAAAGTGCCAGGGTGACCATTACCTGCCAGCTGTGAAACTTCACACAACAGGTTTTTATGTGAATATATCCACGGTGACGTCATAAAGAAAGTGTTTTATACAGAAGAGGGAAACCACATTCTCGGTCTTACAATACTGTATATGGTTGGCTTGAATGCACAATGGTACCCGGTTATAACGATATCGGTTTATACGAAACTCCGTCTATACCGCAAGATATTCAGTGGTACCAAATGATTCCTCATTGTTAACCGTAACATAGTGCTCCTCTGTTATAACAACATCCTTTTATAACGACACAATATAATCAGTTCCTTTCCCAACGTTATAACCGAGTTTGACTCTATTATATTCCAGCCAACCATGTTAAACTTTTGCTAGACATTAAATATCAAACTTAAACTGCAGGAAATCAAAATTCTTAAATATTATTTAACACCTAGAAGGGCTTTTGTAGGGGCTTCCTGAAAAACAAAAGGTCTTATATCTTCGAAAACAAGTGTAAAGTTTCATAAAATTTGCAAAAAATTATGTTACAATAACAAAGAATAAATCCAGATATCTTGCGTATTTTAACACGTCCTAGTCAATACATCACCACAAACCAATTACGCACACGAGATTTATTAATCAAAATAAAATATTATTAATATTTACCAAAGTCCTTGATGGCAGCCTAAACAGGCCGAAATATGTCGAAGGTGAATTCATAACATGTGGTTGGATTTACAGAACTTGTGTACATATTTGGCTGATGTTGATATATGTGCAGAAGGAAATTAAATGCGATATAGTATGCAGTTAGAACCACAGTTCCTAATCATGTACAGTTTCAAAATTTTTGTCTTGCTGAAATACATACCGGAGCTTGAAGTCGGGGTAAACCATGCGGTTGGGGAATCCCTTACGGCAGATACGGATACCCTCAAGCACACCGTTACAGGTGAGCTGATGCATCACCAGGTGGGAGTCAATGAGACCTGCAGGCGAAGGGAAAATTTAACCAAGTTACGGCGATATGTTAGTGACAGCGGTCCATTACAACGAACATATCTGACTACTGACCTGATTAAAATACTCTTACATAAGAAGGATTCATTTATTTTCCTGCAAAATATTGGTATATTACATACACGCCTAGGAGAAGGTATGTAGTCAAACACAACTTAATCACTGAGGTGTATTTAATGAATGTGATGGAAAACAACTACATGTTTCGGCCTGTGTTGGCCATCATCAGGTTGTCTATGGAACTAGCTATATGCATGCGCGCGCGCATGCATATAGCTAGCTAGCCCTTAAGTTCCATAGACAACCTGATGATGGCCAACACAGGCCGAAACATGTAGTTGTTTTCCATCACATTCATTAAATACACCTCAGTGATTAAGTTGTGTTTGACTACATACCT
>Ga0123352_10019109_pt1 | contig 10925 bp, 6 predicted proteins | sample TergutLab28metaG_FD_89700 | JGI IMG/M metagenome (GOLD analysis project Ga0123352, IMG submission 89700) | Labiotermes labralis P1 segment gut microbial communities from Petit-Saut dam, French Guiana - Lab288 P1 | ecosystem: Host-associated > Arthropoda: Insects > Digestive system > Gut ... | reverse complement strand
GTGACTGTGTCAGTTTCCTAGAAATGATCTAGTTGTTTTACTGGATATAGCGCTCCATTATTTTATATCAAGAATAAATTGAGTAAATAAAACAACAAGTAAAAAAAACAATAATTAAAACTCTATGTGATCCGGTGAACCACACCCTTTTCCCGAAAGAGGATCACCTACCATACTGAGCGCGTCGGGACAACAAAGATAAGAAGGGTGATCGTGTAGAATATTATGAAGGCACAGAAGGGAAGTAGTATTACAACTCTGCCCATTCTTTTCTGGAACTCTAAATGAGAATGGTTCGTTAACGTTAATTCCCAGGCCGCTCTACCCCCAGAAAGAGCCCCGGTGCCCATTTGTGGAGGCTGTGTAGGCCCTGTGGACATTTTGGATGAGACATAGTGAAGCGAAGATCTCTTTTCCCCACCTGGGATCAAACCCCAGACCGTCTAGGGCCAAGCGAGTCACAGTACCCATTACGCCGTTCGTACGTGACATTTCTTCAAACAGCACGCTATAAAGTGCTCTGGCGGCCTTCCGTGGTCATTGTAACAAATCTTCGAATTGCATAAAACAGGGAAACTTAATGTTCGCTGTGTTACTAGACTGTGTTCAAGAACATCCGTGCAACATGAAAATAGTGCAACACAAGTATAATTTACGCTACATCGGTGTAATAGAAAACCCGCATCCTGACATATATGGTGCATAATTCGGCCGTAGTCTATATCCTAACACAAAAATACAGTCCGCCACAACATAGAAGAACAACGAAGTTATAAAGTACGCAAAATAAGTAAGTAAAATATTTTACCACTTACTCATTTGAATCATAGACTTGGTAGCATTTGACATTTTCCTAACAGTATCTACCGAATACACGAAAAAAAAAAATTAAAATGTGACGTCGTAAACATTACCACAGGAAACAGTGGTTTGTGCAACTGTTATTTTGACTCCAGTTGTCCGGAAATCGTCATACGTTGGCTCTACCAGCACAGATCGTTAAGTGAAGAAACTGATGTCGAGCTGGCGCCTCTGTTATCTTAACCAACTCTGCAAGCGAGGCAGACATATATATCATCAAACAACGGTTCGATGTTATTCAGCATACATTCCCTTGTATAAGGACAAAATGTAAATTTACATCGTCCTGTCTGTCCTCCTACTGGTCAGGGTAGCAGCATGTGACGATCGTGTTCAACTACTAACAGATTCTTGATTCTTTAATTATTCGGCAATGCTTTTTTTAAATACACTACTTAAGTACAGTTGAAAAAATACGTACTTTGAGTAATTATCTTAGTAATTGGCCAACTTAATGCACAAATTCTTGTTTTATAATAAGTTTATCATAAAACAAGAATTTGTGTATTAAGTTGGTCAATTGCTGAGATTTTACTGAGAAGCACGGTCAGCAAAACATCAAAATTTGTGAGTAATTAATTTGAAAGGGCAAATAAGGACGCGTTTGTTTCATATAAATACAGCAGACAACAAAAATCTGTGTTCCGAATAGTCGGTCGTCAGGTCGAATTTCGAAACGTGAGTATCTGGAACAAACAGGCATAGAGTTGAAGAGTACTGGGACATAGGTGTTTCAGCAATTATTTTAGTGAAACATAAAAGTGTTTTATGTTTAATGGACCGTGCATCGTCTTGCTAGTTGAATAAAGAGAGACCAGCTTGATTTCACTTGCTTTATTATTTCATTATTTAATGCTCAACATGTTTCGAATGTTAGTACATCCATCCTCAGGAGCTTGCGAATTATTTGTTGAGTTATTTCATGGGTTGTATTGCTCTGGTTCGATGTGTGTTGGTGTTACGTTGTGGTTTGGTGGTGGTGTGGTGTCCGTGTGCAGGCTTCAGCCTGCATCCGGATACCGCACCACCCCAGCCGAACCAGACCGTAACACCAACACACATCGAACCAGAGCAATACAACCCATGAAATAACTCAACAAACAAGTCGCAAGCTTCTGAGGATGGATGTACTAACATCCGAAACATGTTGAACATTAAATAATGAAATAATAAAGCAAGTGACATCAAGTTAGTCTCTCTTTAGTCAACTATAAAAAGGTTTAGTAAAAGATACGGTATGTATCGTTGTAGATATTTATAAAATTGGCACTAATACGGCTCCATTCTGTGCAAAATTTTATCTAGAAAAACTAGCAGGAGCTTTCAAATTTCAGTCGGAAATTACCCAAGTGTATAGAAAAATAATTAATTTGAAGCGTAAAACCATCGAGAGAACAATATTCTCCTCACGTGTTGCATATTTCGCGTATCAACATAATGTTATTTACGACGCCTAACCTCAATAACAGTCCGATTAAATACAATACGGAAAATAAATTAAGCTCGCTATCAATAAACAGCAACAACTGCGCCGTCCTTCCCATCGCACATGCGGTTAGTCGCAAGCCTATCACCGCCAAGGCCCAATTTTCAATCTCAGGTTTGTCCATGTGCGATTTGTGGCCAAGGAAGTGGCACATGTGCGTGTTTTTCTCCGAGTATTTTGATTTTCCCTTGTCAATATCATTCCACCCGTGTTCCTTATGCATTTACTTACTTATCCCCGAGGCTACATAATCTCATCAGCTGACAGCGTCTTTAACCTTTTGGCGCCGGAATTATTTTTTAATTTTAGCACACCCTATATACAAAATGTGAATAATACAGGTACCAAATATGTTAGAATTATGAAACAAACTGCATTTTGAAGAGAAAAAAAAACGGAGAGTATATATCATGTTTAAAATATTCAGTATATATATCTGTTGAATAAATATATAAAATGCAACTTTAGAGGTTAGCGGTGCGGTACGACCACTATAGTTGACATTAGGAGTCAAAAGGTTAAACAACACAATCTAAAAAGCACCAGTTTTCAATCACATCAAAGTTTTTCATATTGTTATCATCACTATAGTAACCGCTCGTCCTTGCACCCATTGAATAGGAAGCTATGTGCTCTTCAGTGCTGGTCTAGGCGGTTTGGATAAGAAAAAATATCTAACCCTCACCGCGAATCAAATAACCAGGTTCTAGCTAGTAGCTTAGCCACGGCACTGATTACGCTACCGAGGAAAGAAATAAGTTTCAATGTATATGTAACTTTTGAGTTAAGATTCAGAACAAAATAATAAGCTTAAGGGTTCCATACGGTACAGTTTGCGAAAAAAATGTTCTCTAGCAAGGACACATTTACAAACTTTTGATTAATCTGACATATATGTAAGGGATTTTAATATTTGCATAACACATATGAATAAAAGAAATAGACATTGTTTCGACACTGAAAACTTTATATTCTTTTTTACTTCATACACAAAAGTGATTCGAAATATGTTGAGTCAGTAACAGTAATAATGCCATCAACCTAAGCCTACTGCAATTTTTTTTAAAACGCGCCTCGTGATTCTAAGCATCGATATTCAAGTACGCCTTAAAGATAATTAGAAGGATAAAATGTGGTCTTTCAACTTTAAAAGTGGTCGCTGCATGTGAACTGACCGAAGGAAGTTCTTCATAAGCTGATTAGTCTTCTCCCACTTTGTAATTTAGTACTCATATTAATCGGCTTATCAAATTCTCTTTGCCTGAAGAACGCTACCTTTCAGAGTCAGTTCAGACTTGCACAAGCACGGCCAGAAGCGGAGGCCTGGAGCTTATAAACTTCTAAATCTATGTGGTACAACTCACACACTGGATCTTGAAAACACTAAGGACGGAAGCTAGTGAAATTCTTCTTTTCACCGTCTGTCCCTAGTCTACAATGCATTACTGACAACCCGCAATTCTGAAAGCGCACAGAAATATGGAGCTAATTAATAATAAGCTGATTTTAGTAGCTTTGATTTAAAATTCGCGCTACTGTACTTTGCCAATTTATTGCCCATCACTGGCAGCTTATTCAGCTTTAAGACTACTGGGTACCCCATTCAGTGGGTGCTGAGGACTTTCCCCTGGGAAAAAGAGGCCAGGACGTTGAAGCTTACTACTCACGCTCATCCAGGATCCAAGTTAAGAAGAAGTGGAACTATACCCCCACTATACCATACGCCTGCATTGCATTCACATAAAGAAAGTATGTTGTATCTTTTACTATAATGCTTATAATCTGATACTTCGTTAAACACTCCCATATATAATATTCGAGTGGAAGGCCATTCATCCTTTCCCATCAGCATGAAATATCATTATTTTTCTTGTAAAGCAATTTGTTTTTGGTCAAGCAGCTTCAATATACGTATCAATTATTCTAACAACGTTATTTCTCTCCTTATGTTAGAAGACTAAATTTTGATCAATTTTCTTTAGCCTTCACTCTCTGTATTTTGAAAAATCCCATAGCGCACTCAAAATATCTTAACAAGTACAGATATTTATTAGTGTTCTTTTGGACCTATTAGTTCTTTTGTCATGCGGTTGCAGAGACAGCCTTTGACTGCATTTGAAAGTCATTAAAGCCTGATTTGAAGGTACAACTTTGTGAATATTACATAAAGATAAGAATGATGACGTCAACATAGTAATCGGCGTAATCATTGTTATTAGTTGATTAGTAATCTATGATTTCACAAAATGATCTCTTCACAAAATAGAGTGATTTCTATCAGAAGCTATAACTTTGTACCCCTATATATCATAACTCGGGCAGAATAACTTTCTGAACTTCACAAGTTTGTGAAATGTGATTAAAGGATTATGTATAAAAACGGTGCTGCCTATAGATGCCAAACAGAGAGTTTTACTTCAAAACTTTGTCTCAACAAAAAAAAACTTCGGCTCTTAAGTTTATGAACTGCATGTACAAAACATTTAATGTTATCTGAGGTTCTACTTGCCTTGCGTCTTTTATATTCTCGTCTTTCCCTCTTTTATGATGCCATTCCACTTCCTACTGGTTCATACAGAGAATGAGAGCCTCATTTCAAGGCAACTCCTCAACACAGAAAACACACACACACAAACACAAACAAACACAAACACATACACGCACACATACATAATCTTGTACAAACACGACGAGGGTTTCCAATTGCAACTTGCTTGTCCCTTTAGGTGTAATTTGGAAGGCTTCTGTAATATTAAACAAAGATATCTCACAGGCAGATTTATGTACTCAGTTTCACCTGTATAGTATGGATCAATGTGCATGAAAACCACAACTGTCCCACAAGTTGGTATAGTTAGAAGGTATCTAAACGTAAATGTTTAAGGACGTGTAGTATATGTAAATTGACAATTATATGTAATGTAAAAAAAATACTTAGACAAGAACTTTATATTTATCTCAGTTTCGAGCACGTGTGCTCGAAACATGTAGAGGCATGAAATAAAACTTATTGTGAAACAAATTTTGTGCATCAAGCTGGTTAAATACTGAGATAAATATACTGAGATGCACGGTCAACAAAACGTCAAAAAATTGGAGAAATTTATAATTTGTGTTCTTCTACAATAGCGTGCCCACGTCTGCACTACATCTTATTTTAACAAAATATGTGAAACGATTTACAGGAAACTTGGACGTGTGAATTTACAGCCTAACGTAAACTGCGCTTGTGTATACAGTTCATATTCTAATAAATGAGGAGGCCATGGCCCGCGTTGGACCGCAGCGCTACAGGAAAAAACAAGACATGCAGTGTTCTTATACCGCAAAGTTGAGACGCGTTCTTGCAACCATTGTTGCAGTGGAAAACCAGTAGGTATTATATATATATATATATTGTGTGTGTGTGTGTGTGTAGCCTTAGTTATCCAGCATGCAATGCGCATGCGCCATATTGTCACCTGTGGCCTGCCCCGTTCTACAATATTTTTTTCCACATTATTTCATAAACGGCACGATTTTCGGGGGGGGGAACTATTGAACACAAAATGCGTGTTTTGATTTCCTCTATAACTTGTGTCTGAAACAATTCTCATTCTAAGAAGAACTGAACGAGATATGATCAAAAATATCTTTGTTTTCCTCAGGTAAAGTAACCGTAATTTTTGTCCGATTTTAATTAAGCTTGAATTTTCTCAACAGTTCCTCGAAAGATATTCAAATACCAAATTTTCTCAAAATACGTGCAATGGGAGCCGATTTGTTCCATGTGGTCGGAAATGAAGCTTATAGTCCCTTTTCGCAATTTTGCGAACGCGCCCAAAAACCGAACACTAGAGACAGGTTACCATCCGCACCGCACACACGACCCACGCAGCAACTCTCAAGACCACCACCCATCCAAAAACTCGGTGCAGAAAACCATATGCTGCAACTGAACATCTAATACTCCTGATGATGGATGTATGTACCCGAAACATGTCGAGCTAAGAATACATCAATAAACATTACCTAGTTGCATCAAGTTGACATTTCACATTATTTCAACAGGAAATTAGGTTTAAAATGTGCTCGCTCACGAATTCTAAGCCGAACATCAAATTACTACTTCTGAAATTCTTGTCGCTTGTTCACCCCTGCGTTATGCCCGCGACGCAGACGACGACGCCACCTGCGGCAGTGTGCAGATACAACAACATTAAACTTTTATTCCTCCTTTGTTGCTCTCTCTTCCCCAACTACCCTTTCTCCATTTCCATACTCTCCTTGAATACAAAGTATGCCGCACTGTCTCATAAAAGTGCGAATCGAATCGATAGTACGATGTAAATGGAAGTTTAAAAAATAATGTAACAAGCCCTCCAGTGCAGCTGTAACTCTTTGTAATGCGGCATTCAAGTTGTACAAATAAGCTCAATATGGACAATCTGAAAGGAAGCTAGCATGCGCAAAACGCAGGGGAAATTTGAATACATATTCGGTAATGACGGTGCTACTTGTCCGTTGAGTAGCTGTACATAGACAGGGCTACCGCAACCCGGCCTTACCCTGCAGCTCAACTGCATTACACATGAGCTAATCTAAGGCTTATGTACGGGCAACATGACCAACTTGACATAATACGTCACACAGCCCAGTTCAAGGCTTGGCCATGCAGTTGCGCGCATGAAAAAAAAAACTGCTGCAGCTGGCAAATCATCATGTTTATCTTGTAAACAATGGTAACAGTTGAACTGATAAGAATTATTTTATCGCCTGCAGAATTCATGCCGAAGCTATCCAATGGATTGTGTTCGGAATTAGCTTCAAGATCTGAATACTTTATTTAGGATTTTCCATCACTCATCTGCCTTTATATTTATTTTAATTCGCGAACTCGATGGCATTGAGCCTTGTTCAGAAGACAGTCAAGAATTTCTGCTCTGTGCTCGCATCAGTCTGCCACTGGTCCGTATGCATAGTCCCACAAATCAGTCCAATCCCACGCTCGATTTCTTTAAGATTCATTCCAACATTGCCCCCACCCACCTACCCATAAGTCTGCTCCCGTCTTCCCTTCAGGTTTTCAATACATTTCTCATCTATCCCATGCGTGTTACATGCGCCATCTACCTGCCCTGGACATCACCACCCTAACATTAAAGTTGATATGTGGCAAGTAATGTTGGAAATTATACCTGGGGTAGGGCAAACAAAGCTCTCCGGTATGCAGTCTGTGCGAAGAAGGTGTGAGAGCATTGCCGCGTATGAGAGTTAATTATACAGTGCTATGGATGCAATTACATCGGACCTTTTCACAAAGCCTCCGCACTGGGCCAAACAGTGGCATGTGTGGAACATGAAATATTGCACACGTAAAAACTATGGCCTCCATGGGATACTGGCAAAGTAACTCACAAATGCTACACGGTTTAGTAATTAATTCACACTCTCAAAATTCATAAACGTATATTTATCGTTTGAGATTCAAGCATACTCTTTTGGACGTGCTGGTAACACCAAGTTTATTGCGGAGTACATCCACTATATAGCCAATGACTGCAGCTTACCTACACTACCGATTATGACATGAAATATTCTTGTCATACCCAAGTCATTTATAGTCTATCGAAACTATTTACAATTTCATTCTCCCCTTCCCCAGACTCATTTCTCCTTTTCTCGCCTGGTTTTTACTTTTATATTCTATCTTCTATAGCAGGTTAACTAAAATTTCTCTATTCAGTGACATTTTTGACAGTGAAATCTTCATGAGAGCTACTTCTTCGTTGAAATGTGGGCATTTGTTGCCCAGGAGCTCATCTCTCCACCTCTGCGATTCTGGGCATTTCAGCAATAGATCATAACTGGATAAAGGATAAATGTGTAATGAACTTCATTGTACTGTTATGTGCAGGAAATGATACAGGCATTTGCAGACGCTACTTGAGGGAGTCAGCAGCAGAAGCTGTACTCGTCCACCAACATTAATATCTTGACGGATACTATTTTAATAATACAGCAATTTCCTACACACACCGGAACGTGATGATGTCCATCCTTCTTCATTCTTAATATCAGAAGTACTGACCATATTTAGACGAAACTTGGTACTGAACGTCCTACATTTTTGAGCAGCTGCTTGAACAATTCTGCACGAGGTTTCATCCGAGTCGATTTCTTCACAAATATCTCACTGTAATCGATCCACGATTTCTTGACTGCTTAGCCCATAACCTTGTCAATATATGGGCTATGATTTCCGGCTCACAAATCATGCTATGAAAATGATACTTCAATTAACCAGTATAAGATTTACTTACCAATCAATGCCAAAGAAGAGTGTGAAATAAAAACGCATATAAACAGAACACCAAATACCTTCGCCGGAATGAAAACTTCAGATTCAACCAATAAATGCATGCCTCGTAACCCCTTCCTAGTTCCCCGACCCCGAAGGAGGGAAGGCCATTCCATGTCAAACCATGTGTTCCTGACGGAGTTACAAATCAGAATCGCCGCTGGAACAAAGAGCCGAATGCCCGCTATCCGAATCAGTGGTGACGAATAAAGAACCCCTCCGGCTTGCAATCAGTATTGCCTGGCCAAATGAATGTCGTAATGTAGGTGCCACGGTCAGTGTTCGTTAGGTTGTTCCGCGACTCTGAGGAGGAAGAGCGATACGGAACACAGCAAGCGCCAGGAAACTTGGTTGTCGTTTGTGGGCACACAAATTGCACAGTCTACAGACTGAATTGCTTCTTCAGGAAATGTCAAGATTTTTGGGCGTGCGGCAATTTTTCACAAGTTTAGATACCAGGAAAGAGCAGCCTGTTCGCTATATGTATCTATTTATACCGACGGAAAAATATTTCCAATCGGAGAAAATCCGCAAACGTGATGGTAGCACCGTACCTGTCGCTACACTGTGCTATCCTTCGGTGAATCCTTGACGAAACTGCAACAAGGCCGAGAGTCTTGGGACATCTTCAGAAAAGTGTAATACTAACAACTTTGATCCCTGCGCGATTTCAGGCCTGCTTTGCGGTGATAAGACCTTCGCTTTGCTTTTTGGAATTTTACTCAGCGTAGAATTATACGTTGTTTCTTACTGATGTTTCGAAACAACCTATCGGTCTCATCTTTAAGGATCAAGCATTCCAAGAAGATGGGACCGATCAGTTAACCCGCAACGGGATTAAGAAACTACCATTCTAAGCTGCGTGAAACCCCAAAAGAGCAAAACAAGACCGATAGGTCGTCCGGAAACGTCGGTAAGAAACTGCTATTTTTCGCGGCTTTGTGCCCGTTTGTGGAAGAAGCTGGGAATTCTAAATTCGACAACTCACACTGGCTTGTCTGTCTATTCAGCTTGACAGTAGGCTAGAATCACCTGTGCAGTAGCAAATTGTCGCAGTTACTTATGCGCAATACGCCATTACTGAAGGCCAGAATTGTGCACGAGTTGCAGTAAAGTCACATTACGTCAGTGTTAAAGTGGTCGTTCAGTCGGCCTGCGGAGTGCCCAAATGCGGTCACGATCATTATTAATGAAAACTTTGAAAAACTGAATCACATATCGTGCAGAGTTTCATCTTCCTAATATTTAGGCACGTTTTGCATTTTCAAACTAAGCACAGTACGTGAACTTCGGTTGAAATGTTCTGTAAATATACAGGAATTTAACAACAATAACTTCAATAAACATATATATATTGACTTTCAGTGCGAACACATGTTTTAGAACATTATACATTCAACTGTTCCTTTACTGCTACATGTTTCGGCCCTTGTTTTCGCGCTGACAATAAATATAGACATTGATTAACAACACACAACGTGATGACGACGCCAAAACATAAATTAAATGGCTCTAAGAGACTGGTTGTTTCCTACAAGTGCAGGAGAAACTTTCCCCTACATTATATTTGAATTGTCATAATTAAAATAAAACTTAAAACTTGTTTTCGGAATGTCTAATTTATTGCTTCAGACAGGGCCGCCGAGAGCGGGTTCGGACCCTGGTGAAATAAAGTTTTTTCAGGGCACGCAGAGAGGGCGAATAGGCTAACAATCTTTTAACTCAATCGGAAAGACTGACCATCCGTTGCAGAGTGTTTTGGTTTGTTCGTAAATCAACAAAAAAAATGGTACAACTACGAAAAAGAAAAATATACGCAACGTACAGGGGCCCCAGGCCCCCTTTCGGACCGCCGGCTTTCCTTCCCTCTCGTCGGCACTGGCTTCAGAACCCGTATGTATAAACACAAACGGTAAAAACATTACAGGCTAACGCCCACAAAGCTAGAGGACTGACAGCGATTCTGCAGCGACGCGTTGCTGAAAGAAGGCGAGCACAAACCCACAGCTGTAACAGAGATGATGAAGTGCAACACTAACAGGTGCCGCGACCCTGCCGCCATTCATAGTTTAACCTTTTGACACCTAATGTCAACTATAGTGGTCGTACCGCACAGCTAACCTCTAAAGTTGCATTTTATATATTTATTCAACAAATATAGGTACTGAATATTTTAAACATGGTATATACTCTCCGTTTTTTTCTTTTCAAAATGCAGTTTGTTTCATAATTCTAACG
>Ga0123352_10019108_pt1 | contig 10925 bp, 10 predicted proteins | sample TergutLab28metaG_FD_89700 | JGI IMG/M metagenome (GOLD analysis project Ga0123352, IMG submission 89700) | Labiotermes labralis P1 segment gut microbial communities from Petit-Saut dam, French Guiana - Lab288 P1 | ecosystem: Host-associated > Arthropoda: Insects > Digestive system > Gut ... | reverse complement strand
TTTATTTGTGTAATTTGTGCAACTGTTACACTTTTCCGGTGCTCTTGTGCAGCACACTGATGATATTCGCAAAAGCGACCGGAACCTGTAGGTGAATATTAATTTATGATAAAGCACAATAGATGTAAACACTGTCCGTCAGTTCGTAGGTACAGGACGGTTCTTGATTAGATATTCGAAAGATCATACGAAATAAACACATCGCCAACTGAAGAAGTACCGCCATTATTTTTACCGAACATATTATTATTATTTTAATAAATGAAATTCAGATTAGTCATTGAAGATACGTATCCATGGATCCCCTGGGAAGTGGTCACGGATCCCTTAGGACCCGCGGTGCACGGTTTGGAAACCACCGATAAAAGCCTTACACTACGCATTACATATAAACGCAAGCTTCAACAGGCTTATTATTTGTAACACGCTGCGACCATTCTTTGTGTCGCGCCTAGCCCGTACATGATGACTACGATGTACATTCATGCCGACGCTGCCTAGTAACATAACGCGGGGTCATACGGGGACCACGTGACACGAAACGCATTAGGACACACGATTACATATCTAAAGCATTAAGCTGACCACAACACGAGAAAGGAAGGCAAATAAACACCCGAAATGCAAAGTAAATTCCTCAGGGATCCCGCACTAACTGTAAGGTCTGGAATCCTCCCCACACTCAATATTAATTCACAGCGTCCCCAGGCGCCTGCTGTCAGACTGCTAAATGCACTCCTATGCTCGTTCATTCGCCCTCTCATGTCCACGCATTAGGGATATTTCGGGTCACAACCAACACGCGACCTGCGGTGACAATTGGAACTAAGCTGGCGGATCGCCCCTCCTTGTGACATCCAACCTACATTTAAAGGAACACAGCCTTGTGACTCTAAGTCACTTGGATGTAACCTATAACATATGACGCGCAGAAGACTTGACCCCCTTAAGAAGATTACTCATTCCTCTGTGCAGTGGTATGAAGATTTGAAAAAAACGTGAATTCGTTTTCATGCAATACACAGTCCGTATTCGTTCTGGAAGTCAAGGACCAGCTCAAATCGTAGTCGGGGTACCAACTGAGTGTTCACAGGGCCTTCATGGCTCCCTTCAAACCAGTGACGATTTGGTATCGAAAAGTGTCAACAGCTTTCTTCAGCCACATAATTATGTACGCCCAATTCTCTACCATATTCTAATATGTGAGATATCAGGCTTCCGCCACGAATTATATAAGATATGTTTTCTTTTGGGATATTACGCAGCGAGCACTGGTAACTTCTTATCGACGTTTCGGAACAACCCATCGGTACATCCTCAGGAGCCAAGAAACAGAAGGGCAAGAAGGATTTCTTGAACCTTGAACATGGGACCCGATAGGCTTCCCGAAACGTCGATAGGGAATCACTACCATACGATGAGTAACATCCCAGAAAACACAGATATCATCTTCTGATGTCAACATAATTGGTATAAGTTCTTCAGGAAGAATTCAAGTAATTATGGAGTCAATTAAGGGTTCTATTGGGGGCACGCGGTGACGCAGTTCGTTGAGGCATTGCGCTACAAGCCGGAAGGTCGCGGGTTCGATTCCCGATGGTGTCATTGGAATATTTCATTGACATAGTCCTTCCGGCCACACTACGACCCTGGGGTTGACTCAGCCTCTAACAGAAATGAGTACCAGGAATATTTCCTGGGAGTAAAGGCGGCCGGTGTGTAGGGCTGACAACCTTACCACCTTCATGTGCCAATTGTCTTGAAATCTTGAAGCCTCAACTTCCTGGAACCCTCAGGGTCTGTCCAAGCCTGCAATGGGACAGCTTTGCCTATTTAATAAGGGTTCCAAACAGTTAAATAAGTCTAGAAGCGAATGCAAAGAAAACTATTAAAATTTTCATATCTCGTGAAGAAAATTCAGGACAATATCGTAACATAAAAATAGGTAACAAACAGAATGTATAGCAAAATTCAAACAACCGGAAACAAACCTAATATATCAAAATTGTTTTTGTAATGTTGTATACCAGGATATTCAATCCAGGGACTGCGTGCTACCCATCCAGTGCAGAATCTGATCTTTCTTCCAGTTTGTAGCCCCGAAATAAAAAAAAAGTACAATTTTGCCTATTTCTTTAGTGGTTGTGAAACTTGGTCTGCCGTGTTGAGGGAGGCAGCAAGCTGAGATTTTTCGACAATTTGGGACTGAGGACAACATTCGAGCTTAGAGGAGACTAGGTGCTAGCTTACGTTATCTCAGTCTGAAGCCGGAGACCTCATGGAATTAATACTGCAATACCACTCGATTAAGTATTAATGAACTTTAAATTTTTTCCCACACGAGGTGTTTGTGTGTTTCATACAATTCTCCCAATAATCAGAAAATATTAATTTATCACCTCTGTAATGAAGTCGTAGTGCAATTATTCCGAGGCAAAAAGTGAATTTTGTAATATTGTATTACTGTCATGGTTCAAAATGTTAAATTGAAAATGTGTGGGTTGTGTTTTGTTCACAGTTTAACAGCACAATAAAACTCACACCACCTCAGGCCACCATAAGAGGGGGGGGGGGCGCTGATAAGAGTTTCTAGGAGATGAGAACCGAACAAATTGTCTTTGAGATGCAGATAAGCCAGACGCGTCTTGAAGTAAATGTAGAGCAGCCAAAACCACACACATAATCCTCTTTGATGTATACTTGTACACAGTAGTACCAACTTATACACATTAAAGCCGAGAAACTTGCGCTGTAAACAAAGCTAGAATTAATTAAGTGTCGCTTATATACGCTGCACTTTGCTGTAGTTTTGTCATCGGATCAACAATGGGGTTTAAAAATATGAAAAGCGGCACCATAGTGATACAGAGAGCAAATGTAAATTAAATTGAATAACTACGCGTGCGTTTCAGCGCTGCGTTAAAACCCGTCATGGTGCTGACCTAATTAATGAAGTGCACGTGAGATAAATCGATGTGACGTTTAAACCTGAACTCTTTGAGCATGAATACATTTCCTGATCAAAGGAAAACGCACACGATATGTGCGGCTTCCTACATATTAAGGACCCGACAAGCAATCGCGAACAGAATGAGTCAAAACCTTTGAAAATAATCGCCTCATTCAACAATAAACACTATTTTAAAAAGAGAATACTGTGCTATGCTTGTTCTTGGAAAATATTTGGTACAATTTGATTGTTCGACGTAAGCCTAGGTGGGTGCGTAACTACTTACAGGTGTAGCAAGCATGTCAATAGTAACATTACCATTTCCCACCGATGTGTTTTCATCAGATTTTAAGAATTTGAAAGCATTTCTCTAACTTTGGAATAGACGTCGGAAATTATGTATATATTACCTTTTGTTCTGCTATCCTCGAATGAAAGAGCTGCCAAATGCAAGACTTTTGCTTACTTAAGATAACATCAACAAAGACGAATGAGGATAAAATTACATGGCATGAATAAAATTTAAATACATTATAACACAAGCCTAATTATAACACAGTCTTACATTGATGTAAGTACGGTCTCCGACACCAATTAATCTTCTCATGCATTATATAATTTTACAATTTTATAAAATGTCATAATATATTAAGCTATTTCATTACAGATATAAATAAAAGGTAAAGTTAAACGAACAGCAATCCCTGTACAGGCCTGGAAAGGCCCTGAGGGCTTCAGGAAGTTTAAACTCCCAGATTTCGAGACAACCGATACATGAGGGTGGTAAAGTTATCAGCCCTACACACCGGCCGCCTTTACCTTACAGAAAATATTCCTGGTATTCATTTCTTTTAAAGGCTGATTCGACCTTACGGCCACAGTGCGGCCGGAAAGATTATGTCAATGACACCATCGGGAATCGAACCGGCGACCTCCCGGCTTGTAGCGCAGTGCCTCCGCCACTGCGTGCCCCACAGATATAAGTAACTTTACTAAATGTCCAAAAGACAAGTATCTCGCCAATTCCTCAATTTTTAACCACCCAGCTGTGACCTGCATATCACCAGTACGAAAATCTTACCGTGCACCTCAGTCCAATTTTAAGATTTCTAAACGTCATTCATCCAAATTAATAATATTTTGTAATACTTTTATACATTTTCAAAACGATGCCCAGATATGACACTTACAAATCTTTCATGGATGGGCGAGTTTTCGGCCGTGAGAATTCTACTGCTGAACGAACAGCTGCAGCTGTTATGATTTCACTTTTTATGTATTTCTGAGACGTGCCGCCTGATGATGGTTATCTCGTACAGCCGAAACGTGTGGCTTTTTAGATTAGTATAATGCAATAAATTGTATATTCCGATAGTTCTATTTTCACCTTATTGTGACACGTTTAGAGCGGCAGAAAAGGGCAGAATTCATTAGACGGAACATTTATATTAGTCACCTACCGCATTATTTGCAGGGAGACATTTACAGGCCTCCACACATCAATTCACGTTCGGATTCTACACGATCACCCTTTGTGACTTTGTTGTCGCGACGCGCTCAGTCTGGTAGGTGATCCTCTTTCGGGAAACGGGTGTGGTTCACCGAATCACATTTCGTTTTAGTTACTGTCCTTACGTTTTATTTATTCATTTTATTCTTGATATAAAATAACGGAGAGCTATATCCAGCAAAACAACTAGATCATTTTCTAGGAAACTGACACAGTCACTTCTCTGTACTCCTACTTACACCACACTCGTACGCGACTGACGTCCTTACTGGATTGCTAGCGTCCGTTATCAGCTCCCAACCGTTTCGGCGTTTAAATCTCTCCCCTCCTACCTATCACCAACGGTTCTGAATATACGTTGACATATTAACTTACAACGCATGGTCAAGAACCGTCCGTAACTGACGCCAGCAATCCTATATATTAAAAATCTTCGGCTACAGGACATTTCCACGTTTGGGCAGGTGGTGCAGCCCGATGTTAGCTATTACAGCTTTCCGTTAGCAGTAATACATTTCAATCAATATTAGGGTAGTTCTTCGCCCTTCTGGGATGATACGTGGCGTAGAGTAGTAATTACCGACGTTTCGGGACAACATATCGGTCCCATCTTCAAAGACCAAGCAATCCAAGAATATGGGATAGATATGTTGTTCCGAAACGTCGGTAATTATCTACCAATCTACGCTGCATAATACCACAAAATATCTGAGACCACACACAGCGACTGAGGCCTGATATCGTGCATAATATTTGATTTTGTTAAGTTTTTGACAGGAAATATTGTAGGGTCTTCTTGAAGGAGCGTTTTCTCTATCGTACACCGAAAAATGTTCCAGGAATGTGGATGTGTGTCGCATACAACTTTCAATTTTTGGGCACACAAACGTGGGCAATCACAGCGCACAAAGACCTGACTGTAAGATAACGTCAATCCACGGGTTAACGAGGAATTATTTGTCCAACAATATTCATTATTCTACGAACGCTTTTATCGACGGAGGTAAAAACCGGGATAGGCACACATCGTTCAACATAATGTGTGGGCTCGACTCTTCCAGCTCTCACCCCATGAAAATATCAGTTCACAAAATTAAGTTGAACTGCGTCATCAAGTTTGTGAACTGTAGCTGTGACGTACTGTTGGAAATGCGAGAGTTTTACGTTTTATCGAGTTTCGTAGTCATGACACAGACAGACCGTTTTCTGGTCAGGACGCGCCGAAAAATTTTTGAAATTGTCTGCAATTTACAACAAATTTCTTCCGGTTTTTCTCTTATCCCGTGAATCTTACGTATGTTCGCTTCGTGTGTCAAGTGGAACCTGATGTTTGCGACTTTTCACTTATTTGTGAAACGTAAATCTCAAAACTACTGAAAAATATGGATAATTTCATCCGATCTTAAAAGTAGTCTTAGGTGGCAGGTGTCCTAGTCTACCTACCAGAGAGAAAAGGGGACCGCGGTAGCACAGTGGCTAAGGTGCTGTGCTACAAATCGGAAGGTGGCTGGTTCGATTCCAGATGGTGTAATTGGAATTTTTTATTGACATAATCCTTCCGATCGCATTATGGCCCTGGGGTCGGCTCAGCTTTTAACAGAAATGAGTACCAGGAGTATTTCCTGGGGGTAAAAAGCGGCCGGTGCGTAAGGCTGACAACCTTAACACCATCCTGTGCCGTTGTCATGAAATCTGTGAACCTTAACTTTCTGGAACCCTCTGGGCCATTCCAGGACTGTAATAGGACTTCTTTAGGTTTGTTTTTTACCATAATGAAACCAACACAGAGAAGGTGGATAAGCTACATGGACCTTGTAAAATCTCCGTCAACAGCGTCAGGTCGAGATGGTTAATGGCCTTATGTAAGGAACTGACTACAAAAAGGGATCAGACCAAATAACGCATTTGTACAAGAGACACGCCTCATCTATCGTGTTTCTTTAAGTGGAACGTCCCCTTTCGATATATAAGCAACAACGAATACATAACAGGCACTAGCCACAACTATATTTGCAATATTTTATTGCACAGTATACTGCAACATGTTTCGACTTTTTAAAACGTTATCATCAGGCAATTTTAAAAAAATTAAATAAGGATTTCGTATAGGAAAATGTATTTTTTAAATTAGCTGAGGTCTCCGTTTTACAGTTTTGTGCGTGTTATGAGAGGGGAGACCGTAAAACAGGAAACGTAGAATACCTTAACACATTAAAATCTTTATTCTTATAATAAAACCAACCAGATGCACTAATTTCTCAAATTTATTTTTGGAATAAAACTCCACATGTTTCGGACAGTTCCTCTGTCCATCATCAGGAGTTTTTCACCGTACACGCATCAATGGTATATGTCATACTGGTTTGCTGACAGCTTGCGAGCAACCTGTATGACATATACCATTGCTATGTGTACAGTGAATAACTCCTGATGATGGACAGAGGAACTGTCCGAAATATGTAGAGTTTTATTCCAAAAATAAATTTGAGAAATTAGAGCACCTATTTGGTTTTATTATAAGAATTTATCACGACGAACGGTCACCTGAACGTCAAACACACTAAATCATTAACCAGCACTTCTTTGTGACATGGGGAATCTTCGTCACTAAATAGAACTCGAGGGATCAATTTCGTAATTAATGTGAAACAGGATGCAAAATGTAGAGGCGTTGTTTTTGACACGCTGTTATTTTCCTTGTTTCTCGTGTCTTCATATCAAATGTGAGTATTTTTAGCACAGGTAAACTGATCCGGTGTAACCCTCCATGACAGTAATACGGCCACTTTTCACGTTCATTTTAGAGCAGTGCATCTGATCATATAAATTCTATCATCTTTTTTAAATTGCTTTGTATCGCCTGATAATGGATTTTTAAAACAACTGTAACATGTGGCTATACAGTATAAAAAAATACCAGACAAATAAATTGTGTTTATGACTTATTTATAAATTGTTTAATAAATAAAGTGTTCAAATTCTCAACATTAAAAGAGCATAGTGACTTATCCGTAAGGAACCATCAGTGAACACAATGAAGAGAAGTTGTGGCCGATTTGAGGTGCAGTTGAAATAACTGATTTGAATCAGAATGAAGTGTTTTGACCAGATGTAACGCATCATTAGAGTACCCACAGTAACTGTTATCATATTTATGAGCACTTGGCCGCACGTTTAGTAAGGGGGTGTAAGACGTATGGATAGACAAATTTTGACGTTTTGCTGACCGTGCATCTCAGTATATTTTCTCAGTAATTAACCAACTTGATGCACAAAACCTTTGTTTTACAATAAGTTTATTTCATGCCCCTACATGTTTCGAGCAAATGTACTCATTACCAGGAGGTCAAAATTGCATTACACAGCCTCTCGTATCATCACACTGAAACAAGTGAGTGGTCTAAAATTACTAAACTTCAATTCTATAAATATGAGCAAATAGCAGTAAAATTTATGTGTGAATTTTTCGGGTGTGATTACTGTGTATTACTTACTATAAATATGTTATGTCATGTAGAGGTTATGTTTATCCAGTTATTAAACTTCTTAGAAAGGTACTATGTCTATTTTCATTTATGTTTGCTTAATCTCTCTAGTCATAAAATCGTATAAATTGCTGATTAGTTGTTGTATCTATAGGGTTATGTTTGTCCGGTTGTTAGAACTGTTAAACATAAAATGTCTATTTACATTACCTATCGAAAAAAAGTTGTGTTTATCTAGTTATTGAGATTGTGCGGTGTCTATTTACTTTACATTAATTGTTGAATCTACAGAAAATGCAATTTGACTGTTGTTAAAACATGCTTACACTGTAGGTGGGCGTCTGGTGTACAGGTTGAGAGAGGACTGGTTGGAATGCATGGGATTGTTGGTTAGGCGTCAGGTGGTTTATGACGTGCAGTATTTGAATGAAGGAGGTCAAACATAGGATTATGCTCGTTCAGATGTTGTTCGGGGATGAGTTCATTATTATGGTGGAAGGACTGGATGCAAAAGTGTTGGTGTGTTGATCTGCTTGAGAAGGGTCATAGGGTCGTCAATGTAACCATATTCATGTCTGCAGTTAAGTATATGTAGTGCATATGCCGAGTGAGGGTCACTGTTTTTAATGTACCTATGTGTTCCCAGAATCTTGATTTTAAGTTGCGACTTGTCTGTCCGACATAAGCTTTGTGGCCGGTCTTGCACGTAAATTTGTATATTCCACTTTTTTTCATTATTCTTGTAACCGGGTTGGTGCTATGGGTTATATGAGATGGTGCAGTGTTGTTGTAGTCTTGATCGCTATGCCTATAATCGTATTTTTGAACAAATTGGTAATTTTTCTGATTTTGGGCTGTGGAAGTTAAATGTTGTCCAGATTTTTTTTGTCATTCTTGCTAGTTTTTTTGTTGTTGACTTCGTGTAGTATCTGTCGGTTAAGTTTCAGTAGCAGGTGTTGCGGAAAGTTATTGTTCTTAGCAATTGATTGAATTATTTCCCATTATGTTTGTTTCTTGTCTGGATTAAGAGGTAAAGAATGCTTTCTAGTTATGTGAAACCTAAAGGCTGTCATTTTTTGTTCTATGGGGTGATTAGAAAGAAAGTTAATTGTTGTGTCTGTAGTGGTTGGTTTCCTGCATATGTCTACTTCAAGTTTGGTGTGTCTGCGTGTTATTGTCAGATCGAGAAAGGCTATGGAATTGTGTTCTTCGTATGTGGGGCTAAGTTTTATGTTATTGCGTATTTTGTTTACATATGTGTTGAGGTGTGCAAGTTGATTTTTGTTGTGTCGTATATGACTAATATGTCATCTACGACATATCGTACATAGAGTGCTATGCTCTTCATATCCATAAGTTGTTTTATATTCGCGTCTTCATAATGCTGCAGGAATATTTCGGCAATTAGGCTAGAAATCGATGACCCCATAGAAATACCCTGTGCAGGTTGATAGATTTTTTGTTGGAACATGAAATTAATCTGTGATAGGATTACTTTTAACAATGAGAGCATTTGGTATGTTATTTGAATGTTGTTGTTTTGCAATAATTATTTATTATTATGTTCAAGTTTCGTCAATGGGATATTGACGTAGAGATATTTGATGTCAAAAGAGATCATTCTATGGTTCTCATGTATTTATAGCTTCGTTGGATCATTTGCAAGGTTGGTGGAATTAGTGACATTGAAGTAGTTATTTAACGAAATGTCTTGTTAAGTATCTTGCTAATTTGTATGCTGGTGCTGTTCTGTTGTTGATTACTGGATGTATTGGGATATTTGTTTTATGTAATTTTAGTTGGGCTTTGAGAGTGGGTGGTGAGGCATTCTTTTGTGTTAAGAGTTATACCCGTTTTTGTCAATAATCGGGTTACTTTCTTGCATTGTTTTGTGTATCAAATTGTGGAATTGTTCGGTCGGGTCTTTGGTCAATATATTGAACTTATTGGCATTAAGGAATGAGTGCACTTTTTCAGAATATTCGTTCGAATTTATAATCACTATCGTTTTGGTTTGTCCGCCGGTGTAATTATTGCATTTTCTGTAGTCAACTTCTTGTTCAGTTCTTTCATCACGTGCAGTTGTATTTTTTGTAATATATTATTTTGGCATTTTGAGTTGATCTCCTTTAACTTGTTTGTTGCTATAATGCGGTACGTATTTAGCATTTTTACATCTAGAAGCCTTATTGTTCGCTCGGTTTCTGCTGTGATATTGGTCTTTCAAAAATATACTTTAAGCCATATTTAAGTAGTTGCATTTCTTCTTTGTTGAGTCTAACGTTTGTTAGATTTTTTACTCTTGTGTAGAACTGATGTTTGTCGTTGAGCCGAGGTGGTGTTGATTGTTTCGGTTGTTTTTCAAGAAGATGATCCACTTTTTTATTCAGGCGTTGATAGTGTTCTTCCATCTGTTGTTGTATTTTGCTATCTAGTGTCGACCGAATGAGTTGCCATGTAGTTGGCCAGAGGGCTGCGCATTCCAGGTGAATGACGCCTAACCCACAATCCCATGCATTCCAACCAGTCCTCTCTCAACCTGTGCACCAGACGGCCACCTACAGTGTAAACATGTTTTAACAACAGTCAAATTGCATTTTCTGTAGATTCAACAATTAATGTAATGTAAATAGACACCACACAATCTTAATAACTAGATAAACACAAATTTTTTCGATAGGTAATGTAAATAGACATCGTATTTTTAACAATTCTAACAACCGGACAAACATAACCCTATAGATACAACAACTAATCAGCAATTTATACGATTTTATGACTAGATAGATTAAGGAAACATAAATGTAAATAGACATAGTACCTTTCTAAGAAGTTTAACAACTGGATAAACATAACCTCTACATGACATAGCATGTTTATAGCAAGTAATACACAGTAATCACACCCGAAAAATTCACACATAAATTTTACTACTATTTGCTCATATTTATAGAATTGTATTTTAGTAATTTTAGACCAC
>Ga0123352_10019106_pt1 | contig 10925 bp, 8 predicted proteins | sample TergutLab28metaG_FD_89700 | JGI IMG/M metagenome (GOLD analysis project Ga0123352, IMG submission 89700) | Labiotermes labralis P1 segment gut microbial communities from Petit-Saut dam, French Guiana - Lab288 P1 | ecosystem: Host-associated > Arthropoda: Insects > Digestive system > Gut ... | reverse complement strand
TTCCAGGGTGACATCCTTTTTGCTCTGCTGGTAGTAATCTCTGCTCTTCCAAATGTGTGGAGATTCTTTTAGCTTTTATTCCTGTTGGGGTTTTGTACATGGTCGTTAAGCATGTGATAGGTCAGTAGTTTCTGACTTCCTTGCTGCTGTTATTATTATTATTATTATTATTATTATTATTATTATTATTATTATTATTATTATGTTGTTTCTTGTCACAGGCCCTTTCTTCCTGGTGCTTCTTCTCTTGAACCATGGAGATCCCTACTGCTCAAGCTTCAAGTTTCAGACTGTAGTAATTTCCGAATAATGTGTGACGTTCCTAGTGTTGCTGTCTTTGTAGTGAATCTATCGAATGTCTTCCTGGTATGACTTCCAAATTTTTCTTAACCTTTTGTTACCATTCCAATGGCTCCCTTATTACTGGTATAAACACATATAACAAGTTTCACATACTTGGTATCTCTATACATAAACTCTTGTATTTTAGTTTCTTTTCTGCTTCCTTTTGCACAATATTTCTGTCTGCTGGCATTGCCTCATCTATCAGTGTGCATGTCTTCTCTTTTTTGTTTTTATTATATCTGGCCTATATGCCATGACTTCTCTATCTGTGTGTTCTCCTGGATTACAAAATACTGTCACATCTTCATGTTCACATATTGCGTGTGTGTGTGTGTGTGTGTGTGCACGCGCGCGTGTGTACACCATTTGACTGTCGTTTTGAAGTCTAGTCTTTTGCATACTGAGTAATGTAAATGTGCAGAAACGCTCTGTTTCTTCCTTAATGTCTCCAAATTTTAGCCATCGATATGGCTGTTCATTATCCAGCAGCTTCTCATCTAAGTCACGTGAGAATTGTCCAAGCATCCTCTTCCCTTGTCCTTTCTGTTGTCTGCTCTGCTTTGCTTTCCTTTATTTGTCTTGTTCATCTCTGCAATTCTCTCTTGTGGCTTCTAGCTGTCTATAACTTGACTGAGTTGGTGGTGGTGGTGGTGGTGGTGGTGGTGGTGGTGGTGGTAGTGACTAATGATGTAACCTAGAATGGCTGTGACATTGAATAGTATTCGGGTTTGAGCCCTTCTGGGCCCGATGCACCTAGGCCTTAAGACAGGACCTTGTGCCCCATGTTCTGAAATAAATTAGAAGAGCCCTGTTCCTTTATGGCTGTGACATACTCACAGTGGCCTTGTCTCGTCTGAGCCCGTCCCTAGATGCTTCAATTTCATTGAACTCAGCTTCTGTTTTATGCAACCGAGACTCCAGCAATGTCTTGTCATCTTGGACCACACGTGCACGTGATGTCGCTTGTTCTTGCAGCTCACACTGACGATTTATCTGTTGTGTCAATACAGCAACTTTCTCCTGTAGGCTCTCCACTTGCTGCAAACATGAAGAACAGATGTCTAATTGTGCCTAATAATTTCATAGCCATTTCTTTACTAATTTCACATAAAAGTGATTCTCACAATCTGCAACTTTTGTGCTAAAATTGTTGAATATTACCACCTTAACATTTGACACGTGCAATAAAAACGTAAAGTTGCCACCCTGCCTAAGCACTGCACCACGAAGTTTCATAAGGAAAGGAGAGGGTCAACTCCATGCCTGATAAATCTCAGCACTATGTGACTGAGCAGTCAGTTTATGCTCTTGCTGCTCCACACAACACCCCCCCCCCCACCACCACACACCCCAGTACCCTCTGCTTAAGAAGGTGGGTGAGTACTATGTTTGTTATGGCCACAGGGAGAAAAATACAAAGTCTGTCTGTGACGGAATTCAGTTGTTGACTAAGAGATTCCACTTCTTTGATGTTTCACACAAGGATATTCAAAATGCTTGTTATGTGTGTCATTATTGTGTGAACACTATATTACATTTAGGACAGTGGAACACTACACAACCAACAATCCGAATGCTCCCACCTTCACTACAGCTCTAATTTGATTATGAAGTCATAGGATATTATGTACCTGTACGGTTCTTTTCATTTGAGTCATTTGCAACATAGCACATTTATTTTAACATGAAAAGAGGTGCAAACGAAATAACTGCAACTTCTTAATTTCTATGGAAGTTACAAGTGTGTATTACATTTCTCTAACAGGTAAAAGAACACTTTCAAATACACAGAATATACTGTGTATATGAAAATTGTAATTACTCTAGGTGAAAGAACTGACTGGCTGACTGACTGACTTCCACAGTGCAGTGTCCTACTTGAGGAGTTGTTATATAGCTCATCAAGCAACTTCAGAATTTAAGAAACTTGCAAGTTCATCAGGTTGGTCTCAAAAAAATTCATATTTGAAACTTCACCTAACACACAAGACAAGTTCATATTCTCACAATTTTTACCTCCAAGATCCACTTTAATAACATCCTTCAATAAGTGTCTTGTACTTTCAAATTTATCTTCATTTAAGATTTTATAACGAACATGTTCTATGCATTGACAGCTTACTTCTATATTCTATACATCCCATTCATCTCAGTTTTATTTATGTAATCACACTAATAATACTAAGTTGAAGCTCAATGCCCAAGCCTCTGCTTCTTCTTCCCTCCTGCACACTCTGCATCCTCCCTGTTTTCTTCAGAGTGAGAGACTTAAGAAGCTCCAAACCCATACCTACTGCTTTCAGCATTATCATGTAATAGTTTGCCACATACCATTAATCGGTCCTTATTCTCATGCAGGACCTCCCGAAGTCGTTCTCTGATGCTTCCTTCCTGGGTTTCGACAAATCTGACCGGAGAACTTAGCTGGATTGCTAGTGATTCCAGCAGGTGTCGTAGTTCATTCTGCAGTCTCTGGAGTTTCTCCTCCTTGAGCTTTAGATCCTCTACAAGTAATACAGATATATTCAGCTTACTTTGCTTCTACAGTAGGAGGGAAAGGGGTCAAGATGACATGAATCACACAACCACGCCGTTAAATGTGCTCTGGAGAAGCAAATTATAGTGGCTGACTTGGGTAGTGAAATGTGTTACATTGCTCAAGTTACCTTGAATTATTAGATAATTAGGTACTGTTGCTTCTCAGAAATCCTGTAATGTACAAGTGGCTTACAAGAGACAAAATTCTGTTGTCCTTTTCATCAGTATTTAATATTGCTGCTTCATATTCAATATCTGATCTTGACTGGATATTTTCAAAGATCACTGATCTTAAGTACCCTCTTATTTCGATTTTTGAACTACAGTAGTTACATAGTGTCCAATGAGATGGGAAATTCTTGTGAATGGTGGGCAAAGAAAGATTTAGAAGAAGTCATGGAACGTTTCGAGGAAATAACCTAGGATTCACTTGGAGGGATTTACATAAACTGTAAAGAACATCACCCAAAACAGCCAATAAAATGGTTCTGATTTGAACTGGGCACCTCCCTATAACAAGACCACACTGTTATTGCTGTAGCAACGTGCACGGTATTTTTCTTGCAGGTATGATGTTTAGAGAACTTAACAGCTGCCATCACAGGAAATAACTACTCATGTGCTATCCAAATGATGTCAAAATTTTCCTACAAGCACTTATATATTCCATTAAAATGCTTTTATGTAGTAATATGATAGAAAATAACAAATTAAATCTTATAAGGTTTTGAATTTTATGGAAATGCTTACACATTCACAGAAGTTACACCAACTTTTAACAAGTTCTTTGCACCCAGTGCAGACAATGAATGTGTATAGGATATTATGTCTGACTACATTTCACCTTCCACGCCCCTAATGAGATTCTCTTTCAACTTTACATAGCAGACACAAACGAAATTTGTTCAACATTTTAATTTTGGTTACTACTGATCCACTCTAACACCTGCTGTCTCACTTTACATGAACATCACACCATATGCTTTCCAGTCTCATTGAAAAAATGAATACATTACATAAACTAACTCAAAATGTTGTTGAATACTATGTGTATTTAACAAAAGCAAGAAAACGGTTGTAAAGTGAAGTATTTATAGCACCAAAAAACTCTCTCAAGCTGGGTGCTGAACATACCTCTCAGTTGGCATATGGATGTTTCTTGGGATGTAATGTTGTCTGTGGCTGACACCAGATTCCGGTTGGAGATGGCCACTTTGTCTCGCAAGTCCATGAGGTCTCTCTCTGCCACTCGTTGCTGCATCTCAAGTGACTCTTTCTCCTGCCTTAGTCGGTCAAGCTCCAAGAGGTGTGAAGCTGTTTGCCTCTGCAGTGAGTCTCTGTCTGCCACTGCCCTCTCCAAAGCCTCTCGACATGTTCGCAGTTCAGCATCTATCACTGACAGTGTGTCAGATACATTGCAAGACTTTGTCCTCAGTCGGGATGTTTCCTGTTAAATGAATTGTATAAAAATCCCAGCTTAAGATGGTCACAGTAGATATTTTTTGGGTTGCAATCATTGAAATATTCCATATGAAGATGTCAGTAGCATTGCAAAATAAATGTGAAGGTGTAAGATGCAATAAGAAAACCAGATGTGAGAGGGTAAGCTAATCAGGGCAAAAACTGACAGTTCGGTTTATTTGAGCTAATCACTATATTTTGTGACAATGAGTTTGTCTTATGGCCTGAAAGAGTAGAAATTCCTTCCTTAAACCTGGAAAGTGTGACAAATCAAACTCCCACAACAACAAAATCCTTCTTGTCTAGACACTGGATGATATCTAAAGAAAGTGTTCCGACTTGTTGAAAGTAAAGAAAGCATTTTCAGTTATTCCATTACAATGGATGCTGTCTGTATCACAAAACTAACACATTGATCTGAAACATTCAAACACACCTGTAAAACATGTCTGTGATATTGTGACTGTCTTAAAATCTTACTTGAACTAATTCAGATGCTTTATGAATCAGGCCTTCAGGTGAGGACAGCACCGTTTCACTGTACTCTGTGCCCAGGGCAGTGGACAGTCTGCGCACAAATTCCTGCATGGCTTTACGTTGCGCATCCTTCATTGCTTCCTCAGAGTGGCACTCCAGTTCCAGAGAGTGAACCTACAGGAAATTAGATCATTTAAATCAGCTGCAAAAATGTTGGTAATCTGCCAGTGTGTGATCGAGATGTAGGTATAATTAACTGGCAGATTCAGAGCTTACATGTCAATGAAGAATCAATTATGGAAGTTATTTAGAGTTGCTTCTTTTGGTGATATAGTACAAACAACGGACAGATGGGCAACAAATTCTGACACTGATGAGAAATCTTCCCTCTAAACGTCTGAATCACAGGAAATTTCTCATAAATTGGAGTACTCCGTGAATTAACACTGGGTACTATTTAACTGAGCAATTCCTAGGTTATTTAGTGATCCTCTCTCAACTGTTGTGCTTGCATAGTTTACTTTAGTTTTATTGTCAGTCTAATTTAACATGCACATGACAATGGACTCATCCACATCTAACAACACAAATTTAAATATATACAATTCAACTTGTAATTTAAAGGTCACTCTTATTAACTCTCAACAAAGTATTGTAAACAGAAAACCATATGTCTATAAAATATGTATTCTTAGAAGCTAAATTAAACATCAGCCATTATAAATTACAGAGTGACAAGCATGATATACAAGAAACAATTTCAACTCTTTCTAAAAGACCTTATAATTGTCCATTTCTTTTACATAACTAGGCATCTTATTATACAGTTTAGTTCCTATATTTATTACACTCCATTTGTATAAATCAGTTTTATATGACTGAACTTGAATATCCATCTTCCTTTGTGTAATATGCTCATGAACATCAGAGTTTAGCTCCACAGACTGGCGGTTTTTTAAATAAAACATGTCACTTCCAATATGTATAGGGAAGCCAACGGGAGGAATTGAATTTCTTTAAATAACTGCTTGCAAGGCGTTCTTTAATTAACTCCAATCATTGATCTTATTACCCTTTTTTTGTATTCTAAATATTTTTTAATTTGATTTAGCTTCCTTCTCCCCCCTCCCTCCCAATAGTGTTCCAAACCGTAAAAGGGACTGGAACTTTGAAAAATAAATATTACATATCATAAATGGACTCATAATCTCCTTTAGAGATTTAGGTGTGGAATGAAATGAAATGGTGATTATGAGTGGCGTCGGGTTTAGGAATAGGAAAGATTTGGTCAAGTCCTATTTTGAAGTAATAACTCAACACTCTGAAAAAAATGAAGAAAACCACAAATTCTTTGCTCAGGACAGCTGTCTATCCAGCAAGATATGAAATGGATACCTTGTGAATACAAGTATAGAGCTATATTATTTCTCAAATCTACTCAATTGGTCATCAACATTCCACAGTTTTTGACAGCCCATTTTTATTCCCATATTACTTGCAAATCTCTTTTACAGATACATCAGTAACTTTCATGTAAAATAAATGATAAACTACCAGGTAACTGCTGCCATATTTAACTCTTCTTCTACACCATCTCACACTCATTTTATTGTAATGTAATTCCTCTCTCATACCTCAAAGATCCTTATACTATGTAGACCACAAATATTTGAAGCATAAATGTTTTGACATATGGGCCACATTAATTTCATGTGCTACCAAAACAAAAATGGTTCTGAGCACCTTCTTCTCCAGTTCCTTAGCTTTTTCTTCCTGATAACGGTTTTCTCGCTGGAGAGTCTGCATTGCCATCTCAGCTCGTCCCTGTGCTGCAGTGAGAGTGCGCTCTCTCTCTTCCAGGTCCTGCAACACAAATAAGTAATCTGACTACTGCAGTCTCTACACTTACGAACTTCCAGGGATCTAGCCAAGGGAAGGTTGTCGTGTCTACCAACACACCACTAATCTTTACATGAATCAATTATTCTCCACACTTGTGGAAGTCTCTTGCACTTCAGGAACCACATGTACTGCAGAAGTCTTGCATCAAAATGGTGACAAGAATCTTCAGATAGAAGATAGGTGAAGTAGCGGAAAAAGGGACAAGAAAGAACTTTATAAGTAATAAAGCTCACCCAGTATTACGAAGACAGCCAAGATGGACATTATGATGGACGACATGTGTAGGAAGCCTGGAAAAGCCAAGGAAGTTATACAGTATTCTGAAGGGAAACCGCCTTAATGAAGGTCACCAGGAAGATTGAGAAAGTGGATGGTGGATATCAAACTGGGACACAGAAATACAGGTCCTGAATAATAAGATTTGGGAAATTATATAAGATCATATTTAATGGTAGGTTTCAGATTTAGAAGTGTTGAATGTCGTTCCATTATCACAGCTAATGGCATAATCATTCAAATTAGTGCTGATACTTATATAAGTACATATATATCTAGCTGTAGTGACGGATTTCAAATCCAATTGGTGTTTAATTTTGTATTGTTATTTATTATATTACATTGGATGGATGTCCATATATTATAAGTTGTGTTTTGTAATATATAAATTGTAAAATGTAAATGGCATGTCCAATGTTACATGTGTGTCCAAGTGGATGAACAAATAAACTGAAACTGAAACTGCTTATTTTAATGTGACAAATGTAAGGAGCACTGCACATGTGGTAACAGTATACCTGAATCCTCTTCTTCAGAGAGGCAATGACAGCATTTTGGCGTGCTGCCTGCTCCTGTAGCTGCTCTGTTTCCACCTGCAGCTCCAGAGCACGCTGGTCACGATTGCGTAGCTGTCCCTTCATTTCTTGCAGCTGCAATAAGATATGAAAAGCAGAATAATATCACAGATTTAAAAACTAATATATTTATCATCATCAGATCTAGAATTGCTCTGTGGGCCACCAAGATTACTGTAAAATGGATATGAAAACTTCCTCCAGATTATGAAATTAACCACTTACCTTTATCATCATGAATGGTGGAAAAAATGGCAGAGATGCATGGAACTTCTTTGTATGCCATAATGATATGCTTCTCAAGGATGTGGACAACTTCATGTTCACCTTTCAAGTTTTTCAAAATTAGACAACTAGGTCCATCAAGTCATGTACTAACTGTTGCATTCTTAGATATGATATATGACTCACTTTTTTTTTTTTCCAGAGATATGTAGGATATGTATAAGTAAGGTTCCAATAACATTACTTTTTCAGCATAATTCCCACGCACATCAATGCATTTGTCCCTTTTGGCATGAATTTAGAAAACCTGTTACATTAAAAATTTGGTTCTTGCAATTGCAACTATTCAAGAACAACCATTTCCATTTCCTTGTTATTGTAGAATCAACAACCTCCCAAGTAATGCTTCATTTTTCCAAAACCAATTCACCCACTTGTACAACATTTATCCGTCATTGATGTTCTAGTTTGACAAGTGTGATCATTAATGCAAATGTGCAATCAATTATTTTCTAATTCTCTGTACCACTGTCTGGCATCCTTCACTCACACATACAGCAATTTGTGGTGAATTTTGATGTGAGGAACATATTTCGCACACTAAGACCAAATAACATTACAAAATTCTTATGCAGACAAAGTGTTCTGTGTTGATGCCACTGCATGTCAACTGATCCCATAAATAACATCTGAGTAACTGACTGAATGTTGCACCATTTGTTGCAAGTTACTACTACTAAAAGTACTAATTCCTACCAAAAATAAAATGCTTGATTAACATAAAAGATACAGGCTAGGGAACCCTACTTACTGAACTTGCCTTCTATCATATTTTGCATTGTTCCATGAATTTTAGTGGAGCCTGACGTACAGGTAAAATTTAATTTTTGCCCTATATAGGTTCACTATTATACAAGGGTCAAGCTGAACTTTCTACAATCTGGAAACTGCACACCGAGGCTTCTGTGTGTGTGTATATATATATATATATATAAAATTCACCTCGCTAAGCAGTCGGTCCCGCTTGTACTGCAGTGCAGCAATATCACTGCGAAGGGCAGTTGCCACATCATGTGGCATCTCTCCTGCTTCTTCCTCAGCCTGTAATGACAAAAATACAAAGCAAATGTGCTTGCCACATACTGGTACACTGTTTCAGTTCATATTATATTGCTCATGAAACAGCAATTTGTCATAACCCACACAATTCATCAAAATGAGATTCCTGCACAACTAGACAGTTGGGTTACAAACACACCTTCTGTCAAAATATGTTCACTCAAATAATGCTTGTCCCTAAAAACATAACATGCTTAAATATTCTACTGATGATAGGTTAAGTTTTTCCTGTCTCCAGTAAAACTGTGTATTAGTGGGTTAAAGCAAACTTCTGTTTCATGAGCGATATGTGTGAGCATCAGATGATGTTTCAGCCGTTTTTGGTTACTAGTGTTACTGAGGCAAAGACTGTACATTATCAAAGTTGCTACTTAACTAACCAGTTAGCAACAGAATCAAGACTGGATGTAACAAACACAAAACCCTCTACAAACATAGTTTGACCAATAAGCATTTTTACTGTCATTGTACCATTTGATTACACCCTTTGTTACTGACAGCACTGTAAAATAAACCTCAATATTACAATATACAAAAAGTTATGAACTTGAATGAAATCTTCCCTTTGTATTTATTGAATTAACAACTTCTATTGTAATCCAACTAATACAACACCAGAAATGTTCTGACATTATATATTTCTCACATATGCAATATGTTTCAGTTGACCATTTCGGTCATCATTAGATAATATTACAACAATATAAAGGGTAAAACTGAGGAAATACCTCTTCCTCAGTTTTACCTTCTGAGTAGTGCACCACACATACAAAACATCACCTGCACTCTGGATTAGATCTCACCATGTAACTGCTGTATACATCACTCCACAAATACTAAATAATTTCAACATCCACTCTTTTATAAGTATCCATTCTTATCCTATATTATTTTACATGATTATTCAACAGTAACATTTATCTGAAATTATATATTTTTAATATTATGGAGTGACTGTGTCACATTCAACTACAATTGTTTTCTTGTATCAAAAACATCACCCTGAAGATGGCCAGCTTACTGGCCGAAACATATTGGTGAAAATATAAACAAAAATACATTATGAAATTAAAGTGCATTTGTAAGATGTTCATACATTGTATAGAATGGCAGAAGGTTTATATTGTTGTATTAGTCAGACAACTACAGAAGACATTAATCAAAAAGTTATGATTTAATGGTGTAGCTTTTTATGGGAGAGAAGATGGGCAGAACACAGGAGGAGAGTATCATACATTAAGAACATTTCAGAATAATTTACTGTGGAGATTATTTGGTCTGAAGAGAGAGGACATAACAGGGAAGCAGAGAAAACTGTGTGACAAGGAATTTCAATATAATTAGTATGATAACATGAAGGAGTTTGAGCTGCACAGAATATGTGGCACACTGCTGTGGAGATGTCACACACATACACACTTTTAGTTGGGAAACCTGAAAAGTGTGATTATGGACAGAAGTCAGCTGCCTCAGGAAAACGTCTAAGATAGATTCACGTGAACACGGATGTGAACCCCAGATACCGTTAAATGTGGGGGCTACTGTAACTAGACGAACTACTCTTGGCACCTCAGGGACTGCACACCATGCCAAAAATTAGTTAAGACAGTGACTTTATTTTTGCAAGCATCCACCCACACTGATGATCTGGATTCTCCTCCTGTGAAATTAGACCAATCTACGATGCACAATGTCATGAGTGTGCTGCCTTGACAACTCACTCTACACACATATATGTAGATACACAGTTCTTTACCATAATGGCAAACAGAAGACTCATCAACTCATCACACTAAACTTCCTCCAGTTGAAATTATATTTTATCAAAAACAGCACACACACACACACACACACACACACACACACACACACACACACACACACAAACACGCAGGTCAGAAATTACACGTTGTCATTATCTCTAATTTTTTATTATTCATTTTTTAAAGTTCAATTTTGCCCTTTGGTCTTTATCCAGCTCACGTGATAAAGCTGTTCCAACATTTC
>Ga0123352_10019102_pt1 | contig 10927 bp, 8 predicted proteins | sample TergutLab28metaG_FD_89700 | JGI IMG/M metagenome (GOLD analysis project Ga0123352, IMG submission 89700) | Labiotermes labralis P1 segment gut microbial communities from Petit-Saut dam, French Guiana - Lab288 P1 | ecosystem: Host-associated > Arthropoda: Insects > Digestive system > Gut ... | reverse complement strand
GTGGGGACCCGTTGCGCTGACCACGTGACACCCCTCTATCCGCAAAAGTTGGCACTAACTTCTCCGACCGGCGGCGGCCGCTCTGTCGGTATAGTTCGCGTGCGGACTAAGGCCACGGAGTTTGTTGTTTTTTGTTCTGGTTCGAATCTCAGTCGAGCTATCTTGGACTGGAATTTCTGCATGCTTCCCTTGCGTTCGACCATTTTCAAAACTGGTCACGCCCCTCCAGCAATCTATTGTGATCTTCAATCTTAGTTATGTAACAGTTGCATTTGAAATATTATTGTTAATAAGAAACGGACTTCTGTTCAGGTGGGCATCCCGTTTTAATCTCAAATTTTTTCGAAGACCTGCTTGATTTTGTGTGTGTGTGTTGTACCCCGGTTGCCCCAGTCGAATATTTTGTAGTTGAGGATTCCTGTCTTCTCAAATGTGGCGCTGCGTCGCTGGGTAAATAGTTCCCGACTCTTCGAACGAAAGTATCGCCTTCATTCTCAAGGTCCATGAAGGTGACATGTTCGTCCGAAACGTCTGGTACCACTTACCCAGCAACGAAGCGTCGTATCCAAGAAGACCGGAATCCTCAAAACTCATACCTGTGAAATTCTTTGAAATAGACCACTACAGCCTTACGTAATCATTCGTGGTCATCTTACTGCAAAAACGTTTGCAGCTGGGGCGTCATTAAATGCCCTAAGAAATAACGAACCATGTGGGAACCTTGTATGATATGCACTGCCACTATGGACATGTTGCAGAAGCATTAGGTAAACTGGGAGTATCTCAGCAGCAGAGCCTTGATTGCTCATTTTTGAACTCGTATTTTGAAAACTAGGAGGGACGAGGTAACGGGGGAATGGAGGAGAATGCATAACGAGGAGCTAAATGATTTGTACTCCTCACCCAATATTGTGCGGGTGATAAAATCGAGAAGAATGAGATGGACTGGGCATGTGGCGCATATGGGTGAAGAGAGGGGGGTGTATAGGTTCTTGGTGGTGAAACCGGAGGGAAGGAGACCGCTGGGGAGACCTAGGCATAGATGGGTGGATAAAATTAGGATGGATCTCTAGGAGGTGGAATGTGGGTATATGGACAGGATTGGGCTGGCCCAGGATAGAGACAGGTGGCGGACGCTTGTGAGTGCGGTAATGAACCTTCGGGTTCCGTGAAATGCGGGGAATTTCTTGACTAGCTGCGAACCGGTTAGCTTCTCAAGAAGGACTCTGCACCATGGAGTAAGTAATCCAGTTTGGGCTGGCGTAGTTTTCATATGTTCGGTCCTAAGAGCGATGAAGCTCGGGCAGTTGTTAACCAGCTTGGATTTTTTTTTTTCGTCTGAAAGATGCTTTTGTCAGCTGTGTTCCCACCCGTGGTCAGAGTTAACAAGTGGGGTGCCTCGCGGCCTAGCTCTCTGTGTGTGTTGACTCTCTCTCTGTATATCGATGTGCAGCTGTTTAGTCTCAGAATAATAACTATGACGGGTTTTGTGTAAATTCACCTGGATTGCTGCTAGACCAGTAAGCCAAAGTGGACAGAGAGGGAGCGTGCATTGAATGCTAAATACGTCTCTGCGGATACCTGCAAGTGTCCGGACTTCTAGCATGCTGTTTTAAGTAATGTCTTGCCATGCCTGCGGCCCGAATTTCCGGATTAAGCTAATCAGAAAATAAGAAACAGAAAAGGTAAAAAGGCGGAGAGGGAGAAAAGTAGGGCCAGATTAGTTTGTATCGTAAAATAGTCAATCCTTCGAAAATGTGTCGAAGCCCAAATATTTGGGAGACAGTTTGAAAAAAAAAAACCAAGCTGCATTCATTGAAATGAACAAAAAACACTTATTAAATTCGGGGGATGTTTGCTACCCTTGAAGTCAGAATTTTTTCCCTGTTTCGTAATTAAATAAAAGTTTTTCCTTATTTATTTTAAAATTTGTGGTATCGGGCTCGAACCTGCATCTTTAGCATGCTGCTAGGCTGGTACGCTAAGTGACATACCATCGCCATAGCCCTGAGATGATGATGATAATAATAAAATACAGTTAATTGTGATCAATAATAAAATAATACCATTCACTAAGAAAACTATAAGTTATTGGGAAACCATTGTCAGAACTTATGCCAAAAAAACGCTAATAGGAACAGAATATACAGAAAACATTATGGAATATTTCAAGGGGACTCATTATCGCCACTGTCCTGCTTCAGCTGATTGCTTCGCACAGAACGGTTATGAACACAGGGTATGAAGAACACATAACAAAGACGAAAATATTACACGTTAGTAGGGGCAATTCGAAGCTGATAAATGAAAGAGTGAAAGAGCTCCAGTAACAGCTGCAGACAGTTAAAATCTTCAGTGACAATGCCTCTATGGAATTCGTACGTGACAGGTGTGCAAAGATTGTACGCAAGAAAGGAAAATTAGTTCACTCGCAAAATTCATTGCTTGATATCAACAGAGGAATACAACAGCTTGAACGGGGAAAAACATACTGGTACGTAGGTATACAACATCAACAAATGAAAGAAGGGTCGAAACGGGAGTACGCCAGGAGATTAAGAGGAACAATCCTAAAGTCTGAGTTTAATACAAAGAATAAAATTACAGCAGCTGGAGGATGTTTAGTTTTCCCAGTATTCAGATACAGTTTTGGTATACTTAATTGGAAGTTAGAAGAAATGCGGCGAAATCGACGGGAAAACTGGAAAGGTACTAACAGTGTATAAAATGTATCACCCAAAAGCAGACATGTATAAGTTATATGTGGACATAAAAGGAGGAGGAGGTAGAGAAGGAGGAGGAGGAATTATTTGAGGTTTCCGCCGCGACGCAAATGAGATCGTCTTCCAAGAAGACTGCTTGACCCTTGAAGATGGAACTGATAGGTTATCCCGAAACGTCGGGAACTAACTACCAATCTACTCGCGTAACATCCCAGAAGGGCGACGATCTCGATGAGGAAGTGGGTGATAACAATTGACAAAACAGAGACAATCAGTATTGTAGAACAGTTAAACAGGAAGAATAAAGAAGACTAATTAGTAAATTTTGTTAGAATCCACGCAAGCAAATCATTCAAACACGAATTCAACAATCAAATTAGGGGAAACAGTTGCAGAACAGTTACAACCAAACAAATGAAAACATTGACACAAGAACGGAACAAAAGCGAAGTTCTTAATGAAAAAATGGGGAAGCAAAGTAATGAATGAGCAGCTTATTTGAAATGCAGATGGACAGCTTATTTGGAAAGTAGATACTTTCCTGTGGCTATCGAGGGGAAATCTGAAAACACAGACTGAAAGGGAAATAATCGCAGCACCAGATAAGGCGTTAAAAACCACATTACACGCGACAAAATATTGAAAACAGAAACAGATAGGAAATGCAGACAGTGCCAGCAATATGACGAGAGACAATCGACCACGTGAGATAAGCGTGCCCAGTATTGGCGAAAGAAAAATATATATTTTAAGCGACGTACTGGAGTGTGTGCTCAACTGCACTTTACCGTATACGTAGAAATCAGGGTAAAATTAGATAAGGAACGCTGGTATGAGCGTGTACCACAGTCAATAGAAACAAGTCATGAAAGTAAGGAATCAACAGGTGAAGAACTGGAAGAACCAACACTAGCAATAAACCAGACATCGTAATCCGTCATAATGACAAAGTAACATGTCTGTTAGACATTTCAATTTTAGGAGGTAGAAACGTAATCCAGAAAGAAACCGAGAAGATTTTTAATATGTGAAAATCCTACAGTAGAAATACAGCATATGTGGAATGTAAAAACAAAAGTGATACCAGTCATAACAGAGGGCAACTGGAAACATCTCAAAATCACTCAGCAAATATCTAAACAATTTACGAGGGTCTCTCGAGAAGTAAGAATAGGCTAAGCCCAGGTAGTGAATGCTTTTTTTTGTATAAAATAACATTCCTCACGAACAAAGAGAAAATTGACTTACTTTTTCACATAGGCACTACGAAGGTTCATGCATTTGTCGAAACATGTTATCAAGGAATGTATGCCAAGAGCACGGAATTAAGGGCTTTGCGAACGGTATCACTATGAGACAGCTACATGCACTTCCGTATCAATTTGGCATATGTGACCACCAAGATACTCTTCAGGGAGCCGAATGGTGCCAAGATCCCACATTTCCCGACAGACTGTAGTCTTGTTGCAGCAATTTGGATGGGAATGTCTCCCAACATTCTCCGCGCAACCCTGACGCGCGCCCTCGAGTGACTTTCTTCTTTTCGGCCCTCTGAAGAGGCATAGTGTTGGTCACAGGATTCCCAAATGTTGCCCAAGTCCGGGAAGTTGTGTCACAGTGGTTCCGTTCGCAAAGCCCTGACTTCTGAGCTGAAGACATACATTCCGTGATAACACGTTGTGACAAATGCATTGAACCTTCAGGGCGACTAGACAGAAAAGTCCGGTGGCGTCATTTCAGTTGACTACTGGCAGACGAGGTGTGCGCACCAGCGGTAGTAATGCTGGATACACCATGATCCGAGGTAGTGTGAAGGGTACTGGCTACCCACTCCATTCGCCATTTTCCCCTTCACTTCCCTTCCCGTGCGTCACCGTGTGCTATCACATTTCGACTGGACTCTACCTGGAAAGCACACCATCAAGGAACTACAGAAAAAAAGCCATGTTGGTCACTGCACGTATACTTCGGAAAATAATAATGTTGAAGTGCAAAATGTTTGGGGGAAATAACTTTACTTCTCCACTGGCTGTACGGTCCATGCAGCATCCCAGCCTCCTTCAGGATCAATTTCCAGGCATCACTATCCCTAGCATTTTTTCTCAGCATGTAACACCCATTTTCTTCAGATCATTTTCAACATCGGCTAATCACTTCTTTCTTGGCTCTCCAACGGACCTTTTTCATCCCGGGATATTCTTGAGCACTTTTTCATAGTTCTTCCTTCTGGCATTCTTTCCACATCTCCTAACCGTCGTAATCGTCCTCTTCCAATTTCTGAGATAACGTCTGGTTCTCTGTGCAGAACCACCGTTCTTGATTGGTGCGGATCTTTCATACGCCATTTTCGATTAGTGGGCCAAATGTTTTTCACAGTATTTTCCTTTCCCATATTGCTAAGGTGTGGGCCGGGTAGCTTAGTCGGTATAGCGACTGCCTACGGGCTGGACGGTCCGGGAACGAATCCCGTCCAGACCGGCCCTGGGGCCCACCCAGTGTCCTGTAAAATGGGTACCGGGTCTTTCCCGGGAGTAAAGTGTGGCCGGGACGTGCTGCTGACCACTCACCCCCTTCAAGTGCCGCGGTCATGGAAGAGTAGAGCTATACCTCTACTCGCCCTCTTGGCCACACCGGGCCTGTAACGGGATCACTTTACCTTTACCTTTATATTGCTAAGGTGCTGTCATCGCTTTTGCTGAGTGTTCAGACTTCCGAAACACACATTACTACCGATCAAATTATTGCGAAATAACATTAGTGTAACATATAGTGTAACCCCAGAATAGCTGCAACAATGTATGCCATATATTCTAGAAACATGGTTTGCTTCAGGTATATAATTGTAAATAAGGTGATAAGTAATAATAATGCTAATAATAACAATAATAATAACAAAATTGCCAGTGTAATTACTACAGACCATCAGAAGACGAGCGTTTCACTCTCTCCAGAAAAGTTTATATCAATATATATGAGACAGTGGGCAGTGTCCAACGTTTAGGCCTGTTGGTGTACCAGAAGTTTCAAATTACGCCTCGTGTATTTTGGCATGACAGTAATCTGGTGTTATATACACAATACATTTACAGTGTTCAAATTGTCGTATATTTATGTGTAAAATTATGTTTAAACTTACATTTGCCAGCTAATTCTCTGTTGCTTCTCCACCCCCAAGAACATAATACAGCTGTAGAGGTGGATTGTTTCCCTTCCGGTCTCACAAGCTTTCCACTGGTTAATATAGGTCTATGATTCCATTCTGAAGGTGGGATTGTCAACGCCAGGGACGTCCAAGATTCTCCAGTACTGGACCATGCCTGCGGTTCGCTCGGATTGTTTACTGATAACAGCTATTCCGAAGATATTATATAAATGCAGTGACACCCAGAGGCACTCAGTTAATGCAGGGATAGCGAGGGCAACTTCTTAGTCCTTCCTGGCGTATTACATGCTATTTAATGTTGTTATCAATTGCCAAGATCATGTAGTGTTGGTGCTATATGAGTGAACAGACGTGGGGCCTTGGTGGAAGGATACTGAAGGGGGTAAGCCGACCTAAAAAGTGATGGTAAATTCCACCCTAGAACAGGCCATGAAGGCCCAGAAGGTGGGGGTAGACATATAGAGGGATAGTCAAATGAAAACCTTAAATATTACCATTAAATTCAATGGTAATATTTAAGGTTTTCATTTGACTCACCCTCGTTGTTCTACTCTTTCTTTAGCCTCGCCACCAGATGGAGTAAGTGGTTGGAGTCGCACCCCCTGCACTTTACCCAGGGGAAAGAGTTCCAGTATCCATTGTACGGGAGGTTGAGTGCGTACTCAGAGAAAGGCCTGACACATTGTCATTTTATCCACCACAAACCCTGGGCTGGTCTGGGATTGATCCCTGTCCTCCGTGGTGATAGGCTGGTGACTGACCACCTCAACCATTATACGGCCGTACTAGCCCGCTAGTTTGTGTGTGCTAGCTAATTAGGTAAAACATTTTGTACAGGAAATCGTGCGGTCCGCATTTGGCTCATGGCTCGCATGTTGTACTCGTACATCCTGTACCGTAGGCTGTCATTCGGAGAGGAACTGAAACGCGCCATGACAAGCAATTATAACACTTTAGAGTATTAGCGCTGGTGTCGGTATGTTTTTTTTTTCTCCTTCATATGTAATGCGTACTGGTGACGTGTAGGTATAAAATATGCAGTGTCAGCTTTGATAAAATGGACTCTGTTTTAGAAAATGTGTTTGTACGATCTTTTTCTGATTTAGAATGCTCCTATACCGCTACATAGTTAAAGCGGGCCTGCTCTCTTGCTGCTACTGTTACAGATTCAGCCAATTCCTAAATTTGTCTTGGGTTTGTCGTTTGGGAGATAAAATTCCGTGTCGCATGTTTCTAAATCTCCTGTGTGTAAGAACTGACTTTAGATCGTTTCGTTGTTTCGACGTAGATGAAGTTATCCCTTCGCGGCCCCTTAAAGGGTGGGGGAAGTGTGGTATAACTCTGCTCATTCGTAAGCGCGGCATTTGATGGGGTTGAGTAGTCACCTTCAGCACATGCCGTTCTATTCCCATAGAAATCGCACCCGGTACCCTTAGAATAGGAGGCAGGGTGGGCCTCAGAACCGTAGTGGACACTTTCAAGAAGAGATAAATCTCTTGCCGGGAATCTAACCACGATTCGTCGGAGTCCAGTCCGTGGACGGACTGAGCTGTAGCAGCTCATCCTGAAGCGGAACAGTGAAAATAAATGCACTTGTTATCCGACTGTTGCGAGGTGTAACATGGGGGAAAATGTAGTGGAAGATTTAAGGTCTTTGTTCTTCTGAGATGTGACGCTGTGTCACCTGGTAATTGGTTCCAGACGTTGCGACACGACGGATTAGTCTGGTCAGGGGTCGGAATGTCCGAGACGGTTCCTTGGAATTAAATATGGCGTACGTTAGTGAAACGTTACGTACCCTTCTTCGTTGGCAACTTAGTTTTGATCTTCTGACCAGTGTATGAAGTGTGTCTATGGATGTTTGTGTGAATCTTTATGAACCCGTTGGGGACACTTGTACGCCGCCCCCCCCCCCACCTCTATCCCCAGTTCATAACCACCGTAAAAGTTTGTGATTCTTTATAATACGCATATCAATGTTATGTTGGACGTCTTACACTGTCTGAAGTAATTTGGTTTTTAGAGAAGAATACTGGATACCATGAAATTGAACGCGCCATTGCAGGCTGGTGGAGCATAGTAACAGAACAGGCTACCAGCGATTCCCTGTACTGCGATACAGGAAGTAGCCGCATGTGTAACACCGTCGTCGTCATCCTGTCGGGCCATATGGCTAGTTGGGGTTTCACGACATCTTTGTCCCCTAGGCCGGTGTGCTGTATGCTAAGCAGAGAGCAGGAACAGCAACCATTCTTGCATCGCCTCTGTAGCCTATTCTTTACAGTATGAGTCAAATAATCAACAGTTTCGGATTGCGATCCTGTAGTGAGAAGTTTCAGAAAGTAGGTCAGAAATACCGGGAAAGTTTTGAAATGTGGTGCTGGAGGCTGATGGATGATATTAGTTGGACCGGTCGTGTGAAAAATGAAGTATTACATAGAGTCAAGGAGGAGCGGATTATCCTACATAGAATGAACAGAAGGAAGGCTAACTGGATTGGTCACATCTTGCGTAGGAACTGCCTTCTAAAACACGTTATTGAAGGAGGAAGAAATGACGGGATGACGAGGAAGAAGACGTAAGCGGCTGTTGGATGACCTTAAGGAAGAGAGAGGATACTGGAAATTGAAAGAGGAAGCACTAGGTCGCAATGTGTGGAGAACGTACTTTGGATGAAGCTATGGACCTGTCGTAAGACATTACGGAATGAATGAGTGAAAAGTAACAAGATAGGCAATGTACGCATAACGTAACATTTTGGCGCGTTCGCCCAATGCTTATACCTCCGCAGCTGCCCTAAGAGTCTGATACGATTTCATTCGAAAAACCCCTTTTATGGCGATTTTATGTCGCCAACAACAATATAAATGTACTTAGCTCTTCATGTGTAGTGCCCAGTATGAACCAAATACTGGAATTTCTTCGCAGATTTTCATGAAGCCCCAATATCGTATTTCATGGAAATCCGTCCAGTGGGAGCCGCGCTGATACATGCTGCCGGACGGATAGTTGGACGGACACGTCGAAGGTAATAAGCACTTTTTTTGTGACTACGAAAATGCGCCTAACAAAAGGATGTCAATACAGTGACTCACTAAATACACCCTAGACAGTGGATGGTGCCTGACATATTAAAAAAATGTGCTGATGGTTTCTTAAACGTCTGTGCCAGTAGCTCACAATACGTAGCGTTGATGGTAGGATATTTGGTGTAAGAATTACAATGGCTGTCGAAGGAGGCGGTTTTTCTGTAAGATTATTCTGTTAATCTGTAATGCACCTTAGCTGTTGCTGCCAGAAAATGTATTAAGCATTTTCACTCCTTGTTGCTGTCGTCAAATCTTAAACGGTAGCCGCAGAGTAAGACAAGAACGGCCAATTGTCACTGTGCTTAGGTTTATGAAGCCCCACGTCTGTGACGACTTATGGAAGACTGAATTATAGTTCCACTTATTCCTAACCTCGGCACCATCACTAGATGGATATGAGTGGTGGGACTTCACGTTGTCACCTTCCGATATGGAAGAATAGTCCCAAGTACGTATTTGTTAGAAGGCGAGTTGGGCCACAGATGCGGTGCGGACGCATTGGCCAAGACAAAAATCCCTACCCTTGATGGATATGAAGCACTTGTCACTCGTATTAATTCAGTGTTCGAATGACCGTTGGAGTCGGAAGAGTATAGTTTGCTTCTAGGTTGTATGCTAATGTCTCCGGTTCATTTAGCTTCGTTCTGATCTTCAAGGACTTTTTTCAAGCATGCGGTTTTCTATATCCTCTCCACACATAATAATTAAACTCGCGCTGATGGCTTTGATTGGAATTCCAGTGCCCTGTATCTAGCGTTGGGCTGGTGCTGTACCTGAGTTTTTAGTCTCTCTCACATGATCGCGAAAAGCGCCTCTTAGCTTCACCATGTCCGCCACTCCGTCTGTCAGTCCTTCCGCATGCATCAGCGCAGCTGTCACTGGTCGGATTTACGTGATATTTGGTACTGACTTCCTTGAAAACTGTAGACGAAGTCGAAATTTAGTTAAAATCGGGCAAAAATATCGCGCACATTACATGAAGCCCTAAGTATGTTTTATTGTTGCCGGCGGCATTTAAATTGCCACAAGAGTGCTCTATTAGAGTGAAATCAGTCTGTTAGGATAGCCGAAGGAGGTATAAACGTTACGCGAACTTGCCACGGTGTTGCGATATACTGCGTGCATTGCCTATCGTGTTTGTTTGTACAACTAGCTTTCCTATTATCGTAATTGCATCCCGGATGTGACATAATTCGCAGATAAGTAAAATTTTCCAGATTACTTAATTTAAACCAGTACACAAGCTTCACCTGCCAAGGATCCTGGTTTATGTAGTATCTGAGAATAGGGATCAGGATGCACGCGGTGGCGCAGTTGGTTGAGGCAGTGCGCTACAAGGTCGCGGGTTCGATTCCTGATGCTGTCACTGGAATTTTTCATTGCCATAATCCTTCCGGCCGCACTATAGCCCTGGGATCGACTCAGCCTCTAACAGAAATGAGTACCAGGAGTATTTCCTGGTACGAAAAGGCGGACGGTGCGTAGAGCTGACAGACCACTTTCATTTGCCGACTCTTTTGAAATCTGGGAACCCGAACCTCCTGGAACTTTATGGGTATGTACAGGCTTGTATAGGGATTGCCTGACCTTTACGTTTTCTGGATGTATGCGAATATTCGTTGCAAAGACTTTTAGCCGTTTGTTAAAAAGGCCTGAATCCAAAGGAGGTTGTAGTGTCGCAATAAAAACGGCATAATTCGTGCCATGCTAATTATTAAGTACATAGGGTAATAATATAGTACACATGTTGCTGTTATAAAAGATTTAATTGTCTTTTAATTGTAATTACTTGATAAAAAGTTGTGTTACACTGCGAAACACTGGGCCGGGTAGCTCAGTCGGTATAGCGACTAACTACGGACTGGACGGTCCGGGATCGAATCCCGGTGGGGACGAGATTTTCCGCCCGTCCAGACCGGCCCTGGGGCCCACCCAGCCTCCTGTACAATGGG
>Ga0123352_10019098_pt1 | contig 10928 bp, 1 predicted proteins | sample TergutLab28metaG_FD_89700 | JGI IMG/M metagenome (GOLD analysis project Ga0123352, IMG submission 89700) | Labiotermes labralis P1 segment gut microbial communities from Petit-Saut dam, French Guiana - Lab288 P1 | ecosystem: Host-associated > Arthropoda: Insects > Digestive system > Gut ... | reverse complement strand
TCACCAACACACACATTACAAAACCCATTCATACACACACTACAAAACAGTATACAACCACCACAGCAACAATTAAAAAGAAATGCATATAGAAGTACCTAGTCTTAATGTCTTTAATTCACATTCGGGCCTTATTGCTTAAAGTAATTCTATATGTGGAGGTATGCTCTGACTAGAGGCACGGTGCTGTTAGTAGCAGCTGTCGGACCATAAGTTCTCTTGAGACAACCTGAAGATGGCCAGTATAGGCCGAAACATGTAGTTGTCCAGTGTAGTCATTAAATGCACCTTATGTGATATAGCTGTGTTTGACTGCTTACCTTTTCCAATTTTCACACACAAAACGGTGATGACACACTTCCTGGCTTCTGAACGTTCCTTAACATAGAAAGAACGAGATTAGCTAACACATTGGCCACGTGAAAAACATCAGCACATTGGCATCATTTTAAATCAATAATGCTGTCTCTACCCTGAAAATACTTCTTGGAAAAGATTGACAATTTCGTTACACTGGTGCTCAGAATTTCTTAAGAACTAGTATCATTAACACTAAGACTAATTAATAGAAACGATAATGCAAGTATGTCCTTGTCTATGTACAGGTAAAGCAGTCCCGTTACAGGCCTGGTGTGGCTCAGAGGGTTCCAGGAAGTTAAGGTTCCCAGATTACAAGACAACGGCACAGGATGGTGGTAAGGTTGTCAGTCTTACGCAAAGGCCGTCTTGACCCCCAGGCAATGCTCATGTTATTCATGTATGTTAGAGGCTGAGTCGACCCCAGGGCTATAGTGAGATCGGAAGGATTATGTAAATGAAAAATTCCAATAACGCCAACTGGAATCGAACCAGCGACCTTCCGATTTGTAGCACAGCACCTTAACCACTGTGCTACCGCACTCCTCCCTTGTCTATGAAGTAGCTAATATTACTATACTCAGAAAATTTTTCATACTTGGTAAATTGTTTAATTAATGACCACTTCTCTGCCGCTTAGGTAATTTAGCATGGAGTCACTAGCGAGGAGAGTAAAAATTGTGAATTTTAAAATACCACACAGCAAAACTTCGCGTCATGTTTAAATTTACAGGATAAATGTCAGGGTAGATTCATACAGCATTCATATGATTTTTTTGACAAAATTATCCAAACCTCTCGGAAAGATACGATGTATCCAAATTCAGGTTTAAAGTAAAAGGCTGCATATTCCACTGAAATTTAAGCACGCATTTGATAGTTCGAAACACACCGTCAAAAGCCCATAAGACTATAGCACTAATGTTTTTGGCCATGGAACTCCATGAAGACGTCAGACGTTATCGAACTGAGGACAGTACGTGTCCGAGCCTGTATTAATGATGACTGTCTCTCGAACTCAAGTCAGCTTCCTCGAAGATTTCTCACCCATTTTTTGAAAATAGAAATTAACCTTACTCTACAGCTACCAAACCAAACAATCTTCAGATTATGGACAACAAACCTACTGTCTCACAACTGTCGGAACACTGTTTATTGCCGGGATAAACAATACACATCACGCAGAGGGCGGTGTTAAATGTTGACAAAAATTTACTGTTAAATTGGCTTATGTCCATTGATTGTTTCAAGCGATGTCTACTCTTGTCAGTCACCCGCGACCGAATGAACGAGAAAAACAGAATTTCTGATAAAATTAGCGCCCTTTGCAAGTTTCGAAATATTTTAGAAGATCTAAAGCAAAAACATCCGGAGTTTCAGAAATATTTCATATTTCTTCATGGGCTGAGTGGCCAGAATTCTCATTTCCTACATCGTGTGTACCTTAATATGTGTTAGGATTCCTCCCAGTTAAGCATCCCTACACTCCAGCATCATCCTAAAATACACATAGCAAATATCTATGTCTTTCTCTCCCCCCCTTCATAAATTTGAGTATGAATATTAAATATTATTTAATATTTATTAATTATAGACTAGAGACCGCGGTAGCACAGTGGTTAAGGTGCTGTGCTACAAATCGGAAGGTCGCTGGTTAGATCCCAGCTGGTGTAAGTGGATTTTTCTTTGACATAAAATCCTTCCGATCTTACTATGGCCCTGGGGTCGACTCAGCTTCTAACAGAAATGAGTAACAGGAGTATTTCCTGGGGGTAAAGGAGACCGGTGCCTAAGATTGACAACCTACCACCATTCTGTGCCGTTCTCACGAAATCTGGGAGCCTTAACTTCCTGGAAACCTCTGGGCCAATCCAGGCCCGTAAAGGGACGGCTTACTTTTTAATTATAGGCTTCTTACTTCAGCGAAACCGAAAACCCTCGAAACCACAGACTGCGACTTAACTGTTTCCCCTTTCTCCACCCAATAAACAAGCACAATAACTAATACATCACGGATTCAGAGGGGAACGTGTGGAAGTAATGATAGAACCATACGAAGATCTAACATTTGAAGGCTCGACAAGAGATCCCGGTGCCCAACGGAAAGCCTCGATTTATAATCAAGAAATCTAAAGACATTAACTTTAGGCAGTTAGGGTTAAGACATAGAATGCTGGAAGGAAAGCCTCCCATTGAGAGAGTGAAAGTCTCTGGACGTTTTAGACAAGCGATAGCATGATTGATGAACACGGGCCTATTCAGAAAGGTCTTCAGTGCGTATGCATATTACATGCAGAGTTTGACAACGATGCCTGTACCATGAATGTACAGTCTTTCACACCCTGTCACAAGATTATCTACCACAAAATTTAAAATGTATTAAACATTAGCTAAATAGGAGTAGCATTAGTATATAATGCTGCACAGTCTTTGAAATGAAAGAACGACCAAGCGAAGAACTACGTAACATTGGACTACATGTATTTAGAGATTATCCTGTTGTAAAGATTCTGAAATGTTTAACACAACGTGTACTGGTTACACTAGATCCATGTCCCGTTCCCAGATCTGGTATACAGTAAAGAGTAAATGCTGTCTGGTTTATCGAACACTAAATAGACTTCTATTCGAGGGTTGAAATCTAGACCGGATAACTCATAGGGCCAGAATAGTTTAGAGGTATACTAGCCGGCCTGTAAATAAGGATGCAATGAGTCGAATCCAGGTTAGACCACGTGGGAAAAATGTTGAAAGCAGTGGCAATGAAATGTGATTTGCTTCGAGAACACTTGCTTTCCCATTTTACCAGTAGTACATATTAATTTTTCCACCGTCTGAGGTGTAAAATTAGCAACTGAAAACAGACTCCATATTTTAATCTATCCTATGAGTTTACTGTGACTTTACTTACAGTAACCACATTTATGAAATGTGTACTCTATTAGGCCGCAATAAATTTCTTGAAGAAGCTTTCTCACTAAATATTTTTCATTTTAACTAATTATTTGTATACGTTTAAATAACTGAGAATTGATAAACCAACACAGGCCTCTATTCCTGGCTTTACACGTTTTCGTACGCAGGTAAACACTTTAGAGTACCTATTTCTACGTTTCTAATAAAAGCACTTCAATTATTCACAGATTGCAAGTATAAATTTTGATGTTTTACTGACTGTGCATTTCAGTATATTTATCTCAGAAATTAACCAACTTGACGCAAAAAATTTGTTTCACAATAAATTTATTTCATGCCTCTACATGTTTCGAGCACTATGTGCTCATCATCAGGAGGTTAAAATTTTATTATACAGACTCTGGTATCTTCACACCTATAGATGGCCGTCCCGTGCACAGGTTGGGAGAGGACTGTCTCAACTTGCGCACCGTACAACCGCCTACAGAATGTGACGATACCAGATTTGTATAATACAATTTTGACCTCCTGATGTTGAGCACATAGTGCTCGGAACGTTTAGAGGCATCTAATAAACTTATTGTAAAACAAATTTTGTGCACATAGTTGGTTAATTACTGAGATAAATGCAAGTATAAAGTTTGTAATTTTGTTTGAAATGCAGTAGTTGTAACGCTGGTGAGTTTTTTAACCTTCTGGTGCCGGAATAATTTTTTTAATTTTAGCACACTCTGTATATAAAATGTGAATAATACAGGAACCAAATACGTTAGAATTATGAAACAAACTAGATTTTGAAGAAAAAATGTAGAGTATATACCATGTTTAAAATATTCAGTACCTATATTTGTTGAATAAATATATAAAATGCATCTTTAGAGGTTAGCGGTGCGGTACGACCACTATAGTTGACATTAGGCGTGAAAAGGTTAAAGACTAGAATGTAAATTATTACTGCATATTCAGCTGGTGTACAAAGACAAAGTCTGGTTATATGTATCGAACGTTTTACAAGATGTAAAAATACTTCTTAATTATCAAAATGCAGGGAAGAAAATTTGAAATTATGCTAAACAAAGTAGAGAAAGCAAGATTAGTACCGTCACACGCGAATGGCCTGATTAAATCTATTTCTATAGTAAAACCAAATATATGCACAAAAGTATCAAATTTATCTTATTTTGGAATGACACTCTACAGGTTTCGGACGGGTTTTCCGTCCATCATCAGGAGTTCAAGACTGTACAAACAGCAACAGGCATTATCTGCCTGACAAATGCCTGTTGCTGTTTGTAAATTCTTGAACTCCTGATGATGGACGGAAAGACCTTCCGAAATGTGTAGTGTCATTCCAAATACAATCAATTTGATACATTGGTGCATCTTGTTGGTTTTACTATTGGAGATTGCATAACTAGAAGCTAAATGATTTGTACTCCTCACCCAATATTGATAAAATCGAGAAGAATGAAATTGGTTGGGCATGTGGCGCGTATGGGTGAGGAGAGGGGGGTGTATAGGGTCTTGGTGGGGAAACCGGAGGGAAGGAGACCACTAGGGAGACCTAGGCGTACATAGGTGGGTAATATTAGAATGAATCTCCAGGAGGTGGGATGTGGGCATATGTAGTGGATTGGGCTGGGCCAGGATAGAGACAGGTGACGGACGCTTGTGAGGGCGTTAATGAACCTTCGGGTTCCGTGAAATGCGGGGAATTTCTTGACTAGCTGCAAACCAGTTAGCTTCTCAAGAAGGACTCTGCACCATGGAGTAAGTAAGTTAGTTTTACTATAGAAGTAATATTACGATGCACGGCTCTATGAACGACAAATTTGGCCTGACTAAAGTTCATACAAGAAAAAGGAAATGGACAGTTCTGAATGTGTTAGGTTTGTAAACGCGGAACAGCAATTTGTTCCATACAGCATGACACATTCAGGAATATAAAGCATTTACATCTTATGTAAATTCCTTGAACATAGTGAATAATTGTTGTTATTTATTAACGGAATACGTACATACAGCGTGTTCCAGGAAATATATTATAAATTTCAAATGGTTACTTATAGGCTAATTGTGACTGAAATATTTTGGAGGACAACGCTTCCTCCCTCAGCTACGACGTATCCATAAATTACGCTAATAACACCATAACGTACAAGCTTAAGAGGAATGCTGTTGGAAATAGCGTTCAGCATTTCCCAAGTAAGTTGTAAGCCACCCCTTTGTACAAGTACAAGTGTCTTTCTCCATATGTTTTCGTGTTCATAGGTATGAGATTAAGGTCTTCCACGATGCGCTGCAAATTGTAATATCATCACATGTATTTTCCTAATACAAGAAATAATGAATGAATCCTGGTGAGGGAAAAAAATGAGCACCAAATTTCGGCGAAAGAAAGTGTCACTCGAAAAATAAAGACTTTTGGAATTTTTCGGTTCACGGCTGAAACGAAGTGGTGTGTTGTCTTGTTGAAAGCACATGCTAAATCCGGCTTTGATATGAACACTTTCCTATAGAAGTTTTACCTCTTCTACAAGAAATGCAAATAAGAATCTAGTCTAGTGTTGAATGTTGCTCAGGTATAAATGGACCCGCAAATGATAACCTGTTGACAGAGTCTCAAAACACTCACCTATAAGCGACGTTGAATGTTGTCTGAGATAAAATGGTGAGATTTTCTGGGGAATCGTTTATGGGCGCTGTGATATTTGATTGTCCATGTCACTTGTATGGAAGTTCATCGAAAACAAAATGTACATTAATTGCGACGCTGTTACACAGACCAAAGACTAAAACGCGATCGTGCAATGCAGTGACGTCTGCAAAGACGTTACATACGTTGTTAAAGGCAAGGATACAGACGTCCCTGGCGTGACGTTAAATACATTCGTACCTATATTAATAGTGGAAAGGTTTTAAAAGAAAATTCAAAGAAAACATGATTGAAGTTCCGTTATAATTTTGGCAGGATTTCTTCCTTTTTATGGACACACTGTCATAGGCCACGATTACATTCTGCTCAAGTTAATATAACCACTTCTTGTAGAAAGTTTATTATAAGTTCATACATAGGGAACTTTAACTCGTATCTTCTGATCAAATGTATGTTTATTAAACACGTACGTATTATGCCATGTTGACATTTCAAAACTGATGAGAGATAATGTCTTCTAGTAACCCCAAAGAAAGCTTCTATGTCCCGAATTGCCTGGCGGTATTAAATCCTAAGATATTAGTAAAACAATCAATTCTAAAGAAAATTTTGTCAGAACCACAGAATTTCTTCCGTCCTCGCAGAATTATTTCGACAATATTTCTGAATTATTTTATCCGCCTCAATATTATCGACGAAAGAAAATATGACCAACTAAATTCATGAAATTTTTAAGTCTGGTTGACCGTGCATCCTAATAGAACGATAGTCTTTGATGCACAAATTGTTTATTTTCATACATTTATTTCATTCCTCTACATGTTTCGAGCACTATTGTGCTCATCTTCAGAAGGACAATTGTATTAATACAGCATCTGGTATCGTCACTATTTTTAGGTGACTGTTCAGTACACAGGTTACATGAGGACGAGGTACCAGATGCTGTACCAATGAAAATTTTCCTCCTGAAGATGAGCATAATAGTGTTCGAAACATGTACAGAAATATAATAAATATATTAAAAAAAAGAATTTGTGCGTCAAGTTGGTAATAATAAGAGTAACTTCAAGAAAGTTTTGTAATTTGGGCGCAAGTATTAACTCAGCTGGTCATGAAAATACAAGCAGTCCAAGGAAATCCAGAACACCTTCTTTATTCAAAATCATCCCCCTTCCTACTGCATGAAATCTATCATAAAAATTTAAAATAATTTTTAATTCCCACTTCTTTAAAGACCCAGTCAATTATCATCCACCAACGTACGTTTCTCTTCTTGTAGTGAGGCAATAGGTCTCCTGCAATTTCGGTTTCCAAGATGTTCACATCCAAGGATATATTTTCCCCTTTCCTCAGATGACAGAAAAATGAGTGTGAAATATTGCTGAAATATTTAATAATTTACAGGGAGAGACGTAACTATCAGAGACAGTGCTGTCTCAGTGCTAATTTATTAAGCAGAAATTTTCCATCTTGGACTTGTCGCGTTCCAGAGACTTTACCTTGAGAATACGATGAACTGCCTGAGATATTGCATAGCACTCTCACCTACTTAAGTGGCTTATCTCTTCAGAATAATTCTTTAATCTGCTTAAGAATTTATAACCTCCCACTTGGATAATGAAAGCTGTCATTTTTTTCAGTTTCATATAACTACTTGGCAGGGAACTTGAAAATCAACGAAATATTTAGAGGCCGGTTTTTGTCAAAGTTCAGTAATTGATCTCCTGCATTATGACGACTAAAATACAAAATTGTGTTTCCGAAATGGTATTACCTTATAGCATATGCATATATATATACCTTAAACTTGAAAATTGTGTAGAATATTTGACGTAAGTAATTTTCTAAAAATATCTTACAATTTTCTAGAATAATGCATCAACTTTATAAGCGTCCATATGATACGATCAACTCAGACTTACATTCCGTCGAATTCGACGCTTGAAGTCACAAGTGAACGCTGATTCAGGATGATAATATCCGTGCCACGTGAATGGTCTTCATTGACAGCGTCAAACTCAAGAACCTGTAAAATATATGGTCTATCATTTTAATGATTTCATCACATAAACTACGACAAGGTTTGTGTCAGAAAAGCAAATTAATTGACATTTATAATGTTTATAGTGTTATCAGACTGCATTATTTTATGTTTTTAAAATTACTATAGTTTGTCCGAAAATTTCACTCGCTACAGAAAAACACACATGCATAAACCTGCTATATAATTATTATTCTGATATAAAAATCATATAATTTGAAACATTACAGATTTTATAATTTCATGGTTTGAGTTTAATTTAGGTTCATTCAGACTATTGTGTTAATATGCGTAAAGTATAAAATGTGGATTTATTCTTCATTAACCCCTAACTCGCTAATATGGAAAATATGGTGAGCTCCTAATAATGCCAGCAGATGGCAGATGGGATTTTAACTCGGCGTTTTAAGGGTTAAAATACATATGCTCCGTAATATTTTCCGTAATATACATGCGCCATGAAGGCAGTTCACTTTCAGCCTCAGTCAAACAATGTTTTTCTTCAATTTTGACAAATGTTTGTGAGCAAACGTATATGATGAACTTTGCATGGCCTCCAATTAAAATTGTTTGAGATGGAAGGAAGAGGAAATTTCAAAGGAAGATTCTCTGTACATACGTTTAAATGGAAAAGTCTATGTGCTTTTTTAAATCTAGTTTTTAGTTGTCAGAGGCACCAACCTCAATACTACAATTGGACCTACTGTACAAATATGTATATTATTCTTGTTTGGGGGAAAAAAAACTTTTTTTTCTTCGGGGTTTGATAACTCATATTTCATTTTCCCTTTGTCTACCTGAGACTACAAAAAATGTTTCATTTTGCTATTGAAAACAAATGTCTATACGCTCTGAGTATAACAGATTTTAGCCTGATTTCTTTAACCTGAGTAACTTTAAATCACTTTGAACAAGCCTCAGCCTCTACACACAGTATCTTACCTATAAAAATTAAGTATATGACGTCAGAGAACATGCCACGGTCACACGTCAAAGGATTCAGTGAGTATATTTCCAAGTTAAAATATCTGTGGCACAATCCGAAAATCATAAGCTGATAATTACACTGAACACATTCCTCGTAATTAATGGGTCCCTGCGTGACTAATATATTCTCAGAGTACAACCAACAAGATGCAAAGTTTCTCAATTTATTTATTTCTGTAAGACGCTCTACATGTTTCAGACGGTTCTTCTGTCCATCATAAGGAGCTCAAAACTGCACAAACAGCTTCAGGTATTAGTCAGACTAATGCTGTTACCTGCTACTAGCCTGGCCAGGCAAGCAGCGGGTAGAAGCAATGGCCTGTTTTTCTTTATCGTTATGGCATATCTGAAGTCATCAACCAATTAGCCGTTAAATTCTCTATCACTTTCTATGTTCTTCTAGCATTATTGTAAGTTTTGGGACACAAGGACGATTTATTGTGTATAAATGAACCACAAGAAAATAACATGTTCAAAATTCCGTATTTCTGAGATTTGAATTTCTTATCATTTCTTTAGCATTTTTGGACTTCTGAGTAATAATTCTTCCCGTATTTCATGTTTCGTGGGTATAGTTGTTACCTATAATAATTAGTACTCTATTATTTATCCCATTACTTTAATGTGCTCGAAGGGATAACATACAAGGCAATGGCTCTAAGGTGATTTTCACAGCTACCTTAAAATCAGAGCTACGTTTACAAATCATAATGTGGGATTTAAGAAATCTGTCTCGTAATACAGTAATTTCTTAAAATATCAGTTCCACTTCCAGTTGATACATTATTTGCACATTAAACTGTTTCGATTCCAGAAATTTCTCATAAAAAATCACTTATAGCACCTATAAATAAATAAATAAATAAATAAATAAATAAACGTAAATAGAGCTTATTTCTTCTCATTAGCGATTATGTTCATTTGCGGCAGACTTCTAAAGAAAGATGTAGGAAATTAAAATACAAGAAAATCCGGTGTAACCGACAACTGCTCTAAGTTCGTCTCTTACAGTAAACATACTGGTAAAGTTGAGTGATGTTGTACAGAAACATTGGACAGGTGTTTCCAGCTGTCGGCAGCAACAGTGTAATCGGGCAGAAACAAAGCCAGCTTGGTGTACAAGGCATGTCTTGTCAGTCTCCGGTTCAGAACAGTCTTCTATACATACATACATACAGCACTACACGCAGTATGAAAATAAACAATCCTCTTGCAACCAAAAGCCTTTAGGAACAAAATAAGTGTACTGATTTATGGAAATTTAAGATCTTATTTCTATGCTTGATTTAGAGACGTAACACGTAAAAAAATATGAAATATATAGTCCTAAACTAGAAATATTCTTTGAAAATCAATAAGAAGTGTAAATATCGAATTTATTTTATTTGGGGCCAGAGAGGTTGTTTCGAAATAATATTTTGGCATTTCAAGTCTCGATTCAATTTTGATAAAAACTGCAGTGTCACCGCTGGTACACAGTTCTTGGCATAAGATGGTATCTTCAAGGCCGAAAAATCCAAGCATATTCTACTTGAAAGTTTCGATCTTGAAGACTTCTACTCGAAAAGTCGGGAAATAATTACACAATGGAACGGAGTTATTTAACAGAAAAACCCAGAATACTCAACTATTTCTCTGCAAGAATGTCAAAGGGCGTCCTTGAAGTTATCTGCAGTTTATTTACACTCTAATTTCCAAGCATCTTTTCAACACGTGGCTGCAACCAAGGTGAAACAAATAAAATAATCTTATATTTTATGTTTATTGGACCTGCATCATCTTGATAGTTGAACAAAGAGAGACCAACTTGGTGTCAATTGCTTTTGTATTTCATTATTTAATGCTCACACATGTTTCGGATGTTAATACATCCATCCTTAGGAGCTTGCGACTTATTTGTTGAGTTATTTCATGGGTTGTATTGTTCTGGTTCGATGTGTGTTGGTGTTACGTTGTGGTTTGGCTGGGGTG
>Ga0123352_10019090_pt1 | contig 10930 bp, 10 predicted proteins | sample TergutLab28metaG_FD_89700 | JGI IMG/M metagenome (GOLD analysis project Ga0123352, IMG submission 89700) | Labiotermes labralis P1 segment gut microbial communities from Petit-Saut dam, French Guiana - Lab288 P1 | ecosystem: Host-associated > Arthropoda: Insects > Digestive system > Gut ... | reverse complement strand
GTCAATTGAGGAGCTACTTGAATGAAAAAAGTAGCGGCTCCAGGTCTAGAAAACAGAGATTAACGGCTGTGGGGACCCGTTGCGCTGACCACGTGACACCCCTCTATCCGCAAAAGTTGGCATACATATCAATATTTATTATAATTACATGAAAATTGAATATGTTTCAACACTAAATGTTGGTAATCAGAATTGTAGGAATATGTCGGTTTTCATAGCACAGTGTAGTAAGTGACAAATTTATATCATTGAATAGAAGAACGGTGTTTCATTTCAAATGACCAAAATATCTCATTTTAGAATTTTAGATCTGATTTTTCTCTTTTGCAAATATGTAATGATTGCGTGTGATCACATTTACATTTTCGCATGTTGTTGTTGTTCTTGTTGTTGTCGTCGTCGTCGTTGTTGTTGTTGTTGTTGTTGTCGTCGTTGTTGTTGTTGTTGTTTTTGCCTTGGATGACGTTGGATGATTAAAAGTTAATATCTTTTGAGAAGTGTGGGGAGGTAGAGAGGGTAAAAGAAGACATTCTGTACCCTTCTGCTACACCTGATCTCTGGATTAGGATTCATCCCTGGGGTTTCTGCAAATTGTTGTGATGAAGATGGCAACAGAAATCTCAAGAACTTACTGATCTCATCAACCTTCTGAATTTAAGTTTTACAATGCTGCTGTGAGATGCCTTCAGTTATATATTAGATCACTTACCATCAGGTGTTTCTAACAACATTGTGCTTGAAGTAATCAGTCAGTGAAATATAACAACTTGGAGCATAATCTAATATTTAGCACCAGAACAGCTACTGATTTACTAAGTTGGGTCAGGGAAAGAATTCGCAGAGGTGGTACACAGTAAAGCTGACTGCATGCTTCCTTTTTGTCAACATTGAAAGAAACAGAAAGCCCAAAGTGAGCTAGTAGTCAAAAGGAAAGTCGAAATAGAGGTGAAAGTATGGTAAGGCATACATATACAAGGGAGGGAGCTAGTAGGTAGAAAAGTGCTTATGTTTCATGCAACCTAATTTGAGTAAAATTTTTACACTATTTTTGTTTTTACAGCTATGTGGCTGCAACCCGAGGCTCTGTCCACGTGGTACCTGGAAATGTGCCAATTGCCAGCCACCATCTTAATCTGGCACCTGCTCCAGGAACCCTTTAAATGTTAATATGCTGCCCGTTTCTCCACACAACACAAAGTCTTGATTTTTGGAAGTCATGTACAAAATATCTTTCAATAAAGTAAGGTTCTCAGTTTCTGTAATATTGTGAGATTTTAAATTTGAACAGTTCTCAGTTCAAACCAGTTACTCAAGCTTTGCAAACTGCTGTACAATACAAAAAAATATCATTCCAGCGTTTCCTATTTCCTGCCATAAACCTAAAAGAAAACCCCCAAAGATATGAACCAATATGCCAATGTGCTTGGCAGGCATGGGTGTTCAGCATTTTGTACAAATAATGTAGTAGCAATTTTGATGTGATTCAAATTCTCATTCCCATTATTTTACTTAATTACATAAATAAACTTTACTTTCTTAATGTAACTGTAATTTGTTACTGCACATTATAAGAATAATGGAAAGGCAACACTTTCCTGTGTTTGGTGTGCAGGTTGTAGTGATGCAACATAATGTACAGCTCCATACAACTGTCAGGTTGGCCAGCTGGTCATTGAACTCGTTGGGTCCCTTGCTGATTGTGGATGGGCTATGGTGCCCATCAGGATTCAGCAGTAATAAAAGAAGTCAAGATTTGAACCATCATATGAGCACTGTAAAATGTTGGAAACCATTTTATCATCTTTGAATAATTCAATCTACCCTTACCAATTACGCTATAAATGCCTAAGTCATGTGCTTAACTGATGGTCAAAATAAAAATGCAGAATACTTTTGTGTGGTGGTGTTATTCTTGTAAGAAAAGTATATTTATTCTTGACAATTGGAAAGCCTACCCCCTCAATAAATGAGATAAAACATATGTCATCATGCACTTATGACATGCTAGTATCCATGGAAGACTTATTTTTGGTGATGAAACTCATAGGAAGGTTAATCCGCTATATCATAATCAGCATAGTGACTAGTCTATGGGCTGGACAGTCTGAAATTTGATTCTCAATGGCGGATGTACTCATTGTTCTCAGAATATTCAGAACAAGTCTGGGCTTCCCCCAGCCACCTATTTAATGGGTACTGAGTGTTTTTGCCTGGGGTGTGAAGCTGAGCTGTCACTCCCCCCTCCTCCACTCTTGTTTAGTGAGAAGCTTAAGAATGAGTGGAGTTCTACTTCTGTCCCTACTATATGCTTTCATGGCACACACAGACAGAACTTTACCTGTTACATTCATCCACAGAGACTGAAGTTCAGTTAAATTCTGTGGTTGTGTAATACAGGAATAAGTTAGTTAACCTTGTATTATAAGACTATAATACCTGGCCTAGAGAAAGAGGCAATTTATAAGTTGTCCCCCATGTCACATTAGAATGACTGTTCCTTCTAAATTCACCATACGCCAATTTCGAAAGGAAATGCATCTGCCATAGTTAGCTGTTCAATTTTTAAGTCAGTTATTTAGGATTTTTGAGTGGTGTAATAAGCCCATAACATGTATGCAGTGTCCGGTCCAGCTGTGAACAGACCAAATGCAGCAACTGAGTGCTGGTGACACAGATATTGCATATTTGGCAGGTCTTCTTGTAATTATCTTTGACAGGAGTAAAGAAGAAACCATAGTTTAAAAAAAAATTTGGTTGTTCTGAAGTTGATGTTATAATGTGATTGCTGTCTGATGATGTTAATTTTAATTTCGTCTGTCATCACAGTTCATTATAAGAGGTACATTTTAATCTGCTTTGCAATAAGGCAAAGGCGTAAAGCTCGTTCCATTTGGCCACTCAGAAGGGCTATTCTCAGACCCTCACCCTACACCTCAAGTCACCAGCATAACCAGCTTCTGGCATGTAATGGTGTCATGAACTGTGACAATGAGCACTACAATAACGTCTATAAAAATTCCAAAGATTATTACCCTGTGTGGGGAAGGGGTGAGGGGAGAAAAAGAACCAAATAAAAAATCCAAAATACTAACCTGATCTTTTCTTCCTCTGTGTTATGTCTTTGGTGAGAGGCAGAAAGAATATGCAGTGTTCAGGCACATCAGTACTACAGGAACACTTTGTGGCACAAGCACCAGCAGAAAACATATTGGGTGCCATTAACAAGAGGAAATAATGCAAATGGTAAACTGTACCAAAACTGAGACTCATGAGGAAATGTACATAACTTGTTTTCTGCAGCTTGCAAGATTTAAAGTTCCTATGGCAGTGATCGTAAATATTACTCTTTTCTGGGATGTGCCACCATTTACTTTGGTAGAAATTTATTTATGTGTGCATGAATGTGCTACCTCACAGAAAACAGTAATCTTTTTGCAGTATCAGCCATATCTCTCTCTGAGTAATGACACAGTTCAGTCAGTTACTTAACATCTGATTGCTGAGGACAAGGTTTTGATCCCACTGCAGTGGATTCCTGGTCGCCAGTGTGGCATTGCAACAGGCTTTTTGTCGGTTATTTTGGTTTATCCTTGTCAATTATCATTCCATGGTCCCCCATAGTCACATTCGTTTACTGACCATTGACAGTATACTGTTGAGATATTATCGGTCAACAAAACACAAAAAGAAGACATCTCTTGAGAAACCTTTTCATGACAGACATAACTGTGAACAAATTGGAAATCTATTAGATTAATATTAATGCTGTACTAAAAGTATACAACTTATAATTGATGAAATCACTACTTGACACTATACACTGATGTATGGAACATTGTTGAGGCTCATAATAAAAGTGTGTAAAAGTCTGCAGCATAATTTTCTATTACAGAATATGACATAAAATGTGAAGGCTTTGAAAATGTGTTTAGGTGTGATTTGAAAGTAGCAGAAATATAATATATAATAACACCACTCTTGTCACATAGAAGTTTTATATCCCACTCTTTGCCTTTCTACCTTACAGGTGAACAAGTCTGTTACTTCTAAGCGATGACAAATAACCACCAGACTACACTGTGGCATTTCGCTGAAGACATGTACATTCTGGAAGCCATCAGACAGTTCATGACACATACCAAATCCCAGACCGGAATTCTCACATAAATACGTGTGTTAAACAGAACTTTCAATATGTTTCAATCGTGTAAACTCATATACATTACCAATAATTATGTGAATCTGAAAAGCTGTATGAATAGGTAATGTTGTTCCTCCTTATGCCATGTAGGCATATGGGGAGAGTAAAGTTGTAGCACCACTCATACTTAATCTTGATAATGGATTGGGGTGGGTGGTCAACTACCTGCTCCGGCTGCTCTAACCCTGGAGAACTGAACTTCAGTATGCCTTGCATAGAAGCCTGGGTGGACACCAGAGGTTTTCTGTATCTTTTGGAGAAAATAAAAACCCTTACCCCTTCCAGGAATAAAACCCAGATCCTCCAGTCCGTAGTCTAGTCACTATACCGACTACGCTATTACAGCTCATAAAAACTATATATAAATTGTTTAATTTCGGAGATGGAAAAGGGCTAAGTTGTAGGCACATTCACGGATCGTAGACAGTCGTGATCACGGTTCACACGACAGTCTATGTACGATCGAGTAGGCAATGACAAGCCCGGAATAAGTAAGAATATCTAACGCGCTGTATGGCTTACAAGTCACAGAGGCACTGGTTAAAATGGATGGATGACGAAACAGACGTGGGGGACAACTTGAGCGCTACCGATTAAAATCGTAATTATATACAGCGAATGTATGTTTGAAGATGGATGGAGGTGCTGGTGCTGGGAGTAGAACTACCAGATTTATGATGGAAGGCGTTGGAGCACGAGTAATTCGAGGTCCAGACTGGAAATGGGGAAAGCAGGTTAGATGTCGTGGTGACATTTCAAAGTTTTCTGTCTGAGACTAGTTATGCGTGTGCTGTATAAACCTGTGTTTTTATTTTCAGGATGGAGGTGAAGGTCATGTTGGGACCGTGCGAAATTTCGAATCACCGGAGGAAGTGGTAGTGGTTTGGGATAATGGTACAGCTGCAAATTATAGATGTTCAGGAGCTTACGACTTAAGAATATTGGACAGTGCTCCAACAGGTGTGCGTTTGTAAATATCTCTGCAATATGATGACTTGATCAGTTAGATATATTAAAATAGTATGCTGGGGTTGGTAACATTCAATAATCTGAAATTCACTAACATTTTGTGGAATATGGACGCAGTGACATTTGCATCCAGACATTTAAGTAAACTGCGGAATTTAATCCAACACCTTTATTATAATAGCTTTGTGAAAAAAAAAATTCATGTGAGTTGTTGGGTCATGATCCAAAGAAAATTAAATGTCCCATGTCCACTGCTACGCACAGATCACGTGCAGTAGTAGTTACCCAGCAGTGCATTGTTACATCCAAGAAGACTTGAATATCCATGTGAATTACAGTTTTAATCCTCCAAATGTATGGACAAAGTATGTGTGGTTGCTGTGAAAGTTGTTCTTAAATTTATTCACTTCCTACCAAGGTATGCAGAAATTTGATTGTGTTAAACAGTGGAAGCTTATTGCATTTGCTGTCATTTGTTTCAGGTGTAAAACATGATGGTACAATGTGTGACACATGTCATCAGCAGCCAATATTTGGAATTCGTTGGAAATGTGCTGAATGTGGGAATTATGACCTTTGTTCAATTTGCTACCATGGGGATAAACATCATCTCCGTCATCGTTTTTATCGTATTACTACACCTGGTAGTGAAAGGTAAAGTGATGATTGCCTGGGTTATTACACTACACGGAGTTACTGACATTTTGGAAGCATGTCCTGTCTCCATTTTCAGGGTGACAGGTAATATTCTGATGGATACAGAGGTGATTAACCTTTTGACGCCTAATGCGAACTATAGTGGTCGTACCGCACCGCTAACCTCTAAAATTTCATTTTATATATTTATTCAACAAATATAGGTACTGAATATTTTAAAAATGGTATATACTCTCCGTTTTTTTCTCTTCAAAATGCAGTTTGTTTCGTAATTCTAACATATTTGTTTCCTGTATTATTCACATTTTATATATAGGGTGTGCTAAAATTAAAAAGAATAATTCCAGCACCAAAAGGTTAAGAGGAAAAAATGTATCACTAATGTTGATAGGTCTGCAACAATTGTGACCAGTCAGAATCACGATCTCATAAGGAGCTATTACGTGGAGATTGATGTATCAAGTGACCCTTTTTCGGGCCCTGGATGTTGAGAAATGTGAATGAAGTGTGAAATTACACAATTTTGAATGTTCAGATAGGTAATCAGTGTGTCAGTTCACTTGCAACAACAAATATGCAGTACTTGTAGTGGTTTATTTACCTTAGTAGTAGTAGTATAGTAGTAGCAGCAGCAACAGCAGTAGCTTTAGTAGTCTGACGATTTTTATATGTAAAATGCTGTAATTACTACAGGTTTCAAAGACTTGTAAAATGACCACTGCTGTAGTTTGGTATGCGTGATCTGTACCATGAAGTGATGTAAGTTCGTAATGTTAGTAGTCAGAACCTCAGTTGCCGAGATCTGTAGTGTGCTCTGCTGCCCCTGCTTGTGCGTCACAGACAACACAACAGTCATAACCATATAAATGAAGGTGTGACTCACTCAACAGGGTTATTATAGGTAGATGAATGGTTTGCATTGTATGAGGCCATGGAAAGAAGTCCCATGCATCACCTCCTTCAGTGTCTCCCCAGACACTTGCTGTTTCATATCCCCCTCCAGCCATTTAGCCATTCTGTTTGTAATGGATATTATTACTGGCACTGTTTACTAAGACATGCACTTGTTATTGACACTGGCTATTGAGGCTGGAGAGTAATATCACAGTAGGCAGCTGGGTGGAGGCCTTGAGTGTTGTTGTTCACTGTCCATGGGCAATCTGTGAATGGCTTCACTACAGGCAATGTAAATCAGGAACAGGTTGTTGTTGTTCTTCCTTCCTGTACAAAAGGTCTGTGATTGGCACAACTTGAAATAGACTTCTGGCAATTGGAATATTTGTAATTTCAGAATGTTACTGGAGCCTCGTCGAAAAAGTAAGAAAGTGGCCATCCGTGGGATCTTCCCTGGAGCACGTGTTGTGCGTGGTGTCGACTGGCAGTGGGAGGACCAAGATGGTAGTAATGGGCGCCGTGGGAAAGTGAATGAAATTCAGGATTGGTCTGCTGCAAGCCCACGTTCAGCTGCTTATGTCGTATGGGACAATGGTGCCAAGAATCTGTACCGTGTCGGATTTGAGGGCATGGTTAGTGTTGCTGTTCATGTGATTGTGCAGTTGACAGTAACTTTTGAGGTGTGATGCCCCTTAAACAGTTCCTCCTGATCAGACAGAATAGTCATACTTACAGAAAATGATGATGTATCTTGCTGATCATTCCTTATAAACAATTTGAGGTAGTACAGACATACATAATTTTAGAGTGTCAGGCATGTTCCCCAGTTGTGTGATTGATAAGGTACAGAAAAGTTGAAGATTCCAGTCTTCTTGGGAGTGACACTGTGAAATTAGGTGGGTAGTTCCTGAATATTCCAGATGCCCTTGACAAGTTGGCAGCTATGCAGCAACAACACTCTGGCCATCTTGAGGGGTCATAGTACCTAAAAAATGACCGTGATCATTCATCAAATGACACATAGTCACATCCTGGAAGACTGTAATGCTCAGAAAATATGCTGTGAGAACCCCAGATTTTATGACATCTGATGCAGGATTTGTGTGTTGTGTATAACATAGTGTTTTTGTGTTTACAGTAAGTATGCTATATATGAAGGCATGTATGTGATAAGCTGTAGCTGACATCTTGTGAATTTGTGCCTTTTGTTGAGAGTGTTGGTGTTCAGGGAGTACATGAGATGCCCTAATGGATTAAATAAGATATCTTATCTTGGTTAATGGTAACTGTGAATATGGAATGTTTGACAGGCTGATTTGAAGGTTGTGAATGATGCCAAGGGACAAACAGTGTATCGTGACCACTTGCCACTGCTGGGTGAACAAGGACCAGGCCGCTCTGGACCACATAGACTGCAAATTGGAGATCAGGTGCATAGACTTGTGTAGAATTGAAAGATGTGTTCATTATCCTGGACAATGTAGTCAAGAAATATAATTCCACTAGTTGTGAAGTACCATTCAGCTGATGAGGATGTGGGTAACATGTTCATCTTTAGACGGTAGCACTCTGAATGGTGAATGGTTGCTTCCATGTTGAACTGTAATATTTTCAATATTTTCTATACGTTAGATAGTTATTACTGAGTCTGACAAAATACATGTACAGTCAGTTTGCATATATATCACCATTACATGTTGTCATCGACATCATCATCTACATCACCACCACCACTGCCTCCGTTACCACCACCACCATCGCCACCATCTACATGTTTCAGAGGTGATAATGTAGAGTAATGGTAATATATCCAAACTGACTGTAAGTATATTTTGTTGGACTCAATAATAATGCTCTGTTGAAATTGTGGTGTCAACATTATTATTGTGGATAACAAAATGTACTGAGACACGTGTCTCTGAGCATGTGCTACTTTCTTTTTAAATAAAATGTGTCAAGTACCAAACCAAGATACAGGAGCAGTTCTGTACAGACAGCTGCATTTGTACTGAGTTACTAAGCTGCACACAGTAACGGTATGAACAGTGGTGGTGCTGTCTGGCAGTTCTTCCTGAACATCGTTTGGCAATAGTGGACACCGCAAAGTAAACATTAATTAAGATGCTTGTGAAGGTGATGTTGATCCCAGTTTGTGGAACTCTCATAGCATTTTTTGGACACTAAAATTTATCACCATTAAAGTGGAATGTTGTTGTGTTGGACAGTGTTAGAGGACTAAATGTACTGACTCAAACATACATTCCTGTGCTACTTACAGATGCCACCATATGCTTGTGGTTTCAATTCCAGACATTCGCTGACTTATGGGGTAGTACATTCCAGGAGGTTGGCAAGAGTCAAATTTTGCACACTTCAGAACTGAATACACATATGGTCAACTGTATATTTGTATACAAGGGAGTCCAGTTGAAATACAGACTTCAGCACTGTGGAACCTGATTGGCTACAGCAAGACCTTCCCCCCACAGACCGTGTTTTCACCCATCGGTTTTTTTTTTTGGCCACCTTTGTTTAATTACACCTTCATTCCTGCAAAGAAAAATATGGAATGCATTTTAAAAACAGCCGTTTCAATTTTCTTGTAATATCTCTCTCTCTCTAATATGTAAGTCTGAAAATGTATGACTTGAAATTGAGTAGGTTGGAGAGTGTCTGTATTACCAACTGTGATGACTGCTAAAATATGATAACAGAATGACAAGTGTTAGTCTCATATGTGAAAGATACATACAAGGAATTGAAACATAAACACATATGCTTTCAGGTTAATGTGGATTTGGAATTGGAGATTGTACAGTCATTACAACATGGGCATGGAGGCTGGACTGACGGGATGTTTGAGTGCCTGGGCACTACTGGCACAGTTGTGGGCATTGACGAAGATCACGATATTGTTGTGTCATATCCGAGTGGTAACCGCTGGACGTTCAACCCCGCAGTGCTTACCAAAGTTGCCGTAGCTGCTCCCAGTGGAGGTGCTGGTCCCAGTGACACACAGCAGCAGTTCACTGTCGGTGACTTGGTTCAGATATGCAGTGATCTTGAACGTATAAAAATTCTACAACGTGGACACGGTGAATGGGCTGAAGCAATGGCTCCAGTGAGTATTTGTTGGTTCCTGAGTCCTCTGACAGACCTCTGTATTAGTTTATTTAAATACTCAAAATGTGCCATCTTGTACAAGATAAACATGTGAAGTAAAAAATGTTGGTTACATTCCACCAACATATGGCATTGTAAGATGGAAACATTACATCTTGTTGGCTCCATTACTTACTCCATGGTGCAGAGTCCTTCTTGAGAAGCTAACTAGTTTGCAGCTAGTCAAGAAATTCCCCGCATTTCACGGAACCTGAAGGTTCATTACCGCACTCACAAGCATCCACCACCTATTATTACTGCGCGATGCTTCCCCTGGAAACACTCCCTCCCCCAGAGATCCAAGTAGGGGAGTAGTTTACCTCCGAATTGTTGTTGGCTCCATTAACCAACATAATTATTCCTATTTTTCTTGTAGAGATTCTTATGTTATGTTACGTTATGTTATGTTATGTTGCTTATTTATTTATTTATTTTTATTTTTTCACAAAGGGAGTGAAAGGAGTTCATTGTTTTCTTGTTCAAGTGAATTTTTTTATATGAGTGTATCAGTATTCCTTTCTAAATTACTTATGTTATAATCTCCTTTAGTGTTATTCTTGGAAATTTTCAGAACTGACTGACTGTTCCTATTCAATTAATTGCTCATTAGTTCATAATATAATAACGTTTCTGCAATTGTATAGCTTTTGCAGAAATTCATAGGTTTTGCAGAAGATTGCAACACCATCTGGTATTGAGGTTTCTGGTCTTCTGATATGCGACACTGTTGCAGGGAAAACTCACACCTTATGGAATGGTTTTTATTGCCTATTTTTGGTGTAATAACAATTTTTATCACATTTGTGGTAGCATGTGGGCACAGAAATTCAAGTTTTACTCACCACTGATGGACTGAATTATGAATTTGTTGTATAATTGTAAAGAATATAACAATCTATGCACTTTTTGACGTTTTGCTGACCATGCATCTCAGTATATTTATCTCAGTAATTAACCAACTTGATGCACAAAATTTGTTTCACAATAAGTTTTATTTCATGCCTCTACATGTTTCGAGCACATGTGCTCGAAACATGTAGAGGCATG
>Ga0123352_10019089_pt1 | contig 10931 bp, 11 predicted proteins | sample TergutLab28metaG_FD_89700 | JGI IMG/M metagenome (GOLD analysis project Ga0123352, IMG submission 89700) | Labiotermes labralis P1 segment gut microbial communities from Petit-Saut dam, French Guiana - Lab288 P1 | ecosystem: Host-associated > Arthropoda: Insects > Digestive system > Gut ... | reverse complement strand
TGTGGGAAGGCCCGATGCTGGATTTTTTTTAGGTTTGAACGTAGTGGGGGAAAAGTGTTAACCTCCTTCCCCTAGTTCCCCCCCCCCCCCAGAAAGAACGCTGGTACCCATTAAATAGGTGGCATAGTGGGCCTTATGCCATTCTGGATGGTTTTGGAGAGAGAAAAATCTCTTGCCCATGCCAGGATTCAAACTTCCAACCATCCAACCCATAGCCAGTACATGACAGCTATTTCAGTATACTTTGGTTTTTTTATTCAGAATCATTTCACATTAATTTTGCCCCTTTCACAGCCCTGCAGATATATAGATATTCAAGTTCTATCCATAATACAATCAGTATATCAGGAGTCATGTGAATTCTTTTTCTTGGCCATTCTCATCCAATGATGAGGTAGCCAAAAATTATTCCAGCACAAGGACAAATTAGAGTGTACACCATCTTCCTGAAAATGACATTGCTGGTCCCTTCTTTTGCAGGAACACAATGTTTATTGGCATGTCCAAGTAAATTTCATGATTGATTGTGATTTCTAAGAAGACAAATGGTCAGTGACTTTGTCACATGACTTCACACCATACATATCCCTACCATGCTCATTTAGAGAATGGGGATAGTCTTGTCTCAGAATTACCAGTGGCTGTGGTTGTTCATTGCACTTCAGGTGGGAGAAGTTGTGCTTTCTGAAGAATGCAAGTGAGATTGATCAGTCCCAAAATAAATATTTAAAATTCATGACATTTCTGATGATATGACTAGTTCATGTTGCATTTTGTGTGACTGAAGTTGGGGTATTTATGTCATGCTGTATGGAATGTGGAGTTAATGACTGATTCATTGCATAACTGTATTAGACTAAAACTGCGTAGAGCAGAGTCCTTCTTGAGAAGCTAACAGGTTCTCAGCTATTCAAGAAATCTCCAGCATTTTATGGAGCCCAAAGTTTCATTACCACATTCACAAGAGCCCACCTTCTGTCCCTGTTCTGAGCCAGAGCAATTGAGTCCATGCCTTACCTTCCTACTCTTGAAGGACCATGTTAATATTGTCCTCCAATCTATTCCTGGCTCTTCCAAGTGGTCTCTATCCCTCAGGTTTCCCTACCAAAACCCTGTATACACTTCACATCTACCCCATACATGCTATATGCCTCATCCACCTCATTCTTCTTGATTTGACCACCCAAATAATATTTGGTGAGGAGTACAGATCATTAAGCTCCTCATTGTGTAGTCTTCTCCACTCACCTATTACCTCAGACTTCTTAGGCCCAAGTATCCTCCTCAGCACCCTATTCTCATACACCCCCAGCCGACATAACTCTCTTAGTTTGAGTGACCAAGTTTCACACCCATACAAAGAGGAAAAATTGTCTTTCTTTATATCTTAATCCATATATATTTGGACAGCAAACTAGAAGACAAAAGATTCTGCGCCGAATGATAAAAAAAAAAACACACAACTCCGTGGCCTTAGTCCGCACGCGAACTATACCGACAGAGCGGCCGCCGCCGGTCGGCGAAGTTAGTGCCAACTTTTGCGGATAGCAAGCATTCCCTAATTTCATTTTGCTCTTAATTTTTCTTGAATGGAATTTTGATGTCTGTATTAGACATGGGAAAAGAAAGTCTTTGGTTTGGTGAACAATGCTTTCTGCTGAAGATTTCTGTGCAAGTTGTCAGTTCCTGAAAAAAATATGGCTGCACATGCATATCAGACCTATCGTCTCCATACCATACAACAATTTATTCTCCATCTGAGACAGCTGGACTAACCACCTCTCTCTCCCCTGTGCTCTTGCACAAGGAACCATGGTTTGTCCATGCACACACTCGTGTTTGATTTGATTTGTTTTAATTCCAAGAAATCCATATACAGGAATAATCCATGGATATAGGAAAAGTCAAAGAGTGAGAACTTGGCTCTGTGAAGCCCAGTCAGTCATTAGACAGATAGCATAGAATAACAGTAAAAAATACTAGCAGAAATAACTAAACAGGAAACAGGCACAAAACAGTTACAATTCCATTATTATAATAGATAAATTAAAATATGGCAACACTGTACACAGTTATAAGCTAGTTAAATTAACCTAAAAGCTGTAATAATTATAAAATAATAAGTAGATAGCATTGGATATAGTATGTAAAATAAAGATTAAATTTGTGTAGTGTAATAGTATGTAGCAAAACATAAGTTAAGTATTCTGTTCACTAAAAAATTCATCAAGATTTAAAATGAGTGAGGTAGTAGGTAGTGCTTTAGAGCAACTTTAAACATTTTGGGTTTGCCAGAAATGTCCTTAGTTGTGGGAAGAGCATTAAAAACTTTAATACCAGAGTAAAAAAACTCCCCTCTGATTTATAGTCAGTGATACATGTGGAAAATGCAGGTCATTTTTTTTGTCTGGTGTTAAAGTTATGGTAAACACTATTTGGGGCGAAGTAACTCCTATTAAGAACAACAGACAATAACAAAGATAAAATATACTGTGATGGGAGTGCTAATATTTTTAATTCCGTGAATAATCCTCTACAGGATTCCCTATAACCACTTCCCATTAGTATCCTAATTACCCTTTTCTGCATTTTAAAGATTACAGGGCTGTGTGGTGAGTTTCCCAAAAACATGATACCATAAAACATAACAGAGTGAAAAAGAGAATGGTAAATCATCTTTAGAGCAGAGAGAGACAAATACGGTTTAATCTTTCAAATTAGAAAACATGTACTGCTTAGTTTTTTTGTAAGAAAATCAATGTGGTTTGTCCAAGTTAGAGTACAGTTAACAGTTAGGCCAAGAAATCTAAAAGGTAATTGCAGAAATTGATTTAGTTTCATAATTAACATCCAATTCATGGTGATTATTAGTTTTAGATATAAGTTTCATGAAGTGAGTTTTACCAAGGTTTAAAGAAAGTAAGTTATGTTTGAACCAGGCATTTAAAGTTTTAAATGCAGCATTAATAGTTTTATAAAAGGCAGGAGGATTCAGATGGGATACTAAAATGCTAGTGTCATCTGCAAATAAAATAGGAACAGATTTATCATTTATAAATTTAGGTAAGTCATTTATAAACACAAGGAAAAGTAGAGGTCCCAAAACCGAGCCCTGTGGAACACCTTGTTCAACTTTAGACCAAGTTGATGTTATATGGCCGTTCTTATTATACAACATTGTCCTCTGATATCTATCCATCAAATAGGATTTGTAGAGCTTGTAATGGTTACCAGTAATGCCATAAAATTCAAGTTTAGTCAGTAGAATTTTGTGATTAACACAATCAAATGACTTTTCCAAATTGCAGAAAATACCTCCAATAGATAAGTTGCTATTCAAGGCATTTAAAATTTCGTTTGTTAAGTGATATATAGCATTATCAGTTTTTAAATTGGTTCTAAATCTGTATTGTTCCTTGACTAAAATATTATTATCAGTCAAATATTTCAAAAGTCTTATTTGCATTACATTTTCAAAAATTTTTGAAAATGAAGTTAAAATTAATATTGGCCCATAGTTATTTACATCATCTTTATTGCCTTTCTAGAATAGTATCTTATAGTTGCATGTTTTAACCTATCAGGAAAAACGCCAGTGAAAAGAGTCCTATTGCATATGTAATTTAGCGGGGAGCTAATATAATAAGGGCATAATTTTAGCAGTTTTGAGGGAACTTCATCATAGCCAGAAGAATTTGATAATTTCAGGGTTCATATTATATTCTTAATTTCCCTAATACTAGTACAGCGTACTTAATATTGGGGAATGAGTTTCGACATACCTGGTTTAAGGAAAAGGATATGGTATTATGATTATTATCAGAAGATGTGGTAGAATAGTTATTGGCATAAATTTTTTGACTAATCATAGTAGGAAAAGTTGTAAAGTGATCACTTAAGGCATTGGCAATAATTTGATGATTTGTAATACTCCTACCATTAATATTTAATGACTGGAATCTGTAATTTTTACAGTCCTTGCCCATTTCCCTGTTCATTAATTTCCATGATGTTCTTGTTATATTATTTGAGTTTAAAATGTGTGTGTCCCATTCCATTCTCTTTGCTTCCTTTATAACTTTTGAAAGGATACTGCAGTAATCCTTGAAATATTTCATTAAGCCTGGATTATTATTGTTTCTAAGTTTCAGATATAGTACTCTCTTGTGTTGACAGGAGGTTCGAATGCCCAACGTAATCCAAGAGTTGTGACTTAAATGTTTATTGACTTTAATCATGGGGAACCTAGAATAAAAATGACTTAAAATGTATTAAAAAAGAATTTAAATTGTGTTAACATCGTTACCCTAAAAAATACAGGCCCAGGTCTCATGACTGAGCTTATGTAGAATGTCAGCTATAGTAAACTGGTTTATATTTCTTTTATAGGATATGTTTTCTTCTTTGATATGTTGTTGGACAAATTGTAAGGTTAATAATTGGGCATCATGGTCAGAGAGACCGTTAATTAAGGGAATAATATTATATTTATTTAAGTATGAATTATCAATTAAAAAATTGTCAATAGTTGAAAAGGAATATAAGCTTATTCGATTCGAGTAGGAAAGTTAACAATGTTACTAAGATTGTAGGACTGCAAAATTCTGTCAAGTTGAGTTTTTTTTTGTATGTTCTGTGAGATAGTCAACATTAATATCTCCACATATAATAAAGTTAAAATTATGATTATAAAATTTATGCCAAGCGGGATCAAATTTAATTTAAAAAAAAGTGTTAAAATTTCCTCAAGGAGACCTATATGTAGCTAAAATGCAAAATTTATCATGCTTGGAGTTAAGATGAATAGCACAAGCTTCAAAATCTTGGTCTAAACAATAATTATCTATATCTAAAAAGTAAATTTTATGCATATAATGAAATTAATTATATACGTCAGCAGTACCTTTATTATTAATATAAAAGGCCTGTGCATTGGTACTATTGCACGTCCTTACTGTGTTTGTGGGTGTTGCCCTTTATGGGGGGTGTGTCATATCAGAGTCTCAAATATCGGATTTTTCTGTACCATGAGTTTATCATTGATTTGACTCCTGCTCTGTGTTCCCTGTAGATGTAATATTTCTCAAGCGTGTCTAGTATTCTTCCTTTTTTTGCAATGTGAACTACTTCCATAATGTCAATCATAGGGCCAAAAGCATGGCCCTCTTCCAAGACATGTTGAGTGAACTTAGATCTATTATTCACATATTTGTATGTTATTTATATATTAATAATAAAGGTAGTGCTGACATATATAATTAATTTCATTATACAGGGTTATTCATAAGTCCCTCCGGGATTTCCTAACTCGACTGCACAACAACCAAGACAGACACGGCAGAAAGGAGCATATCAACAGAGAGAGAGACACTACAAGTTTCTGTCCTACCTTACAGGTGCTCGATATGTGCACCCTTGGTGTCTGTCTCGGTTGTTGCGCAGTCGAGTTCGGAAATCCTGGAGGGACTTATGAATAACCCTTTATATTATTCTAGCACTTTGTACTGCCTTCCTTCAAAGTTTTATGCTATTATACACAAATATACAGACACAACTTTTGTGTTTTGATTTCCTGCAATAGCAGGACCCTAGTACATAATTCTCAGCATGAAAGGAGGCTAGCCCTTCATGATGAAGGTGGTGTTCAGTTACACACAGGATATGAGGAGGGTCTTGACTCAAAAGACATAGAAGCTCATTCATATTGTATCTTAGGCTCCTAATGTTTTGATGGTAGTTCTTAATAGGTTGTATATGTAGTAATAACTGTGTTAAGGAAGGATTATTGTTGTTATAATCTTCCATTGTATTTTTTGGGTTAAGCTTCCTAGCTGCATGATTTTGCTCCATACCTGTGTGCTTAACATCCTTATCTGTTATTGGTTTAGTTTGCTGCACTTTACAAGAGTTTAAGTCACATAAATTCTGATCACACACACACAAGTCTGTCTACAGCTTATGTAGTTAACACCACTTACGCTGGCCATTACACTGATTTTGTTGTGCACACTACCCATAAAAAATCTTCATTTCTGGTTACCAGAGGTCTCTTTGGTCTGCTCGAAGATCCAGCTACGATTTTATGTACACCATCATCATTCTTACTTGTAGATCCCATCTTAGTCTCAACAGTGGAAGTAACCAAAGGGGACTTCCTCCCATTTTAAACTGATAGGAGTAATCCCATTTGTCAAAGGAGTTGTTATAGTTTGTCCTATGATCTTGGCTATCCTTTCTCTGCCTGAAGGGTTCATATGAAGTCTGTGCCATGTAAATTTGTCTCTGGTTAGATTTGTGTCTACCACCCTTGCATGATGCATGTCCTTTAGTAGTTTGCACAACTTCCTGTTGAAGATTTTTGTTTCTTTATTAACACAGGAAAAATCTGGAAGGTCATGTCTGTGAGGTGGAGTTACTGCAATGATATTAGTGTGTTTATTCTCTAGTGCAAATTTCCTCATAAGGCCAGCATGGGACTCATTTCTGCTAATGTCGTTAGTACCACCCCAGATGACTACATAGTCATTGTGGTCCAGATGGCTTATTTCATGGCGGGCTAAACTCGTGATGTGCTCTAGCCTAGAGACAGGCATTACAGTACCCATAACCTCAAATATCTCATTAAGTGAGGATGAGAGGTTAACTGCACAGCCCATTGCATGACTGTCACCAGTACTTAAAAACTTGTTTTTTCGTGGTTTGGAGATGAAGTTGTTTTTAGGTTTTACAGATTTTTTCCCCCCAACCACACCTGAAGACTAGGAGTCTTCGGAGTCCTCATGGTGAATATTTGGAAGCATGTAACGATTTACAGTCATTGGTATAGGTTGTTGTTGATGTACTGCTGGTTGCTTGATGTGTTTTCGTCTAGTGTAATTGATTGTATTCCAGATGTCCGTAGTATTCTTCTTAAAATCACTGCATATAGCACTCAAAATAGATGAGGGATTTCCACTTTGCGAGTTTGTAAAGGTGTGCTGTACAGTAGAGTTAGTTTCTTCATGTGGTAATTGAATAATTTTCTTGGCAGTTTGAAGTTCTAGTAGCACAGTTTCAAGTTCCTGTTTTAAGTGTTGACAACAAATACCCTGAGGGACACTATTTACTTTCATTATATCAGAATTATTCTGGACGTGTTAATTCATAACTAGGTGATATCTCTTGCAATTATTTTTTCAAATATGCAATGTGCCTCTCAAATACATTCTGAAAACTTGCAGATTTGCCTTAAACATTCTCTGCAGGACTGTTGAGTGGGTGCAAAAATTTTACTCTGCCCACAGTTTTTATTTGTGTACATATTTTTCTGTTTCAGTGTTGTGGGGGGGGGGGATTGTGTTGCTCTCAGGTAGGTGTTTAATCTCCCTGTCCCTCCCTCTCTCCATTTCCCCTGTTCCCCTCCATGGAGCAGAGTCCTTTAGAAGCCAGTAGTCCCTCAGCTAGTCAAGAAATTGCGTATGAACATAATGTTTTCCATACCTGTGCATTAAATTGTTAATATAGTAAAACAATGAATGCACTTTGGTAAAATGTATTTATTATATATTGCTAGTGACCAACATGTTGCGGTCATATTCATGACCATCATCAAAGTTTCACAAAGAATACCAATGAAACGTACAATAAGCTGTTAATCTGCATGGATGAAACCACTTGGTGTAATGGTTAATTGTTAGTTACTCCATGTTATAATACATTGTGGTTGTATATATTGTTAAAATGGATATAATTCAAGTAGTTTTAAGACATGCAAAAGAGAAGTGTTGTTGAATGAAGTTTTATATTCACTGTGTTAAATGAATACAGATGTATGTTGCATAAGAGTTGGTTTCAGACTGGTGTGTGTAACAAATACAAGAGTGCATTCATTGGTGTACTATGCATTAAAATTCCCTGCATTTTATGGAACCCAAAAATTCTTTGTTGTGTTCAGAACTGGTTACCACTTATCACCTATCTTGAGCCAGATTAATCAAGTCGCCCTTCCACTTTTTAAGCCCATTTTAGTGTTTTCTCTCCGTCTATGTCTAGGTCTTCCAAGTGGTATGTTTTTTTGAGGTTTCATCATGAAAACTTTGTGTGCACCTATCCATGTGCTCTGTATATGCAACATATCCTGCCCATCTCATCCTCCTTGATTTGTTCATCCACATAATATTGGGTGAAGATTTCAAACCTGAAGCTCTTGCATATGCAGTGTTCTTAATTCTTCAGTTAAAATTCTTGTGTAAAAAGTTGTAACTTGACAAGTAGTTTTTTTATTTTTATAAAAAAAAAAATTTTCATTTGATATGATTAAAAATCTTCACAGCCGTTATTCATTACTAGATTGTTGAACTGCACCATAATTGATAATTCATCGTGGTTCATTACATCACTTATTTGCGACTTATCAACTGCATGGATTCAGTCCCATGGCTTTTATTTTTTATGATCTGATGCTTATTGTAGTGATGTTTCTACAGGTCTAAACTTTAAGTGTAATTTTGAAGATTTTGTTGCTTTAGACAATAATGGGCTGTGAGTTTTTGAGCATTAAATACATGTGTAATGAGAGCCCTGATGTGGGTGACACAACTGAAGGAAATGAAACTGTGCGTGCGTGCACGCACGCACGCACGCCCCTGCGCCAACAACAAATGACTTCAGACTAGTATTTTACCAGGGCCGTTATAAACTGTGTTCTATAAATTTTTTTGTGGTACTAAGTTAAATGTATATCTTGTTGACACTATAATGTATATATTTGTGATCTTTACATTTGAAATATTATGAACAGTTGTTTGGGATCACAATTCAAAAGCAGATCCAAAATTTAACCTAATTTTTACATTTATGTCATAAGAAGTGTTCTTTTTTAATTAATTCCTTCTCTTGGGTCTACTGAAAACTTCGTAGGCCGAAAACACTGTACCTTATCAGTCTCCACCACTAATATGAAACAGTTTGTTTCAGCATCTCAAGATGTGTACAATGTTTTATTTAACTGTTGATACTTCATTGTTTAGAAGTACAAATACAAGTTAGTGAATTGTGTACATCATGTTTCCAAGTGCTGTGTAGTACTGAAAGGTTTCTTATGGCTGTGTGCATTGTACATACAACTTGCAGTTAAATGAATTTGTAAATTATTTGCCAGCTATGCAGTCCTTTCATACAATGCCAATGAAATGTAAAAAGTTTTAAATGGATTTTGATATAACAGATGAACAGATAGTAATGTGAAATGACATGGAGAACTATTGGTGAAGTAAGTGTCTGTACAAGGATCTGTTGGCTGTAGTACTGATGAGTGTACATGCAAAAAGAAGTGTGTGTAAACATACATACATTATGTACTGGGTGAAACACATGTGCTCAAAGTGTCATAATTATGAGCTTCACTTTTCATACTGACTGTGCCATATATGTGGAAGTTGTATCTCCTGGTCACAGAATACCAGAGTCAGTAGTATACAAAGCCGTGTATGCACAGCATACATGCCTAAACATACTGTGCATGAAAACTTTGAAGGATTAAATAAAAAGAAATTTCTTTTTACAAATTGGTTGTACAAGATTTAATGAACAGTTTCTTGGTAAAGGAACAACTGTTTATGTAATAGGCATGTATGCACCTTAAATATTTTTTCAGGTATTTGGAGGGAAAGAGTTTTGTGCATTATGTCTGTGTGAATAAGGTTATACAGTTTATATCTTTTGGATTTACATTATGTTTTCTTTGTTTAACTCCCAAAGGATAGCTTTTAAATCTCTGTTAAGGTTTATTTTTGTGTCACATACCTCACAATCTTTCATTTCATTTTTGCTGCAATACACACACTGGACGTTGCAGTACCGTCATGCTGTCTTATTTTGTCCAGTACACTATAAGTGTAAGCATTACCACATTTAGAGTTTCTTTTGTAGTCAGTGCCAAATGAATATGTTTTTGGCTGTAACAGTTAAATTATGTATTTATCTTCTTTGGATTTTTCTTTTAGGGTGACTGTATCAACGGCCATAAGATTTTGATGCTTGAAGGGGTGTATTATAATAATAATAATATTTATTTAACTGCAATTGGGTATTCACCCGGTGGCAGTCAAATTCACCCGGTGGCAGTCATTCACCCGGTGGCATACATGAAGATGAATTATTTTATTGTTGTTTCTTCACAATTTATTGTTGTAGGATAGGATATGATACTTTAATAAACCAAATGTTTCAAAATTATTTCATGCTGGAACTTACTTTCCATGTAATACAAAAAACAATACTAAATATGGTGGTACTACTACCATAAATTACTTACTTCTTACTTACTTACTTAATTACTTACTTACTCCATACAGCAGAGTCCTCCAGAAGCTAACCAGTTCTCAACTAGTCAAGCAATTCCCCACATTTTATGGAACCTGAAAGTTTGTTACCACATTTGCAAGTGCCTGCCACTTGTCTCTGTCCTGAATTGGATCAATCCAGTCCATGCTCCCCATCCCGCTTCCTGAAGATCATCTTAATATTATCCTCCCATCTATGTCTTGGTCTTCCAAGTTGTCTCTTTCAATCAGGTTCCCCCATCAAAACCCTGTACACATCTCTCCTCTACCCCTTACATGCTATTGCCCCACCCATCTCATTCTTTTTGAGTTGAAGATATGAATAATTTTTTGGTGAGGAGTAAAGATCATGAAACTCCCTGTTATGTGGTTTTCTCCACTCCCTTCTTGGGCCCAAATATTCTCCTTAGTTCCCTTTCTTTCATTCATTCATTCATTTATTTAGTATTCCAGAGATTCACTGAGGTGGATATAGAACTTGTCAGATATAAACAATATATAATACAGAAAGAGTCATTACAATAAAATACTTATGATAATAATACGGAAATAAGTCAAATCAAATTTATACAAGAATGCTATTTGCTCGGAATGTACAGTTCATCAGTA
>Ga0123352_10019087_pt1 | contig 10931 bp, 15 predicted proteins | sample TergutLab28metaG_FD_89700 | JGI IMG/M metagenome (GOLD analysis project Ga0123352, IMG submission 89700) | Labiotermes labralis P1 segment gut microbial communities from Petit-Saut dam, French Guiana - Lab288 P1 | ecosystem: Host-associated > Arthropoda: Insects > Digestive system > Gut ... | reverse complement strand
TGCGTATGGCAAGTCGACATTAAGAGTGGTATAGTGAGTGTGCTAACATTTATTATTGTAATTTGTGGCGTCCTTTTAATAATAATTCATAATCGTTAATGAACCAGCAAGTACTGACAAACTGATACCCTGTTTGTAGCTTTATGTTCCTCGAGCCAGATGAGGCGACACCATGAGTGGCGTGTCAGTGTCATGGCGATTGGCCATGGGCTGGATGATCATTCGGTTTTGTACAGAGACAAGACATTTGTCTCTTCTATGTCTGGACTGGCTGTCGGTCCCACCCTGCATCCTGTTGTGTGCAAACTTGGAGTTCTGTCTCTGCTGGTAATTGGTCAGGGAATGTCGTTTGAATGCTCATTTGGTCAGGAAGCATCACATGAATGCTCATTTGGTCAGGCAGTGTCACTTGAATGCTGAATTGGTCATGGAGCGTCGTTTGAATGCTTAGTTGGACAGAGATTGTTGTTTGAATGCTCATTTCCATCCAGTGCCAAGGTTAAGAACAAGTGGAGCTATACCTCTGCTCCCTCTGTATTGCTTCATGTTGTGGACAGGTACAGCTTTACCTTTTCCTTTTACCTTTATTTTTCACATAATGGACTTATGGCTAATAACCAAATATTTTTTCTCAGTGGTTAATTTTGGTTGATGTTCAAACAGGTGGAAGGAACTCACGAATCTCAAGTCAGCCATAGAGTTTTGTGAAGAGGTCGGCTATCCTTGTCTTGTACGACCATCCTATGTACTGAGTGGAGCAGCAATGAATGTGGCACATTCTCCACAAGACTTGGAGACGTACCTGAAGTCTGCAAGTGATGTCAGCAAGGAGCATCCTGTTGTGATCTCCAAGTTCCTTCTAGAGGCTAAAGAGATTGATGTTGATGCTGTTGCATATGATGGCGTTATTCTGTGCTTGGCAGTTTGTGAACATGTTGAAAATGCTGGGGTCCATTCGGGGGATGCCACCCTTGTTACACCCACTCAAGACATCAACTCCCAGACTCTGCAGAAGATCATGGCAATTTCAAAGGCAGTTGCTGGAGCCTTAGAGGTCACTGGGCCCTTTAACATGCAAGTAATAGCCAAGGTAAATGGTGTGTTATGTTTCTATACTGTGGTCATGCAAAGTGACTCTTTGTTTTTTAGTTTGCAGTCCCGCTTTTGTCTGGTAACAGTGGAGCGCTGAGACTGTACCATGCAGTTACTAGTATTCAATATTGTCATCAAAACAAAAAACAGACTGAATTATGTTCTGTTTTATTGTAGGACAATGAACTGAAAGTTATAGAATGTAATGTCCGAGTGTCCCGCTCCTTCCCCTTTGTCTCGAAGACATTGGATTTTGATTTTGTGGCAATGGCAACTCGCGTGATTGTCGGAGAGAAGGTGGATCCAGTTGATGTGCTCGCAGGCTGTGGGAAAGTGGGCGTGAAGGTGCCTCAGTTTTCATTTTCACGGCTTACAGGTATGATTGTAATTTGTCGAGACGGAAACTGTGTTTAGCGATTAATTTATTTAATTAGTTATTACTTATTTAATCCTTTTGGTGCAATAAGCAAATATTACTGTCCTACATTTTCGTAATGTTAAGTATAACAGGTGGATATCACATCACAATTTAAAAAAAAAAAGATCGTTTTCATTGTTGGAGTCAGAAAAATAAACCACATTTTTTTCAGAAGTCCATGGATGCTGCCATCTGTGAGCAATAGCAAAACTACTTATAAAAGAGATATGAGAGTGAGAGAGAAGGGAGAGGAGAAAGAGAGAGAGAGAGAGAGAGAGAACATACAGGAGAGCTTCATAAAGTAACTAACACTATGCTATGTAGCAGCATCAGTAGTTGTAAAATTAATAATTAATTCTATGCTGACTTATGAGGAAGCTGCTGTGTACTGTATATGAGTTTATTTTCTGTTCTGTGCATATTTTTGTATCATCTTGGTGCACAGTAACCCCCTTTGGATATTTTTTGTCACTACGGTGATGTAGCTACTGAATATACTGAAAAACCTTTCAAAAAAAGGCAAAAAAAAAATTGGTTCTCATTTTTTTGATGCACTTGCCTAAAATTTGGTTATGTAACAAAAGGTCTACTTTGCTGATATGTAGTGGGGCCCTTTGTCCCTCATGCAGGGCCCTTTGTCCCTCATGCAGGAAGGGACCCTAATTTCAACAGCACCATATCAGCTTGACAATTCTCATTTTGCCCTGGTGGCTTATAATGCTATAACTTCTGTATTATTGCCCTACAAATGATGTGACACACATGAAGATAATGTAAAGAAATTAAATCAATAACATGAGGTTCTCCCAGTGCTGTTGCTGAAGATTTAAGAATTCTGTGATAAGCCTTCTTCATGTGTGCGTAGTTCCTGTTGTTCAAGAGGCCTGTAGTGGCTGTATCTACAGGGTCAAGCTTGCCACAAGAGTCGCTGTCCTTGTACTTGTACAGCCCTATTTTCAAACCGCTTGATCTTGAGGCCACTACAACCCTTTGCATTATCAGGAACCACACACCACATGAAGCAGCGTCACATCACAAAAGGCTTGAGTGTACATAATTCAAGTGTCTTGCTGAACATAACTGTCTCCTGTGGCGTGGCACATGTGATTTGTCACTGGCCTGTCACCACAGAGACATGGGTTCTGTTTCAGGTCGGTCCTTGTGAGATTTGCGTGGACAAAGTGGCACTCACTCCAAGTATTTCAGTTTTTTCAAGTCTCTTGTCATGCCACCAACACGTCATATTCACATTTTATTCATCTTTGACTGATGCTGTGTGTGAACTTTGTAGTTAACAGCATTGTTAAATAATATAAATAAAAGTAATTGTTCAGGAACAAATTAAAAAAATGTTGCAGGAAATGATAGTGGCCTCATTTGAAACACTCCACAGATAATTGTTGTGGCTGAGGAAGAGAAAAGAGCATAAAAAATGTTATTGAGGTTAGCTAGTGATTGAGCTGACTTATGAAGCAGGTATGTTAACCAATTTGTCAGCACTGTCTGTTGTAGACGTTGCCCTCTCTCCTCAAATAACACCACATTATTCCTAACATTGCTTAATGGAAGAGTCACCTGATTAGCTATCCTCACTGAGGTCTTGTGTGCTTCTTCTTGCTGACTGCTTGCACATGTATGGGCAGCTTCCTTCCACATGCTTCCACACTGCTATTACCAGTGTGAGGTTTGAGGTTGTGACAGTGGTGTTGATGACAGTTCCATTCTTCTTGGATGTGACACTGGGTGAATGATTCTTAATGTTGCGAAAGATCGTAATGCATTCGTCTTGGAACTTAAGTGACCACGGTGGGAACTGCTTGTCTAATGAAGCAGAGTCATAGCCTTCAAGACTGGAATGTTTTGTTGCTGATGAGTCATTGTGTCCTTTGTTGCTGGTTGATGTGAACCACTGGCAGCGTCTAAATAAACTGAAATGAAACACGTGATAATCTTAGTGCTGGTGTGTGCATTTTAGGTGCGGATGTAATGCTAGGAGTGGAAATGGCGTCCACCGGGGAAGTGGCATGTTTTGGTGAGAACCGCTACGAAGCATACCTGAAGGCCCTGATGAGCACCGGTTTCCAGATCCCAAAGAAAGCAATTTTACTTTCGATTGGAAGTTTCAAGGCAAGGAACAGTGTTGTTGTTGTTTTTGTAGTTGTTTGCAGTAGTGCATCTAGCAAGGCTGTTCTTATTGTGAAAGAGGATCTCAGTAGATTATATACTGTATGTGCAGAGGGTTTCAATAGGTGAGCTTGCCTGGGTCATAAAAATCAAATGAAATTCACTACAGCATTACACGTATCTCATTCACGACACTGAAGTATCTGTCCTATATTGCCGTAGATTAAATATCTTATTATGGTAGAAACCAGTCTCTTGCATTTGACACTGCTTCACACACATCCATGTTCACTTTTTCTTTATTGTGGAATCGGTGACCTCCCAAGTATGCTGCAGCAAATTTTGACTCATCACACAGTATGTTGTGCTGAGCATGGAAAACATTAAATGCTTCTCACTATTCTTATAATAAAAGCAAACAAGGTCCACTATTTCTCAACTTTATTTGGGTAAGGAACTCAGTTCTTTATCAGAATAAAGTTGAGAAATTATGCATCTTGTTGGCATTATAAGAAAATATCGCGATGCATGGTCCTCTGAATGTCAAATGCGTTTCATCAGTTTTTCCAAAGTCTGTGCCTCCACTTATGCTGCGTTCATATCTATCCTTGTTGTGCTGAGCCGACATGCACTATAATCACCATAGAGTCCGTTTGACCGCTTTCAAACTCTCTGCACCAATTTCTGACAACATGAACTCCCATTATGCCATCGCCATACACCCCTGTAAATTGGCGGAGAATTTTTGTGGGGAGACATGTTTACCATAGAGAAACCAAATCACACCACAAACTTATATACAGGTCATTTTCTAATATCATTACCAGTGAACAGCAACATCTCCTTACTTCTGACTGACTGGCTGACTGAATGAGTCTTGTACTGAGTGTTGCTTGTTACCTGTACCACAGGTACTGCTTCACAGTGTAAAATAAGATGTTGATTGACATGAAAGTCACAGGCTAGGGTACTCTACGTATTGAACGTGCCTCATACATGCACATAAATGTGCATATGGATCACATCTGAGGTTTTAACAGCTTGGAAGATTGTAGTTTTTTTGGGTTGCTGTACTAAACAAGTAGAGTAGACAGTACCGACATTTCATAGGAACATACTGATCAGATAGACGATGAAGATGGAGATGGTATACTTCTCCGAAACTTTGGTACTGTCTACCAGACTGCACGGCGTCATAATTCAGTGTGACTGTATATAACTGTTCCTTAATTGCTGTTGAACAATTATTATGCTAAAACATATCTCAATTTTGATCAGCCAGTTGGTTTCGGGTTAGACCTCTTGATTTTACTGAAGGAGCTAACTGCATGCAGCAGAGTCCTTCTTGAGAAGCTGATTGTTCTTCAGATAGTCAAGAAATGCCTTGCCTGTTATTGAACCTGATCGTTTATGACCACGTTCACCAAAGCATGTTATTTTTCAATGTACTGATCCTGTTCAGTCCAGTTCATGCCGTCCCATACTGTATCCGTAAGATCTCCCTTGGTCAAGTCTCCCCTCCAGAATCCTGAATACATTTCTGTTCTTTCCCATACATACTACATGCCCCACCCATCTCGTCCTCATTGATCTGTGGGTACCAGGTACAAATGTATACAGAATTCTGGACATAGATAATGTAAAGAAGGTAGGAAATGTATGTGTAGTGTAACAGTTGGGCATCTTTTTATCCTGGAGTTTTTTGAATGGCCATACCACTTATTGCACTGTGGTTACACTTTTTGTTTATAACTGTTTGCATATTGTTGAATGTTATTGCTGCTATTACATCTGTTTTTATATACATTGTAAAATTTACTGCTTATGTAACCTGTATCTTTGTTGATTTTATGTTGAATTTACTGACCGCACATAACCTCAGATCATCAGCCCCCTCAAAATATTCTTTAATTCTTGATTTAAAAATAATATTTCATTCACAATATTAGGTGAATTCATACCGAAATTAATATTCCCAGACATGATTAAAAAATGTTAAATATTATGATTATGATTACTTTTTCTCAATTATGCATCATGTAAATCAAATGAAAAAATGAAGCATTGATTATTATCAGTTATTATCAAGGGCAGCCATGGTAATGCTGATAAACAAGGTAGTAATAAATGTGTGTAGTTCTTCATGTAAAACACCTGCTGTTTTTGTCCATTTGTAGCTAAACTTGAAATTTATCAACAGATTTTATAAAATAACTATAATCTGAAATTTTATGGAAGTCCATCCAGAGGGATTTGAGTTGTTCTGTTTGGTTGGACAGACAGATGGCATTCACACAACACAGCTGATATTCACCTTTTTCAGTTTGCAAATGTGCCTTGAAGGGTAAAGTTGTCCCGGTGCATGCCATTGATTCATATTGGTAGGGAGAGTGGAGGTATGCCTCCGCTCATTCTTAATCAGGTCTCTGGATGGAGATGAGTGTTCAGCTTGTTTCCTCAGCTGTCAAACCCTTGTAGAAAGAACCCAGGGCCCATTGAATAAGAGGCTGTGTGGGCTGCAGAGCAGTTTTGGAAATTTTTGGAGAAGATCAAGTTTCTGTGCCCTTTGCCGGGAATTGGATCCCAGATTTTCCAGCTATTAGCCTAGTGGCTATAATGACAGTCCTGTCCTGACTGTCATATTGAGAGTATTTGGGGACTGTATTATGTACTGTCTCTACATTATTTGGTAAAATGTCAAATTTGAACATTCATAATTCTGTATCAACTGTGTGTTCCATTCTTTTGCAGCACAAGACTGAACTTCTGCCATACATCGTTATTCTGCACAAAATGGGATACAAACTGTATGCCAGTATGGGAACTGCTGATTTCTACACAGAACATGGTGTGGATGTGAGTACACTTTCTTTCTTTACTTATTTGTACCTCAGGTGACATAATGTTGAGAGGTGGAATGGAATGATTAACCTTTAAAGGTTAAAATTAAACAGAATTGTATTTAAAGATTCATTTCATACTGAGCAGTAAACACACTCCATCTCAGTTATAAACACCAGCCAGTTAATGCTGTATTGGGAAATAATCACTGTTTGTTCCGAGACCCTCACATAACACATGAATACAGTGTGTGGGCAGAACGTAGAATTATATATAAAGTCTCAGTCCGTACCGCGCAGTAAACACACTCCGTCTCGGTTATAAAAACCAGTCAGTTAATGCTGTATAGGGAAATAATCGCTGTTTGTTCTCAGATCCACACACAACACATAAATACACTGTGTGGGCAGAACGTAGAATTATATATAAACATCCAGTCCGTACCGCGCAGTAAACACAATCCGTCTCAATTATGAAAAACCAGTCAGTTAATGCTGTATAGGGAACTAATTGCTGTTTGTTCTCAGATCCACACACAGCACATAAATACACTGTGTGGGCAGAACGTAGAATTATATATAAACATCCAGTCCGTACCGCACAGTAAACACAATCCATCTCAATTATGAAAAACCAGTCAGTTAATGCTGTATAGGGAACTAATCGCTGTTTGTTCTCAGATCCACATACAACACATAAATATACTGTGTGGGCAGAACACACAAATGTAGAATATTCTAATGTTCATCCTGGTTTTACGTGCAGTAAGATCTGGACTTTAAGGGGTTAATGAATAATGAGTTGGATTGTATGTGGAAGGAGAGAGTTTTGGCCTAATTTGTGCTTTTGTGTTTGCACACATGCATGCAGTTTTTTTTTTATGGTGTTGGGAGTGGGGTGTTTGTGTGCGCAGGTTATGATGTGAGGTAGCGTTGTACGTGTTAAATTTCAATTTGCATATGTGTGTGATTGGTTTAAAATATTTCAATTTTATATCCTGCAACCTCTCACACATGTGTTTTGGTGCTCAGTAGTGTGCCATTTGTTTACACATGTGTCGGTATACTGGTATCTAGTGGTTATACATGGCTTTGTTATTTTAAGCTATGAGCACAAAATAATTGTTGAAATGCTTAAAACTTATAAGAAAAACTGTCTGCACCTTAAAAATCTGAAGTAGGTTTGGTTTTGATTTTATTAGATGTATTGACAAAGGCAATGTTTCGTACAGGAATCATTGTGTGACATAAAGCTCATGATGGGCTGCAGTTTTGTTAGGCAAGTTCACGAAATTGCAAAGGGCAATTATTTGCTTCACCAAGCCTGAGCATCTGTCTGTCTGCATGAAACAACTTGGCTCCCACTGGATGGATTTTTATGAAATTTGATATTGATTATTTTTAGAAAATCTGTCAAAAAATTAAAGTATCATTCAAATCTGACAAGAATAACCGGTACCGTTACTTGATATAAAGGCCTATGTAAATTTTGATGGTATCTTGCTGACTTTTCTTAGAATGAGAAATGTTTCAGACCAAAGTTGTAGAGAAATTCAAAACACATATATTATTTTCTATAACTTTTTTCTTAAATTCTTGCCATTTGTGAGATAATTTGGAAATATATGGTAGAACCAGACAGGCCACAGATGACAGTACAACAGAGTGTATGCTCTTTGCAAGCTGGATAACTAAGGCTACAGACACACACTGAGACTCTATAATACTTATAGCTTTGCCATGACAACAATGGGTACGCGCATGTGTGTCTTGTTACCTTGTAACATATTTTGCCTGTCTTGTTATCAGGTATGTAGAGTAGTGTAGATGTTTGTGACTGATTGACTAGTCAAATTATCTGAAATATCAGAATCTATTTTCAGCGTAAATCACCTGTTTAGTTTGGCAAGGATCAGTATTCAAAAGGAAAGGCTGTAGAAACAAATAATGATTGCAGATTTGAAGTTCTCACAGCACTGGTGTTGCTGAAGGTTTATGTCATTTGGAATGTGATGTTGTGTCACTGGGCCAATAGAGTTTTCCATCTGGACTGCTTGACCCTTCTAAATGCCAGGAGCTACTTGCCCAGCAACACAGCTTCATATCCCACATGACTTGATTTGTCAGATATGAATAAGATTTTATACTGTGAAGCTCAGGTGTTAGAACTTTGTGCTCAGTCTGCTTCCAGGTAAGATATTGCAGAATTTTGCAGCTGTTGTCCAAAACAAAGAAGATGTCACTATTAAATATGTATTTCTTTATTTCTTTATTCAGTGTATATAAAATAATTCTCATGTTGTGTAATCCTTTTAAACCTCAGGTTCATCCAAATAATGTATAACAGTTGATTTCATACCTCACAGAAAATACAGCCTGTTTCCATTGTAAATACCAACTGGTTAAGGCTGTTAGGGAAATGGCTGCAATTTCTTGGAAGAATGATGTGTGGGCAGAATGCAGAGTTCCTTCATGTTACAGTATGCACTGTTTACAGCTACTGCTGTGCCACAGTGTGTTTCATGTTACAGTACGCACTATTTAGAGCTACTGCTGTGCCACAGTGTGTTTTATGTTACAGTATGCACTATTTATAGCTACTGCTGTGCCACAGTGTGTTTCATGTTACAGTATGCACTATTTACAACTACTGCTGTGCCGCAGTGTGTTTCATGTTACAGTACGCACTATTTACAGCTACTGCTGTGCCACAGTGTGTTTCATGTTACAATATGCACTATTTACAGCTACTGCTGTGCCACAGTGTGTTTTATGTTACAGTATGCACTATTTAGAGCTACTGCTGTGTCACAGTGTGTTTCATGTTACAGTACGCACTATTTACAGCTACTGCTGTGCCACAGTGTGTTTCATGTTACAGTACACACTGTTTACAGCTCCTGCTGTGCCACAGTGTGTTTTATGTTACAATATGCACTATTTACATCTACTGCTGTGCCACAGTGTGTTTTATGTTACAGTATGCACTATTTACAGTGTGTTAACAAAACTCATAAATATATTCCTTCACAGAAGAAAATAAATTATATTTGTGCAATGGAGAATTATTAGAATGCTTTTTGTTCTCTTACAAGAGAATGTGAGACTTCCTTCAGTCTTGATTAAACCAGTGGTAGTGAAAACAATTGTACACATTTTGGACAGACATTCCCAGTAAATGAACGAGAAGTGTCCGTAAGAGCAGTCAGGTGTTCTGGTGTGATGCTGTGTTTCTGGTTAGTATCACCTGATGTTTTGAGACCAATGGGAGATGCTAACCTGGTGACACACACCACACAGGAGAAGAGCTAGATGCTGACTAACAACACTGGCAACACCTTGAGTCATGCAATTCTACACTTCCTACGAGTTCTGTGCCAAAGCTGATGCATTTTTTAAAATCATGTCAAATAGTTGTTGTAACTCAGTTCACGGACTGTACAATAAAACTGTACACGTACAATAAAACTCTCGTTAACATATTCACTCTTATTCAAGAGGCAGCTCCGTGTAATGTGCAGTATGCACGATGTTATGGAGAACAAATGTGAGATTTATTCCTGCTACATGTTTTGTCCAGGCTGGGCCATCTTTACAAAAAAAAAACATGGGAAATACAAAGTAGAAATTACCTAAGTTTTGTATTAAAATCTGTTGCCCTAATTTTTCTTCACATTTTCCATTACATGCATTACAATTCAATTACCGTAATTTACACCAACAAATGCACACAGTTGTGTTAGATTTACAGTAATATTATAAAAACTGCTAACTGCTACATGTTTCGGGTATTACTGGTCCATCATCAGGGAGTACAGTATCTGTATAAATTGGATGCTTAATATATTGGACTTTGCATGTAGAACAGCTAATGGAAATTCTTCAGTGTAGAAATTGTATAGCTGACCAAACTGTGCACAGTAAGTTGGAGGTGTTCACAGTAGTTGTGTGAACACTCCCAACATATCAACAAACTGCTCGAAGTTACTGTGTATAGTTTGTTCCACTGTACATATTCTACACTGAATAATTTCAGCTAGCTCTTATACATGCAAGAGGCCAGTGTATCAAGTAGTCATTTTATACAATTATTGTACTCTCTGTTGATGGGGCAATCAGACTTGAAACATGAAGGTGTTAGTGTGTTTTTATTTTTTATTTATGCGTGTAGTTGTTGGTGTCAATCATAGTAATGGTTGCCTTACATTAGCTGACCTATTGCAGTGTATGATTTTACATGAATATTGTGCCACATCTTGCATTAAGCGTCATAATCTGGGCATAAAATAACACGCTGGGGAATGAACCGGATATACTGGGATGTTCTACATAAAAATTTGGCAACATAGTAATGTGCAGTTATACTGTGCAATTTGGCAACATAGTAATGTGCAGTTATACTGTGCAATTTGGCAACATAGTAATGTGCAGTTATTCTGTGCAATTTGGCAACATAG
>Ga0123352_10019083_pt1 | contig 10933 bp, 7 predicted proteins | sample TergutLab28metaG_FD_89700 | JGI IMG/M metagenome (GOLD analysis project Ga0123352, IMG submission 89700) | Labiotermes labralis P1 segment gut microbial communities from Petit-Saut dam, French Guiana - Lab288 P1 | ecosystem: Host-associated > Arthropoda: Insects > Digestive system > Gut ... | reverse complement strand
TCTTCTAAAAGTTCTTCAATTACTCCATTTATTTCTTCTTGAAGCTTTATCAATTTACTGTTTGTTTTTAATCTTGGCAGCTTCTCCCTTTCAGATATCTGTAGGAGCCTCACCTTATGCCACTTTATTTGTAGGTCTTCCTTTAGTTTATTCTAAACTGTGTGCTGCTCTCCTTCGGCGCTTAGATGTTTATTAATCTGTGCTTTACCCCAGTCAGTGTTTTCATTTTCTTTGTCTCTCTTCTGGTATTCTATACCATTTGCATCCGTTCTGTCTATTATTATTATTATTATTATTTGGGCTACATTTTATAATTGGAAAAGGATTGGTGAGAAGGCTGTACAAAATGAACTGATAGCCACAGGTCTGAGACCCCTGTTTGTTGTTTCCTTGTTTAAGATTGTTTCAGGGGTGTCCAGTACATGGTGTGTATGTTCATTCTGTATGACACTCTTCACTGGTCTCATTCAAAATTTGGCTAGGTTCAGTGTTGAAGAATTTTTCAATGTAAAATGTTTCAAATCACTGGCTGGAAAGCCCAAAAAGGTAAATAATCAGTATGTGCTGTGAAAATCCTACATAACTTGTAGATACACCATGCCTATTACAGCATGTGGTACACCTTGTTGTTCCTTACCAGTAAGGTTCATATCATTCACCCATCTTTGTGTAGGTATACCAAATGTTCTTCTCCTTTCAGGTTTTCGGACTAAAATTGTGTATGCATTTCACATCTTGTCTGTGTGTGCCTCATATCCAAACCATTTCATCCTCCATGCGTTAGTCACATAGACAACATTTGGTGAAGTGTGTACACTTCAGATGTCCTCAATGTGCATTTCTCACTGTCACCCTGTTACATTGCTGACAGGATATAACATAACAGCCAAGTTTGTGCAGTGCCAAGCCTCCTTCTTCTATCCTGATAAAGTTCTTGAGTTCTTTGTTTGTTAAGAGCGTTCAGTGATGATGGGTTTGAAATTGCAACTACTGCCCAGGATGGAGGAGGTTTAAATTTGAAGTGCCCTAAAATGCACATGACCAGTATGATGCATGGAGCTTGGCAGCATATGAGGTATTAAAAGACATTACATTGCACAGGGGCTGGCAAATGAGGGTGAACTGCCCGGTGTTCAAGTAGTTTGTGCCAGGTTTTATACTGAGGTCACTGAAGGAAGTCTCATGTGTGGTTAGGTGATGGTACTGGTTGCGTCTCCTTTCTGCATACTGTTACAGTCCCTTGTGGCCAATTTTAATCAGCCAGACGCTGTTTAGTAGTGGTTATCAGTGTATCGACAGTGTAATTGGACTGGATGGGAATGCAGGGAAGCATGCTCGAGGGGGAAGTTTAATGCTTTGAGAGAGATCTGGAAGTGGTAAGTCCATGGGATTGCTCTGCATCATTTCTGTATAAGAATGGTTATTTTGTTTGCAGGGCAAAATATAAGCATGTCAATCAAGTTGTGAAACGTAACAATGGTAATGGGGACAAGTCATCTGGCAGAAGTATGTGTAACAAGAAAAATAAGCATGTCGTACGAGATTCAGCAAGCAGCGGCGATGATGGTGACAGTTCATTGTGCAGCAGTGTGTCAAACAAGAAACGTAAGCATGTCAGTCGAGCTGCAGCAAGCAGCATGGACAAGTCATCAAGCAGAAGAATGTATAGAAAGAAACATAAGTGCGTCAGTCGAGATTCAGCAAGCAGCAGTGGTGATGGGGACAGTTCATGGAGCAGCAGTGTGTCAAACAAGAAACGTAAGCATGTCGGTCGAGCTGCAGCAAGCAGCAGTGACACTGATGGAGACAGTGTGTCCAGCAGAAGTGTGTGTAAAGAGAAGTACAACAAGAGATGAAGTTAGAGATCACCAAATACAACATTTTTCTCAGGGATCAGGTGTAAGCCACATACAATTATTTTTTAAACAAATTTAAAGGCATGGCAGGTGGATGCATTCTTGTCATGTGCAGCTAAAGTATGTAGACAGGGATCACAGTCTTATGACACCCTTGTGTGCAGGTTGCTTGCTTATAGCTTGTAGTATGAGTGGAGTGGGGGTCATAGCATGGGTGGATGGAGGCAGAGAATGTGATTGCAGCAGAGTTGTCTCTTCCTAAAACATTGATTTGTGTTCAGATATCAGCACATAACTTTATTCCATTTAATTCCCTGCCTGTAATACGTTTCCAAATGTTGTATGCTGTGTTACACCTTAGGTGGTATCCTATCCGAGATAGTGCTGTAGTGTAGCATGAAATATTCTGTGTAGAACAGTGTGTTTGGTTAACAGTGCGCAACACAGTACAGTCTGTGTCTTTTAGCTGCTTGTGATCAACTAAACTAGCACTCTTCTGGTACTTGTATGGATTAGGACAAGTATAGCAACTGAAAGTGGTTCTGTGAACAGTGCCATAAGATTGTGATCAGATTTTACAATATATGATGTGGGGTGTCTTTATCCTGTGGGCAGGGAGGTAGAGCTCAGTGCCAGTAGTGACATGTTGGGCTCATACAGAGTGGGAGATCTGTATCACCCTTCACCAGGACATTCCAGTTCACACTATTGTAGGAATTCACAATTGTTTGTGGGCTGGGATAGCGTAGTTGGCATAACGACTGTGTAGGGGTCAGACGGTCCGGGGATTGGGAATCACACCCTTCCAGTCCAGCCCTGGGATCCACCCAGCATATGGTACAATGGGTACCAGGTCTCTAACCCAGGGGGAAAGCAGCTGGGGCATGATGTTGACCACCCATCCCCCCTCTAGTGCTGAGGTTAAAGAAAGAGTAGAACTATACCTCGACTCTTCCTGTGGGCCTTCATGGCCTCTTCTAGAGTGCCATGTACCTTTATTCACAGTTTGTTAATTTGTGGATGGCTGAAACTTTGTGTGGCAGTTCTGGTAGTCTTTATGTTAGGGCACTGGGAATAATTGTGTTTGCATGTTTGGGATAGGGTTTTTACACACAAAATTGTGATTCAAAGTGTCAGGTCCTTTGGGACGTGATGGTATGTCGTTAGGGGAGTACTGCCTGATGTTGTGAGGGACTGTAGTGCGTACATCTTCAGGGTCAGGCAATCAAAGATGGAGGAGGAGGAGGAGGAGGAAAAAGGCACTTACAGTTCTTCAAAACTTTGGGAATCACTTGCCTAGTGACAGAGTATTAGATCCCAAATAACTTGAATGTTACATATTTATCATTGTGTATATTGTGTGCTGTAATTGTATTGTATTGTGTGTATCTAATGCCAACTGATTGTACTATCATTATAATTATTACATGTGCAATTAGTTGGTATTAATATATACATTTAATCTTATCTGTTTATTTTAGATTACTTTATTATGTGAAATTTTAAGCAGCTGCAAAGTCCGCCAAACTACTGCATTACATTCCAGCACAGTCCCATACTTCAGCTTCTTTCATGTCGACACAGAAAAGTTGTCAGAATGAACGTATTGAAAGGTAAAATGAATATGATTTCATTGTATTCTAAACACCACCTTCTGTTTTTGTGGGTCGGGTAGCTCAGTCGGTATAGCGACTGAGCTACGGGCTGGATGGTCCAGGATCGAATCCCGGTGGGGACGAGATTTTCTTCCTGTCCAGACCGGTCCTGGGGCCCACCCAGCCTCCAGTAAAATGGGTACCGTGTCTTTCCCAGGGGTAAAGTACGGCTGGGGCGTGCTGCTGACCATTCACCCCCTTCTAGTGCCGTGGTCATGGAAGAGTAGAGCTATACCTCTACCCACCCTCTGGGCCACACCGGGCCTGTAACAGGATCACTTTACCTTTACCTTTTACCTTCTGTTTTTTCTTGTATTGCATGATGGTTGTGTTGCATTATAACCATTGCTGAATTTCAGTATGCTGCAAGTTTTGAAAGGTACATGTAGCATAATGTTCCTTTAAGTGCCTTGCAGTTTGCAGCACTTGTAAGAAAATTGTGCTGTTCATGAAATGTGTATTTCATTCTCTTAGGCAGCTTTTGTTCAAAATTTTTCTTTTTCCAATGAATTTCATGAATTACATATGCAATGCATGGAGAACGCGTACGGAGCGTTCACATAAAGTGGTTGTTGTAATTGTACGATAAAAATGGAGATTGATATTCCTGATGCATGTTTTGTGAAATTCTCCAATATAAAATTTAAAAAAACCCTGTCAGACAGCTGTCAGTGTGTGTGCTGATGTACTGAGCTGCACAGCGAGACAAATTGCACCCTAAAGTGTGCTGCAATGTACTGAAACAAGTGAAATACTTTGGTTCTGAAAGAACTGTGTTTGGTCTCTGAAATTTTCCGGCATACTGCTAGGAGTGAGTCACTTGTACCCCAACAGCGATAGTGGATTGGCAAATAAAATGAAACCCCTGTTTTTGTAGGACTGTGTGCTAGCAGTGCTAGGTAACAAATTGTGTCTACTTTGCATAGTGAGAGTGAGGTTCTCACTGTGGTGAGTTGACGATTACTGCCTGCTGGGATGTGGTGCCACATAGTTTGGGGTCTGCTGGGATGTGGTGCCACATAGTTTGGGGTCTGCTGGGATGTGGTGCCACATAGTTTGGGGTCTGCTGGGATGTGGTGCCACATAGTTTGGGGTCCGCTGGTATGTGGTGCCACATAGTTTGCGGTCCGCTGGTATGTGGTACTACATAGTTTGGGGTCCGCTGGGATGTGGTGCCACATAGTTTGGGGTCCGCTGGTATGTGGTGCCACATAGTTTGGGGTCTGCTGGGATGTGGTGCTACATAGTTTGGGGTCTGCTGGGATGTGGTGCCACATAGTTTGGGGTCCGCTGGTATGTGGTGCCACATAGTTTGGGGTCCGCTGGTATGTGGTGCTACATAGTTTGGGGTCTGCTGGGATCTGGTGCTACATAGTTTGCGGTCCGCTGGTATGTGGTGCCACATAGTTTGGGGTCCGCTGGTATGTGGTGCTACATAGTTTGGGGTCTGCTGGTATGTGGTGCTACATAGTTTGGGGTCTGCTGGGATGTGGTGCTACATAGTTTGGGGTCTGCTGGGATGTGGTGCTACATAGTTTGGGGTCCGCTGGTATGTGGTGCCACATAGTTTGGGGTCTGCTGGGATGTGGTGCTACATAGTTTGGGGTCTGCTGGTATGTGGTGCTACATAGTTTGGGGTCCCCTACCTAAAGGTAAGGCAGCTGGCATGTGAAGCTGACCACTAACTGCCATTGGGTCATGAGTCAGTGTTGTGTTGAGCTATGAGGCATGTTCAGTAAGTTTTTTGACGGCTAAGTTTAAGTTTTATGACCTGGGGAACCTCGCTTACGGAACATCCTTCATATACCTCCACTTTTCCTTGTTCGTCATGGCATTAAGTACAGGAAGAACTTACAGCAAAGTGTATCCATTATTACACTCACCTGATTCTATCATACTTTGCTGCACTGGTATGCAGGCAGTTGACACAGGACTGTGCAGGGACCTGCAGTGTAGTTGCTGTTTGATCCATTAAGGACAAGTACCAGAATGCACTTGGGTACTTGCTGACTGTGGACAGGAAATGTCAGTCATGTGTGGAGTGACACCCATATTACTTCTCCGGATTTAATCCTCCATGTTATTTTCTATCTTGCAGATCCAACACTGTATCATTACAGTATTCATGTTATGGAATGTACCAGTGTGGTGCTTCACCTGCAGGTTAGAATATCACAGTGTACTTGTACAGCACTTGACACAGATGTATGTAAAAAATGTTTTAACATGAGTGATAGTTGGCCAGGCTGGTTACAACAGAAACTGTACTGGTACAGTGCCTCCATTAACAGACAAGTGTGCAGCAACAATCCCAAAAGGCTTGACCTAAGTCACGTACCTGCAAACACTTTGAATTTTGATGGCAGTTGGTCTTATGCTTACTGTCTTGTTGCTGTGCTACCTTGTAGACAGGTGTACAGGGAACAGACAGAACTGCTGCCTCCATATCTAGAGTAGGAGACTTTTAGCTGCCAAAGTTACTCAGCATCACATTCCATATGACAGGAATTGTGTCTGGATTGTGCCATGCCATTTGTAATATTGTAAGGTATTTTCTTCGAACTTTCATCCAGTAAGAAAGCCAATTTCTGTCCTTGCTCATACAATGATCTACGAGTATATGCATCCAGTGTTATTGTACCTGTTAATGTAATTCATAGTATACTGATGATCCTAAACTTCACAATGCTGCTGCAATAATATGGCATTGTGATACACGTGCTTTGATCTCACAGCTGTATATTACTCTGTTCTGTGACTAGCCCTCTACCATGTCACTCACAATACTTTGTTTACAGTTCTACATTTGCCAGTTGTCAGTCTTTTATCTTTCAAAGAGTGGTGATGTTTAACTGCCATAAGGTCCACCAAGACTTTAGAAGCACCTTCAGACTGTAAGATGTGGAGAATTTTATACATTATAATCCAGGAAAAAGTGTGTCTTGTGGCTTGCAAAATGTGATATCTGTAATTGTGGGATGTAGCGACATATCCATGAAGCGCAGTGCCATCTGTTTGCACGTTTTCACGTTCCCATGATTTGGGAACACGCACTTGAGTGGTTAGGTCTTGTGTTGTCTACAGGCATAGTATTTTATCTCACAACTTGCATCACATTTTGCATGATGGCAGTCGGCACATTGCTCAACGCTGGGAACTGCACATTCTTGCTCAGGGTATTAGGCTTTTGTCCACCATATTTAGAGATATTGCTGGATATGTGTTCGTTTGGCTGGCAGACACATGTCACATCTAACAAGCATGTTTGTTGCATGTCATAGTTTTAGGAGATCTTCATTCTTCTGGGATGTTACATTGCATTGATTGGTAGCTAATTACTGACTTTTTGGGACAGCCTGTCTGTCCCATCCTTAAGGGTCAGGCAGTCTAAGAAGACAAATTTCACAAAGTTTCCTCCTGTTCAAAGGCACATGTTTGTGTTTCTATTTGGAAGTATTTATTTTGTGAGACAAAATGTCTGCAGCTGAGTGTACTGTCTGCCGTGTTAAATGTGAAATTCTTTTGTTTTGCTGCTGATTGGCTTGGTAGAGTACTAGTGCCGCAGTCAGATACCAAGTTTATATACAGTTTATAGTTGTATATACATGTGTACCATACAGATCGGTGTGATGTTACCTGATTAGTATTGTTTGTCACTTCCCACCACTACTGCTCTGTGCATGTGGGCAGTCACCTGAGTGAGCCACAATAAATGAGCTGGTAGGAAGTGGAACCAATAGTTATAATTGGAGATAGTGATCCTTGTATTATTTAACTACATGTAAGATGCTATATGGACAATTTTGTAACTTTATACTTTGAGGTGAATGGGTCATTGTGCAGTGTACATTTCCATAGTAATGTACATATAAAGAGTTGTCACAACTGTTTGTATTTGCTGCAGGTTTTATTTGTAAATTACAAAATTCCGACTTGATGAGTTCTGATTTAATGTTTTGGTCAGGTCATCAGCTATACAGACTGAGGTTTGTCATGGCTCTCCTCAGTATGAAGAAAAAGCAGCCAAGAGATTACCTCACATTTTAACTGACTGCTTCCATCCACATCATTTCCAATTCATGATGCAATCACAATACATTTTGATGATATATTCCTAGCTACCACACCATCTCAACAATGGGGAAAATCCTCCTGATGGTGACCCTATGGTGGTTGAAATATAGATTGGCATCAGTCCACTTGTGGAATTGACTGTGTAGATTAAGGCTGTGCAATTATTCAAAATATCAGGTAAATATTTACCCAGTGACAGTGCCTATCATCCTAGAACAATCTTCAGCGCTTCCACTGTGAGAACCTTAAAAGTGTCACGGTGTAATTTCATATATTTTCGTGATGGTGTTGATGTTATTCAGGATTGAATCACTTTCTGTTGTTTATGTACCAGGTATATGACAACACAGTTTAAAGCTCCCATATACCACAAGCATGCCCAAGTCCATGTTGTACCGTAAGTATGCAATAATTTGTGGAGTTCCTTTCATCAGCTGTATGTGTACCTTTTTTGTGTTTCTGATACTCTTAATTTTGTTCTTCACTCTTCATTTCTGGGGTCTTTGTGACACTTCTCCTTTGGTCAGTCACATTTTCTTACATCTTGATACAATCAGGGCATAAATGTTAGCCAGAATGAAGGCAAATTAGGTGTTGTGCACTAGAAACATAGTACACAACACCCAATTTGCATTCATTCTACAGAGACAAAACTGGTATAACTACCACAACTTTAAACATTTCAGCTGTTGTGCGTTTTTCCATAATTAATGTTTTCAAAAAGTTGTGCTGCACACCGGTGTGTGAGCTGCATTGCTGTGTTAGTGTTCTGCTGCAAAATGTGGATGTGCTGTTTGGACTGCAAACAGAATTTAATATGGCATATGTGTTGTATGTAATGGATACAGTGTATGAGAAGTCAGCAGAGTGGAAGGTGTCGGTTCTGGGCATAACAAACTGTGAAAAGCTGATAGCCTTTAGCAAGAGAAAAGTATTCAGTTTCTGTTTATCAGAACTGAGTGTCAATTTAAAGTGCTTAATGTGTATGTATATATCATATGCTGGAAGTCCCAGCTTCAAATCTAAATTTGGGGACCGGCTATTCAGAATGAGCATTATATGTGATTTCTTGTCCATCCTTCAAAGAAATCCAAAGAGAGTGTACCTCTGAACAAATTGTGACCATGTCCACCTTATTTGCAGTTACTAATCGTGTGCATTTGAATAGTGTATAATCAGATGTTTGAAGTGTTATTAATTAAACCAAGCACAAGTAAGGGACAAATCAATGGGGGCAGAGCTGTCTTAAAGTTGATAGGTTCCTGGGCAGACAAGAAATTTGCTACATTTCATGGCAGTTCAATCCTAGCTGGATTCATTTCATAATTAATACTGTATTTGATATTTTCCATATTCCGTGTGCTACACAGCTGTGTAAAATTAATTAAACAGACCAGCAAATGCTCTTTGGTTTTATGGATGTAATGTTATTATATAGTGACCACCAGTATGTTTGGGGCACTCATGTGGCCATCTTCAGAGTGGCAATTGCAAGAATACATTTGTATTTATAGTGTGTCACGGTCACTTCACTGTTAAGAGCATGTTGTTTTGGTTAAAATTCCAGTAAAACAGTGATAAGTACAAAATATCAGAAGCTAATAATGATCGTTTGGAATATGGTTCTGTGGCGTGATGGACATAGAAGGTATGTGTGGTAGAGTGTGATCCTGTAATAAAATTGATATTTGTATATATAAAATCCATTTTAATCAACAACTGTGTCTCCATGCTCAGTACCTAATAATGTATGAACATAGATTTTAAATATATAAATATCAGTTTTTATGTAGGATGATTCTATGACATACCATCTGTGTCTGTCACTGCAGAACCATACTCCAGACAACCATTATTAACGTATATTTTTCATCCTTATCACTTTTAGCATTTAACTGTTACTGTAACCAAAACTGTATGATTTTAACAACGGTGTGATACCGACGCACTATAAATATATTTTGTATCCCTGCACTACCACCCTGAAGATGGCCACATGAGTGGCCGAAACATGTCGGTAGGCACCAAATATACATTCACAAAACCAAAGTGCATTTGTGGTATATTAATGACTTTAATAATATTGTATGTTTCATTGGGTGTGACCTGCACGTGGTGTAAGGGGGATTGGAATGTGAAGACTCCAGTTCATGTGTGATCTGTGCTCCCGTTGAGATTCCTGAACGCACCCCCGCGACTTGACGCCAGGACCGTAGTGCAACGTGCAGACAAGAAGGTGGTGGTAGTAAAGCTAGGAAATGGTTTGTGTCTTTGTTGGAATGTGTAGGTACATTGTTAGAGTTCAGGACGAAGGGAAGAACAGAAGGTAAGAATTGTGTTGTCTTTTGTGGAATCGTGTACTTTCTCTTCAGAAGATGCGAGTAATTATCAAACCCTCCAACAGATAAGTACAGTGAACTGAAATTATAAAATGGCTGCCGTACATGTTAGTGTAGTTGCATACGTTTCATATGCCCGTCGTAGTGTAAAGCCATGCTGTTGAACACTTTTGGCCTAATGCAGCACGTATTTCAAATACAGACACAAGCAAAATATATAACCTAGCCAATGTACTGATGCAGTGTTGTAGAATTTACTATAGTTGCATTTATTGTTAATTTCAGTCGGCGTATTTGACATATGACGGGTCAGTTAAATCAGGCACATTATATGCATATGGAAACATAATCTTGTTGAAATTACATAAACATATTTACACAAACAATATATAAACTGATGTTTTGACAACGTGCCAGCTCTTGTGTCACTAATGGGCGAACATCAGCCGCACAATACTTAGTTCCTAAACGTAGGGAAATCACCACAAGCAAACAGGAGGAATAAAAAAACTGATATTTTCCAAAAGTAATTATATACCATCAAAACGCAATACAAATAACGCGAAGAGAGTTCGCCTACATACCTAAGTTAATAGATACCGGAAACCAATGACAAAAGAACGCGTAATTACCACTTAATTTTAAGATAACGATTTCACATAGGCACACCAGGCAACTAAGTACTCGAATGAAATAAGAATTTTAACAACTTTCGGGAACAAAAGGAAGGACATATAATCAAGAAGCAAATAAGAGAAATAAACAAAAAAATACTCTTTCTACCCCCACCTACACCAATTACGAAGTCTTACATTTTTAATTTTACTGTAAATGTGATGAATGTAACTGCCCGTGATTGGCATTTAACAGCATAGCCATAAACACCTACAGAAGAAATACGTTACGAGTTCTGTCAGCAGTGGGGTCTGTGGTAAATATTAAGTTCTGTCAGCAGTGGGGTCTGTGGTAAATATTAAGTTCTGTCAGCAGTGGGGTCTGTGGTAAATAT
>Ga0123352_10019076_pt1 | contig 10935 bp, 4 predicted proteins | sample TergutLab28metaG_FD_89700 | JGI IMG/M metagenome (GOLD analysis project Ga0123352, IMG submission 89700) | Labiotermes labralis P1 segment gut microbial communities from Petit-Saut dam, French Guiana - Lab288 P1 | ecosystem: Host-associated > Arthropoda: Insects > Digestive system > Gut ... | reverse complement strand
CGCACCCGCACCGCCGCACCCGGCGCGACGTGCCGCCCACCATCCGCACCTGCGTGCGTTCCGCCGCATCCGCCCTCAGCGGCCGCCACCCCGCGCCCCGGCGACCCGCGCGCCGCGCCGAACCCGCACCGCGCGCCTGGCGACCGCACGCCACCCCCGCCCCCCGCGCCCCGCGCGACCACCACCGGTCCAGACCACCCCCCAGGGCCCGGGCCCCGGGCCCACCCCCCGAACCCCGCCCTGACCAGGCGCGATCCATCCCCGGGCCACCGCACCAAGCGGCCCACCCTCCGTTGTCGATCAAATACGTTCGCCCCGGCCCATTGACGCCGATCAGCGCGGAGGACAGGATTCCTGACGTCCTACCGGCATGTCCCGTGCCACCGAACCCTGGGTACCACGTGCGCCCGGCTCTCTGACAACGTTGTCAGGGGAGGGAGAGAGGAAAGCATGGCTGGAAGAGAGCAACGCCGGAGAACCACGGCGGGGGTGGCGGTCGCCGCCTTCGCCGCGGCGGCTGCGGCAATGCTGCCCGCGCAGTCCGCGCTGGCGACAGGTACCGGCAGTGGAGACCTGACCCACCTGGTCAACTCCTTCATCGGTACCCAGAACGACGGCAACACCTACCCCGGTGCGGCGGTGCCGTTCGGCATGGTGCAGCTGTCGCCCGACACCGGTCACAACACGGGGTACGACTACAACCAGGACCACATCCGCGGCTTCAGCTCGGTGCACCTGTCCGGGGTCGGCTGCGGGCTCGGCGGCGACCTGCCGGTGCTGCCGACGACCGGCGCGGTGAACTCGACCGACGACGCCCAGTACGCCGCGGCGTTCAAGCACAGCGACGAGACCGCGTCGCCGGGCTACTACAAGGTGAAGCTGGGCACCGGCATCACCGCGGAGCTGAGCGCCACCGCCCGCACGGGCTGGCAGCGCTACACCTTCCCCGCCACCGACCAGGCCAACGTGCTGCTCAACACCGGGCAGGCGCTGCACAAGGTGACCAGCAGCACGGTGACCGTGCTCGACGACCGCACCGTGGTCACCGCGATCACCGGCCGCGGCTTCTGCCAGGACACCCAGCCGTACACCGTGTACACCGAGACGCGGTTCGACCGGCCGTTCGCCTCCTACGGCACCTGGAACGGCTCGACCGTCACCGCGGGCAGCCACACCTCCACCGCCTCCGGGCTCAACGGCGCCTACGTGCGGTTCGACGCGACGCAGAACCAGAGCGTCACGGCCGTCACCTCGCTGTCGTGGGTGGACGCGGCCGGCGCCGCGAAGAACCTGGCGGCCGAGGGCGGCGGCACGTTCGACGCGACCAAGGACGCGGCCACCAGCGCGTGGCAGTCCCGGCTGAGCCAGATCCGGGTGCAGGGCGGCACCGACGAGCAGCAGCGGACCTTCTACTCCTCGATGTACCGCGCCTTCCTGGCGCCGAACATCGGCAGCGACGTGGACGGCCGCTACACCGGCTGGGACGCCAAGGTGCACGCCGGGGACGGCTCGACGTACTACCAGAACTGGTCCCTGTGGGACACCTACCGCACCCAGCAGCAGCTGCTCTCGCTGCTGGCGCCGGCCGAGTCCCGGGACATGGCGCTGTCGCTGCTGAAGGTCGCCCAGCAGAGCGGCCAGCTGCCGCGCTGGGGCTACGGCACCGTCGAGACGAACATCATGACCGGCGACCCGGTCACCCCGTTCCTCGTCGACGCCTACCGGCAGGGCCTGCTCAAGGGTCATGAGGAGGAGGCGTACCAGGCGCTGAAGAAGCACGTGGACGCCGCGGCGCCGGACTCCTCGCCGTCCGCGGTGCGCCAGGCCGACCCGGAGTACCTGGCCAACGGCTACGTCCCCTACGACCCGACGCGGCCGCAGCCCAAGCCCGGTGACGACGACTACCAGCACGGCCCGTCGGCCACGCTGGAGTACGCGCTCGCCGACGCCGCGCTCGGCGGGATGGCCAAGAGCCTGGGCCACGGGGAGGACGCGCAGAGGTACCTGGCCCGCGGCCAGAACTACCGCAACATCCTGGACCCCTCCACCGGCTTCTTCCGCGCCCGCAACAACGACGGCGCGTTCGTCGGCCCGTCCGACCCGGCCAACAGCACCGGCTTCCACGAGGGCACCTCGTGGCAGTACATGTGGCTGGTGCCGCAGGACGTGCCCGGGCTGGTGGGGCTGATCGGCGGCACCGACACCGCCAACTCCCGGCTGGACTCGTTCTTCGCCTACGACCAGTTGCTGAAGGACCCGGCGGGCACCGCCAGCAACGTGTGGGTCAACGGGCCGTACTCGTACTACAACCAGGACAAGTACAACCCGCAGAACGAGCCCGACCTGAGCGCGCCGTACACGTATCTGTCCACCGGGCAGCCGTGGAAGACCACCGACGTGGTGCACGCCGCGCTGACCCTGTTCACGGACGCGCCCAACGGCGTGACCGGCAACGACGACCTGGGCACCATGTCGTCGTGGCAGGTGCTCTCGGCGATCGGCATCTACCCGATGACGCCCGGCACCGACCTGTGGGGGCTGTCCACGCCGCTGTTCAACCGGGTCGACGTGACCCTGGACAAGCGGTACTACCCCAAGGGCTCGCTGACGATCACCGCCCCGGGCAGCTCGGACAGCAACCGCTACATCCAGTCCGCGCAGCTGGGCGGCAAGAAGCTCAGCCACACGTACCTCACCACCGGTGACATCAGGGCGGGCCGGGACATCGACCTCACCCTGGGCACCACCCCGTCCACGTGGGGCACCGCCAAGTCCGACGCGCCGCCCACCCTGGACAACGCGCCCGACACCCAGCGCCACACCGCGGCGGCCGTCTCGCCGTCCTCGGTGGGTGTGCTCGGCGGCGGCACGGCCACCGACGTCACGGTCTCCGCGGTGCTCACCGCGCCCGGCGTCGCGGCCGGCACGGTCAGCATCAGCGCGCCCGCGCCGCTGACGGTCGAGCCCAAGCAGGCCACGTTCAAGGTGCGTTCGGGCACCGTGCCCGCCACCCACGACGTGCCGGTGCACATCACCGCGCCGGCCGGCACGCCCGACGGGACCTACCAGGTCACGGTCAAGGTCACCCAGGAGGAAGGGCCCTCGGTCACCCGGACCCTGCCGGTCTCGGTGACGACCGCCACCTGCACGGGCAGCACCGGCTCCTGCATCCAGGACCTGTCCGCGCAGTACACCGTGGACGGGGTGAGCACGGCCGGGGCCACCGGCGCCGACTTCGACGGCACGGGCACCAGCTTCCCGGCCGAGCAGCTGCCCGCGCCCGGCACCGGTGTCCTGGGCGGCCACGCCTACCAGTTCCCGGACACCACCGGCAGCGCGCCCAACTTCGCGCCCGCCCACGGCCAGACGGTGGCGCTCGTGCCGCGCAGCTACTCCGCGCTGGACGTGCTGCTCACCGCCCACCACGGCGACGTGAACGGCACCGCGACCGTGCACTACTCCGACGGCACCACCGGTTCCGTGCACCTGACGGCCACCGACTGGGCGGCCGGTTCCCCCCGGCTCGGGGAGGACCCGGCGATCCACGCCGACAGCCGCTACAACGCGCAGGGCCAGCCGGACGGCGTCGCCGTGAACATCTGGCATCTGACGGTCCCGCTGGACAGCTCCAGGACCGCCGTCTCGATCACCCTGCCCGACGACACCCGGCTGGCGCTGTACGCGCTCAGCGGACGTAACGCCTGACGCTCCGTCAGGCAGCTGTGGGACCCACCCCCCGGCCGACCGCCGCGCCCTCGGGACGGGCGCGGCGGTCGGCACGCACCGCCGGCACCGCCGCCGGTGGCAACGAAGCAGAGAGGCAGCTCTCCATGAGTAGTGGCCGTGCCCGCCGAACCCTCGCCAGATCCATGCTGGCAGGGGCGGTATCCCTGGCCCTGTCCGTCCCCGTGACCGCGCTCGCCCACGCCGACTCCGGCCAAGGGGGCGAGCCGCCCGCGTTCACCACGTCCTTCGAGACCGGCCAGCCGCAGCCCGCCGCCGACACCGCGGAGACGGGCAAGGACGGCAAGCCGCTGGTGTCCGGCGTGACCGCCGGCACCCTGCCGGTGGTCGCCGGGAGCATCAAGGACAAGATCACCGCCGTCACCTCCAACTCGGACAACCCGCCGAACGAGGTCGCGGCCAACGCCGCCGACGAGGACCCCAACACCAAGTGGCTGACGTTCAACTCCACCGGGTGGCTCCAGTACCAGCTCAGCGGTGACGTCACCGTCAAGAAGTACGCGCTGACCTCGGCGAACGACTCCCCGGGCCGCGACCCGAAGGACTTCCAGCTGCAGGGCTCGGCGAACGGCACCGACTGGACCACCGTGGACAGCAGGACCGGCCAGGACTTCCCCGGCCGCTTCAAGTCCAAGGTGTACGACGTCGCCACCCCGGGCGCCTACCGCTACTACCGGCTGAACGTCAGCGCCAACCACGGCGACCCGATCGTGCAGCTCGCCGACCTGATCCTGTCCGACGGCTCGGCGGCCAAGCCGCCCACCGCCGGGATGACCACCGAGGTCGGCAAGGGCCCGTCCTCCGGCCCTGACGTCAAGGGAAGCGTCGGCTTCACCGGGCTGAAGGCCCTGGAGTACGCGGGCACCCACACCCAGTCGGGCGCCGTGCACGCGTACAACAAGCTGTACGACGTCAACGTCAAGGTCAACCCGAACACCCAGCTCAGCTACGAGATCTTCCCGGAGCTGACCGGCGGCGACCTCGCCTACCCGAGCACGTACGCCTCGATCGACCTGCACTTCACCGACGGCAGCTACCTCAGCCAGCTGCAGCAGAAGGCGCAGGACGAGTACGGCAACGAGCTGTCGCCGCGCGGCCAGGGCGACGCCAAGGTGCTCTACGCCTCGCAGTGGAACCAGGTCTCCGCCGAACTCGGCAAGGTCGCCGCGGGCAAGACCATCGACCGCGTCCTGCTCGGCTACGACAACCCCAAGGGCACGACGGGAGACGGCGGTTCGACCCAGTTCAAGGGCTGGATCGACGACCTGACCATCGGCAACGTGCCGCCCGCCCGGGCCGGCGGGACCTTCGTGGACCGCGTCGACACCCGGCGCGGCACCAACTCCTCCGGTTCCTTCTCGCGCGGCAACAACCTGCCGCTGACCGCGGTGCCGAACGGCTTCAACTTCTTCACCCCGGTCACCGACGCGGGCTCCGACAGCTGGGAGTACAGCTACGCCGCGCAGAACAACGCGGACAACCTCCCCACGCTGCAGGCCCTCGGCATCAGCCACGAGCCGAGCCCGTGGATGGGCGACCGCGACCTGTTCCAGGTCATGCCGTCCGGTGCCACCGGCACGCCGGACCTCAACCGCTCGGCCCGCGCCCTGCCGTTCCGGCACTCCGACGAGACGGCGAAGCCGAACTACTACGGCGTGACGTTCACCAACGGCATCAAGGCGGAGATCGCGCCCACCGACCACGCGGCGGAGTTCCGCTTCACCTTCACCGGTGACACCGGAAACCTGCTCTTCGACAACATCGACAACAACGGCGGTCTCACCTTCGACGCCGCCAAGGGCACCCTCGACGGCTGGTCGGAGCACAAGAGCGGCCTGTCCACCGGGGCCAGCCGGATGTTCGTGCACGCCGAGTTCGACCAGGCGCCGGGCACCGCGACGAAGACGACCGGCCAGGGCCGCGACAACGTCACCGGCTACGCGCAGTTCGACACGTCGAAGAACAAGGTCGTGACGATGCGCATCGCCACGTCCTTCATCAGCGCCGCCCAGGCCAAGAAGAACCTCGACCTGGAGATCCCGGCCGGCACCGCCTTCGACGCGGTCAAGAACCACGCCGGGCAGGCGTGGAACGCCAAGCTCGGCAAGGTCGAGGTGGAGGGCGCCAGCGCCGACCAGCAGACCACGCTGTACTCGAACCTGTACCGGATGAACCTGTACCCCAACTCCGCCTCGGAGAACACCGGTACCGCGGGCAAGCCGGCCTACCAGTACGCGAGCGCGTTCTCCAAGCAGGGCCCCAGCTCGCCCACCGAGACCGGCGCCCAGGTGAAGGACGGCAAGGTCTACGTCAACAACGGCTTCTGGGACACCTACCGCAGCGAGTGGCCGGCCTACTCCCTGCTGGAGTCCAAGACCGCGGGTGAGCTCGCCGACGGCTTCGTCCAGCAGTACAAGGACGGCGGCTGGACCTCGCGCTGGTCCTCGCCGGGCTACGCCGACCTGATGACCGGCACCAGCTCCGACGTGGCCTTCGCCGACGCATTCGCCAAGGGCGTCGACAACTTCGACGCCAAGGCCGCCTACGCGGCCGCGGTGAAGAACGCCACCGTGGTGCCCACCCAGTCCGGCGTCGGCCGCAAGGGCCTGGACACCTCGGAGTTCACCGGGTACACCAACACCGCCCAGGGCGGCAGCGTCTCGTGGTCGCTGGACGGCTACATCAACGACTACGGCATCGGCACCATGGCCGCCAAGCTCGCCGCGGACCCGAGCACCTCGAAGGCCGACCGCGCGCGCTACCAGGAGGAGTCCGACTACTTCCTGGCCAGGGCGCTGAACTACACCACCATCTTCAACAAGAACGTCGGCTTCTTCGAGGGCCGCAAGGCCGACGGCTCGTGGCGGGTCGCCGACTCCGCCTACGACCCGCAGCAGTGGGGCAACGAGTACACCGAGACCAACGCGTGGAACTACGCCTTCACCGTGCCGCAGGACCCGAACGGCATCGCGGCGCTCTACGGCGGCCAGCAGAAGCTCGAGCAGAAGCTCGACACCTTCTTCGCCACCCAGGAGACCGCTGACGGCGACGCCGGCGGCTACGGCGGCACCATCCACGAGATGATCGAGGCGCGCGACGTCCGCATGGGCGAGCTGGGCATGAGCAACCAGCCCTCCTTCGGCATCCCGTACATGTACGACTACGCCGGCGCTCCCGCCAAGACCCAGGCGGTCATCCGGGAGATCCAGCAGCGGCTGTTCACCGGCAGCCAGATCGGCCAGGGCTACCCCGGCGACGAGGACAACGGCGCCACGTCGACCTGGCAGATCTTCAGCGCGCTGGGCTTCTACCCGCTGCAGGTCGGCAACGACAACTACGTGATCGGCTCCCCGCTGTTCACGCGGGCCACCGTCCACCTGGACAACGGCCGCAGCATCGTCGTGAACGCTCCGAACAACAGCCGGAGCAACGTCTACATCCAGTCGCTGAAGGTCAACGGCAAGAGCTGGGACAAGGTCTACCTGACCGGCGACCAGCTCAGGAACGGCGCGGTGCTCGACTTCACCATGGGCGCCAAGCCGTCGTCGTGGGGCACCGGGAAGGACGCGCTGCCGCCGTCGCTGACGCCGGCCGGGCAGACCCCGAAGCCGCTCACCGACACCACCGGCACCGGCCTCGGCACGGGCAAGGCCGCCGACGGGACCGACGTCTCCGGCCTGTTCGACAACACCTCGGCCACCCGGGTGAGCTTCTCCACCGCGACCCCGGTGATCGACTACGCCTACGCCGGCAAGGACGGCCAGCCGGCCGCCGGCCAGAAGGTCGCGTTCTACACCCTGACCTCGGCCACCACCGCGGGGCAGGACCCGGCGAGCTGGCAGCTCCAGGGGTCGAACGACGGCCAGCACTGGACGACGCTGGACAGCAGGAGCGGTGAGAAGTTCACCGACCGCCTGCAGACCCGGCCGTTCGAGATCGCCCAGCCGGGCTCGTACACCACCTACCGGCTGGTGGTGACCGCCAACAGCGGTGCCACCACCACCTCGCTGGCGGAGATGGAACTCCTCGCCCGCTAGGTGACCCGCAAGGCCCGGGCCCCGCGGAACACCCCGCGGGGTCCGGCACCAGGGGTGGGCCGGTCGTCAGGGTCCGGCCCACCCGTGTGCCGCCCCGCGAGGGCGGCGTGCCCGGGTGGCTCAGTGCAGGTGCGACTGCCAGTCGGCCGGCACCCGGTCCGCCGGGCCCGGCACCGTCTGGGCCATGGGGTGGCTGAGGGGCGGGGCCAGTTCCGGGCCCTCCAGGTAGCTCTCGGTGCGGTAGTTCCAGAACCAGTCCTCGCCGGGCTCGAAGCTGCGCACCACGTCGTGGCCGCTGGCCCTGGCATGCGCGCCGGCGTGCTGGGCCGGGGAGCTGTCGCAGCAGCCGACGTGGCCGCAGGCGGTGCAGCGGCGCAGGTGGAGCCACCATCCGCCCGCCTTGTCGCAGTCCGCGCAGCCCTCACCGCTGGGCGGCACGGTCGGGTCGATCCCCGGGGTCTCGGATGTGGTCATACGGCAGCAGCCTCCTCGGCGTCGGACTCCGCGGCGGTCAGCGGCAGCAGCACCCGGAACCGGGTGTCGCCCGGCTGCGACTCGACCAGCAGGTCGCCGTGGTGCTTGTTCACGACGATCCGCCACGAGATGTCGAGGCCCAGGCCGGTGCCCTGTCCCACCGGCTTGGTGGTGAAGAAGGGCTCGAAGATCCGGTCGCGGATCTCGGACGGGACGCCGGGACCGGTGTCCCGGAACTCCACGGCCAGACTGCCGTGCTCCCGCCAGGTGCGCACGGTGAGCGTCCCGCTGCCGTCCATCGCCGACACCGCGTTGTCGATCAGGTTCGTCCACACCTGGTTCAGCTCGCCCGGGTAGGCCGGGATGCGCGGCAGCGTCTGGTCGAAGTCCTTGACCACCGTGACCCCGTCGCCGATCTTCCCGGCGAGCATCTGCAGCGTGCTGGCGAGCAGCTCGTGGATGTCGACCACCTGGTACGGCGCCCGGTCCAGCTGGGAGTACTGCCGGGCGGCGTTCACCAGGCCGGAGATGCGGGTGGTGGAGTCCTCGATCTCGGTCATCAGCAGCTCGGTCTCGACCGTGTAGTTCAGCCAGCGCAGCGCGCTCTCCAGCAGTTCGGAGTCCACCGCCGCCGCCACCTGGTCGAGCCACTCCTCGTCCAGGCCCGCCTGCACGAACACCGGCGCCAGGTCCCAGCCGCCGGCGATCCCGTGGCCGTCCAGCCAGTCCGCGACCACGTCCTCCCGGTCGGAGGCCTCCAGCGGGCTCAGCTCCTCGGCCTTGGCGACCCGCTCGGCAGCGCGCTCCTGGATGCCCACCAGGGCGTCCAGGTCGGCCTGCCGGTAGGGCCCGCCGGCCAGGATCTTCAGCTTGTGCCGCATCCCCGCCACGCGTTCGCGCAGGGCCGAGGTGGCCCGCAGGGCGGCCGCCGCGGGGTTGTTCAGCTCGTGGGTGAGCCCGGCGGACAGCGAGCCGAGCGCCAGCAGCCGCTCGCGCTGGCTGACCCGCTGCTGGAACGCCTGGTTGCCGAAGAACAGTCCCTCCAGCAGGTGCACGGCCATCGGGAACCAGTCGTGCACGATCCGGGAGAACTCGTCGGCGGCCAGCACGAAGAACCGCGAGGGGACGGTGACGCGCATCGAGTTGGTGTAGAGCTGCGGCACCCGGTCGCCCAGGTACGCCTGGAAGGCGCCGGCATACACGCCGCGCTGGGAGGTGCGGGTGATCTCCACGTCGTCGTCGCCGACCCTGCGGGAGGTGACGACGGTGCCTTCCAGCAGCACGTAGAAGCACGTCGCCGGGTCGCCCTCGGCGTACACCGGGCCGGGGTCCACGGCCTCCACCCGGCCGGCCCGGCACAGCTGCTCCAGTTGGTCGGGCGAGAGCTTCTCGAAGAGGAACAGCGTCCGCAGTTCGGACGGGTTGCAGGGCAGCGGGTGCGCGGTCACAGGCCCTCCAGATAGCGGTGCACGAGCATGACGGCCATCGCGCCCTCGCCGACCGCGGACGCCACGCGCTTGGCGGACTCCGCGCGGACGTCGCCGGCCGCGAACACGCCGGGGACGCTGGTCTCCAGGTGGAACGGCAGCCGGTCCGGTTCCCAGCCGGGCGGGCGCCGGCCGTCGGCCGACAGGTCGGGGCCGGTCAGCACGAAGCCGTGGTCGTCGCGGCGGATCACGCCCTCCAGCCACCCGGTGCGCGGCGCGGCGCCGATGAAGACGAACAGCCGCTGGGTGTCGACCAGTTCGGTCTGCCCGGTGCCCCGGTCGCGCAGCGCCAGGCTCTCCAGGTGCTCGTCGCCGTGCGCCGCGGCGACCTCGGTGCCGGTCCGCACGCGGATGGTGGGGATCGCGGCGATCTGCTGGATCAGGTAGTGCGACATGGACGCCTCCAGCGAGGGCCCGCGCACCACCAGCGTCACCGACTTGGCGGTCCGGGAGAGGTAGACGGCCGCCTGGCCCGCCGAGTTGGCGCCGCCGACGATGTAGACGTCGTGGTTCTCGCAGCCCGCGGCCTCGGTGAGCGCCGAGCCGTAGTAGACGCCGCGACCGGTGAACTCCGCCATGCCGGGCACGTCCAGCAGGCGGTAGTTGACGCCGGTGGTGAGGATGATGCTCTGCGCGGAGACCGCGGAACCGTCGGCGAACCGTACGGTGCGGGTGGGGCCGCTCACCTCCAGGGAGGTGACCTCGCAGGCGCTGAGCAGTTCGGCGCCGAACCGGTTGGCCTGGCGGCGGGCGCGGTCGGTGAGCTGGGCACCGGAGACCCCGTCGGGGAAGCCCAGGTAGTTCTCGATGCGGGCGCTCTGCCCGGCCGGCCCGCCGGTGGCGCTGCGCTCCACCAGGACGGTGCGCAGCCCCTCGGAGGCCCCGTAGACGGCCGCGCCGAGCCCGGCCGGGCCGGCGCCGATGACCACCAGGTCGTAGAAGTCCTCGGTGGGACTGGTGGCCAGCCCCACCTGCGCCGCCAGGTCCTGGTCGGACGGCTCGACGAGCACGTCGCCGCTGGGGGCGATCACCAGCGGCAGCCGCATCCCGTCGTGCCCGGCCGCGGCCAGCAGCCGCTGCCCCTCGGCCTGGTCCGAGAGGTACCAGCGGTACGGCACCTGGTTGCGGGCCAGGAACTCCCGCACACCGGACGAGCGGGCCGACCAGCGGTGGCCGACGACCTTGATCTCCGG
>Ga0123352_10019073_pt1 | contig 10937 bp, 5 predicted proteins | sample TergutLab28metaG_FD_89700 | JGI IMG/M metagenome (GOLD analysis project Ga0123352, IMG submission 89700) | Labiotermes labralis P1 segment gut microbial communities from Petit-Saut dam, French Guiana - Lab288 P1 | ecosystem: Host-associated > Arthropoda: Insects > Digestive system > Gut ... | reverse complement strand
CGATCGCACTCAGCCTCTAACAGAAATGAGTACCAGGAGCATTTCCTGGGGGGTAAAGGCGGCCGGTGCGTAAGGCTGACAACCTTACCACCATCCTGTGCCGTTGTCATGAAATCCGGGAACCTTAACTTCCTGGAACCCTCTGAGCCACTCCAGGCCTGTAACGGGACTGCTTTATCTTTACTAGCTCGTCACATTGGGTGTGTGTGTGTGTGTGTGTGTGTGTCCACCGTTTCAACCAGCTGACCGATTTCCACGAAACTTGGAGCGAAAGTTATGCCATTGGACGACATACCAAAATCCCTACAATATGCAATCAATAAATGTGTGGCGGACGCGCATATTTCGGAAGCGAGGTAGTGACACGTCAGGCTCATGAAACGATGCGTGATAACAGATCATCCAAAAATATCCAACTTTTGTTAAAGTACTGTCTTGGTTGAATGTGAAAGGACACGGTGAACGCGCAAAACGTTCCTTAAACTTTCGGTTTAATGGTGATGACTGACGACTCGCTGGAGCTAGCAATGTAGAATTTTATCTTTTGAGACGACATTCCGTTGCTTTCATCAACCAAACAATGAAGACGATTTTAGTCAACACAACTATCTTTTATTCCAAAAACAATATTCGCCTTTATGAAAGGCATTTATTTAAAAAAAATACAACGGAATGTGTTCTCAAAAGATGGTATTCGCAAGTCAAGCATACATCATCTTTAGAATAATAAAAGGAACGTGCTCCAACTCTAACGCAAACATACATTTGAATGAGCAATGTATTTCATTAAGAGAATCTCAACCTCTTGCAGCCCTAACGGCCTATCCAGGCCTCGAACAGGATAGCTTTTTCAATGTATTTCGAAGAACGTTACGCCAAGACACGTTAATGTGTTTTATAAAGGCAAATATTGTTTGTATAATAAAAGGTACTTGTACTGACTAAAACTCTTTTCATACAAAATTTCGACGTAACTTCTGCGTGTTTCTTGGTTTATTTAACGATGTTACCTCAAGCACTTAGGTTACGGAATATATATATATATATATATATGTGTGTGTGTGTGTGTGTGTGTGTGTGTGGGTGGGTGGGAAGAAGGGAACGTGACCTGGAAAGCATGTGGGAGCAAAAGACCGTAACCTATTTTATATAATCGTAACAGGATTTGGTATAGCTAATCTCCCGGTCAGGATTCGAACTGGGTGACTCTCAAACACGAATTACTAGGTGTGTACAGTGTCAATGCAAAGTTGATTCTTTGAATTAAAAAAAAAAACACATGAGTGTACACTGTACACAATACGTCACACTACAAAGAACAGTTACTGGTGTGGTTTACGTGTGTGTACAACGTAATACAGAGAATTAGCGAGTCGTGGTCATTCACAGGCATGCTAAAACAGCTTCACTATTATGATTGAGTCATGAGTTCCGAATTAGACCAAAAGTCTGCGTGCAAAAGCAAAACATGTACGATCCGAGATAACACCACCGGAACCACTGTTGTTCTGCGGGACTGACTCCGAGTTCGTATGCCAGCTGCACGACCAACCCATATCGCTGATTCCTGTCAGTAATACACCAGCCGGCAGAGACACCTTCAAATGCACCACAACCTGCAGACCTGCACCTTTGCCCTGCTCGTTTCTGTGCCCTAACAAGAAGCCACGTCTCATTTTTACACTCGCTGAACTTGACTGTACTTGGTGTTATTCTTTCTGTATCGTGCGGGTTGCATTCCGACTGCTTGACCATGCCACCTCAGAATAAAGCGATGACTTACCTCCACGAGGGTGTGACGGAGGAGAGGGAGATACGAGCTGGCAGTTGGCTCACATTAGACGACTCAGCGCTGTTGCCTTGCAGTCTGCCCTGTACAGTGGTTAACATTTTTAAGGGGACTGACGTTTGCCAGCTGTGCGTGACTTAAATAACCACAAACTTGAAAAACAGCCTTGATTATAGGTTCCATTTGGATACTATGGGTTACCAGCTGCACATGTTATAAGTAGCATATAATGATTAAAAAAAATGTAAATGATCACTTGATAAGTGTCGAAAAAATCGGCAATGGCCTGTAGCGGTGTATTTTAACAATATACTCCATAATACGAAGGGACTGACGAAACAAGGCTATACATGAAAAAGGACGGTCGGTCTCCGGGCCGACATTCGTGTCCTACGAATATTAAGCAAACGCTTAACCACGACAGTCAGTGTGGTTCCTAGGTCTGACAGAGATCATACAATATTTCTAACAATGTACTAAATACACAGGCCTGTACAATACGAAGGTAAATTGTAATTTCCTCTAGGTAAAAAAATTTGTTACGTTTAATACAAATGAAGAGTTCAAAGACAAACGCCTACGTACGATGTAACACCTGCATTTCTCAATGACATGGGACGCTCTATGACGTATATCTAACGTGTTTACAAAGATGCTAAGCTCTCCCCGATTAAGAACGGGCAGCAGGCTAATCTTGGTCTCAGAATACCAATCACTAGTGTCGATTAACAGGGTATTTTTATTTTACAAATCCGTTACTCAAATCTGGGGTTTAAATATTTATCTACAAGTCTTTGTAGATAAGATTAACAGCAAACTGGCTAACATAAACAGCCAATGGATGCTACAAAATACAAAGATACAATGTGTACGACGTACCACGTCAATACCCACCAAGAATTAGCGTACCTAACTCTGCGAGTATATCAAACGGATTTTTAAGAGAGGACAAATTTTGGATCATCCCCAGTACGTGTATAACGCATGTACCTATATAATCTACAGAAGTATCTCCCTTGCGTCCCTCAGAGGGGAGACCCGACACGTAACATGAGAAGTACCTCAGAAATGAGGAGTGTGGTATATACAGTATAATCCAGATTATAAACCTTTTTTTTAACGCGCAACTGAGTAGGGGAGAGCACGGGCAGTCATCGGTCGCTGGGCAGCAACTGATGTCCGCTCTACGTCGTGCACCAACTCGTTAACGCGGTACCGAATTCTGCAGAACGGGCATTATTATCGGTCGCTATGCAGCACTGCAACTACAAGCGGGTTCCGCGTTCGGCTGAATACCCTTCATAAATACTTAACATATGTATACCGAGACAGAAATGTCCTACATGGACAAGAATGATGATAATGATAAAAACAACAGGCCCGCAACTTTCTCACAAATTAAAAAGCATACTATATACTCCATGTAGCAGAATCCTTCTTCAGGAACTAGTCACGAAGTTGTCCACATTCTATGGAACCCAAAGGTCAATTACCGTTTTCACAAAAGCCGGTCACTTTTCCCTATCCTAAAGACAGAGAATTCAAGTTCACCTCTCCACATCCGAACATTATCCTCCCATCTACGCCTAGGTCTTCCAAGCGGACTCCTTCCCTCGGGTTGTCCTTTCGTTTTTCTCTTCTCTCCCACTTACACCACATGCACGCTACATCCACTCCACCACCCTCTGCTTCATTTGATCACCCTAACAATACTTGGCAGAGAGAAATCATGAAGCCTCCCAATAACTTTCATCCCTCTTAGGCCCAAATATCTTACCCAGTCCCCTGTTCCCGAACACCATCACCTTATGTTATCCCCTTAATTTGACAGGCCGTTTCACACCCAAATAAAACAAAAGGCAAACTTAGTTTTATTTTAAGTTCTGTTTTTAAGCAAAACGGAAAAGAAAACAAAATCCAAATGCTAACTAGGCCGATATTTTTCGTCGTCAGTAGTCCTCAAATAACCATACATGACACAGGTCCACCTAAAATCAAAATGCCGGTACGGTACATCACAGAACTCCCTCTCCCAAAACCAACCGCGCCTTTCAGACAACTGTTCCGAGTTCATGAAGCATATTACCTTCGCGCTGGTTCCTATTTTACACCATACCACATTTTTTATAATAGTGACGATGGTACCACCACTGTGGCGTGCAAAATTACTCGTTACAGAATGTCAACCACTGACGTTCTTCCTACAATACGCTTCTGTTCCACACAGGTGTTATCGAAACAAGCCTCCTAAGGGAGGCATTCATGGCATGTCATTATAACCTCTGTGCAACACACGACACAAAATCGATGACATACATCCACTTCCACACAGGGATACGATCATACTGCTGGAGTAATCCAGGAGTGAAAGCGTCATGGGGCCAATGTAATCGGTTCGAAACTGCATCTTATCAGCTAAAATACTTTCTTCGATTATTCCAGACGTACCATGCAGTTGAAAACAAGCACCCTGTACATATGACCCTGATCCAAGCTATTGCACAGTTCTATCCGGGAGTTTCTAACATACGGAGAATTCAAGACAGGGAGGAATAATAGCCCTTCCGGCACGGTGGCACAGAGCCGTGTTCTGTCCGGCAAACAGCTACTAACCGGGCATGCAAGCCCGATACCCTGCAGCAGGAACCGCGCGTAGGTTGTGCCTTTGTAATGCCTACTGCCTGAATAGTAGATGTTGGCACCCAGTCTCGTATTCAATGGGTACCGGGTGCTCTTTACTGGGATGTAAAGCGGCCGAAGCAAGAAACTGACCGCCCACTTTAGTCCGGAGGCTATGAACGCGTGGAACTATGCTTCCGCTAGCCCCCACCCCCCCCCACCCCACGCCTGTTCTTTCAGGGAGTGACAGGGATAGGGAGCTTTATTGTACTTGAAGTAAAACGTGTGATGACTTAGATGCCTGCAGGAGTACGGGTCGCATTCTACTTGTCAGCCTGGAAACTCGTAGACTCCAGTTGAAATGTGATGGCACACGGTGACGCACGGGAAGGGAAGTGAAGGTAAAACTGACGAATGGAGTGGGTAGCCAGTACCCTTCACACTACCTCGGAACATGGTGTATCCAGCATTACTTCCACTGATGCGAACACCTCGGCTGCCAGTAGTCGACTGAACTAACGCCCCTGCCGATTTAAATGGACTCGTCCGTTTCGCCGAAAGACAAAATCTGGTTTCTGCGCGTGTGCCATCACATTTCATCTGGCCTCTACCTTCAGTGTCAAGAATAGAACCAAATAAACCAGAACTGCTGAAAGACGCTGTAAATGCCTAAATATCACGAAGAAATAGTAAAAAAAAAAAAAAGACTGAACTGCAATAACATTATACACCTTAACAGTCGGGAAGATTTAATGTTCAAAATTACGGACATGTTTGACAGATGTGCTAAAAAAATAAACCGTGTGTACATAACAATTAAGTAGAATTGCAAATTACTCGGTTAAGTTTTATGGTATGCCTAAAGCGTGTTACGAGGGGGCCAACCAAGCAATAAAGGGGGTCAAAAGCGGGAAATACATCTGTATTTAATAGGAGTTTTACAACACACCAATAAAAAGACTCGATGCGCACGCAAAAACGGATCAGCTGCGTAATTCACAAAGGTCCTGGACGGTGTGCAGTACCTTCCTACAAGAACGGTGTCTTGTGGCAGTGTTTGACGAACACGTGCTATCGCACTACGTACGTGGACCGTCCACCGTCGTGCCCTGGGCGACAGTCTGTTTGCGTCCCAGAATTTAATTAACCGTTACCTCTATCATGACAATACTCAACAGGGAAGTTACCCTTCTGATAAAGTCTTATTAAGTCACATAGCCCGTGCAGTCTGCATGCTCTTCCGACATCAAACTGCGGTCTTCTCCTCTCGTGGTACAACCAATGGATATTAGAACTACAAGTAACATAGAAAATATATCAGAGCTCCCCGAAAATTGGAATTATCATCATCAGCAGCAGCTCCAGTGTATTAGACCATCTCTAGGACCCATCCAACCTCTTTTCAGTGGGTACGGAAAATTTATTTCCAGGGATAAAGCGGCCGGGACGTGAGAATGACCAATCACCCCATCTAGTGGCAAAGATGAGAATGCGCGGAGCTATGGCCAACATTCACTCCCCCATCTGCCTTCACGGCTTTCACTGCAACAACTCTACCTACTTATTGTTCGAATTACTACCGTTTTTATTAGTAGTTGTAGTAGTAGAAGTGGTGGTGATGTAGTAGTAGTAGTAACGGCAAGGCCATCCCATTACATACCTGGACAGGTCCTTAGGCTCCAAGAGGTTAAAGCGCACATGCAAGTGTTAAGGTTGTCAGCCCTACTCACCGGCAGCCTTTACCCCCTCACCCCAGGAGATATCCCTGGTACTCGTTTCTGTCAGAGGCTGAGTCGACCCCAGAATAGGGCATTCCGATAGATTAAGTCAATAAAAAATCCCATCGATCATATCGCGAATCGAATCCTCGACCTTCCGGTTTGTGGCACAGTGCCTCAACCAAATGCGCCACCTCGTACCCCTGTGTACTATTAGTAGTAGTAGTAGTAGTAGTAGTAGTAGTAGTAGTAGTAGTAGTAGTAGTAGTAGTAGTAGTAGTAGCAGCAGCAGCAGCAGCAGTAGTAGTAACGATGTTTATTAAACGTTCTGCAAACTTTGACGGTCACTGGCCGACCGGGATCCTATTTCTGGAACTCTTTTCGCCACCACGTCCCGACTCGTCTAACAGTGCTGCTCGAAGAGCCAGAAACTTTGAGGAGACTCTCAAGCTGACTGTTACAATCGAAACAAGGTGTGGGAGGAAAACTGGAGACGTGTTACATTTTATATACACACTTATAATTAGCACAATGGGGTGGCGCGGATAAAGATCAATACGGTAGACAAGTTTTACCTCCACGTCGATTGGTAATTCTGCGGCTATTTATCAATCGACATCGTTGGGAGAACATCAAATCTCGTGATATTATTATGCCACTAGTAGTAGTAGTAGTAGTAGTTGTTGTTGTTGTTGTAGTAGTAGTTGCAGCAGCAGTAGTAGTAGTAGTTGCAGTTGTAGTAGTAGTTGCAGCAGTAGTAGTAGTAGTAGTAGTAGTAGTAGTAGTAGTTGTTGTTGTTGTTGTTGCAGTAGTAGTAGTAGTGAGCCTACCTGGGGTAATTGGTAATTCTGCGGCTATTTATCAATCGACATCGTTGGGAGAACATCAAATCTCGTGATATTATTATGCCACTAGTAGTAGTAGTAGTAGTAGTAGTTGTTGTTGTTGTTGTAGTAGTTGCAGCAGCAGTAGTAGTAGTAGTTGCAGTTGTAGTAGTAGTTGCAGCAGTAGTAGTAGTAGTAGTAGTAGTAGTTGTTGTTGTTGCAGTAGTAGTAGTAGTGAGCCTACCTGGGGCAACATCATCTCATTTGGGTTATTAATAACACTGAATTGTAAGATTACGTAGGTAAAGACACAACTCTCCCTTGAAGTCATAAACGCGTATGGAGCAGTGAAGTTGCGGCTCCACACGTTATGAACCTCGGCACTTGAAGGACATGAGATGGAATCTTCATATTATGAGTACTGAATGGAACGCGAGCAAAGCACGTACTCACCTATAGCCGAATGAAAATGATTGTGGATGAAGCAGCCGCGGGCAATTTAAACCCTCCATTGCCGATCTCGGTGCACTGTGGGTCGTGGATGTACGTGTATTTAAGGGTGCTACAAATTTAATACCCCCGTCCTGGACAGTAGTTGGAATTTAATTCCCAGCGACTTTGAAAGTTTCAAGGTGGATCTATCACTGCAAATGTGCCTGGAATAGCGAAAGAAAACCACGAGAAGCCTCCGGTTATGACGGGTGCCCTAGTCAAAACGCCGCTGCGCCTCCTCACTCATTCCTTACTTCAGCACAAGATGGAGCAGAGTGGTCACATGTCCCGGCAGCTTGACCCCAAGCGGAGCACTGCCTGCACCCGTTGAAGGGGGAGGCTGCGAGGGTCTGGACACTCTGGAGAACAGAGATATCGCTTGGACCTGCTGGTAATCGAACCACGATTCCTGGAGTGCCCAGCCCCTAGCCCGGCCAGTCTCACAAGACATACACCTGGCAACGAGCTTAGTACACCTTCGAATGGCGGTCACATAGGTGGGACAGCAGGTGGCAGTGTGTGTGGTGAGCAGGATGTTTGTAGACTACACCAGAAATGTAATTTAAATTTTCACGACCAGTGAATTAAATAAAATATGCTCGCACTGGCAGCAGCGTCAGGTGGTTGTAGGTGAGCAAATTAACGTTTCCAGTACCATCTCTGCCCTCGTCGTGAGGGAACTGACAAGAAATGGTGGAACATTGGCACCGGTGCCAAATCTGACACCGATTAGGTATCAGTTACCACCGCTGAATGCAGGTTTTATCTATATTAAGGTCAGAAGCCACTGGATAATTTAACAGTTTAAAAACGGATTTTCCTAAAATACATTCTTGCCGTCACCTTATGCGTGCATCCCGAATACCGACGACTATGGTCACATGGCTATAGAAAATGCGTAACGTTGCATTACTCCGTCGATTATTTTTAGCCGTAAATGCATAAAGCTACGTTTCGTAAAGCGCCTCACACATGAAGTTAGTTCAGTTAGTGCCACTACCAACACCACACACCACACACACACACACACACACAGACGCGCGCGCGCGCGCGCTAAGTAGTGACAAACTCTTAACAAATGTGCAGCAGAAGCGTCAAACCCACAAGGCTGCACCGGAGCAAAGTGACCACCTGTCGTCACTCCTAATTGACAGGTAACGTTACGCAAATCTGGCACCCGGTAGGGTAAAAAGTCGCCATCGGTGGACTAAATGCAAAGACAAACAAGTGCTCAGATGCCATTACTACAAAACTTACTTGTTAATTCATAATTGAGTGACAGTTGTGGCCACAGGGTTGCAAAATTCAAACGGCTATTTATCAAAGTTGGCCCTCAAACAGTGTCCTTATGACACTAAAAATATGCAACTGAATGACTCACGCGTAGGAAGACTCCCCGGCTGCTTGTAGTTCCGCTGTGAGGAACGAACATAAAGAAATATTCCGATAGTGGGACTCAAACCAACATAGTTTGTTCCGAAGGCTACTGCCAGCACGCCTTCAACCGTCTGGGCTACATAAAGAAATATGCCGATAGTGAGACTCGAACCAACATAGTTTGTTTCCTAAGGCTACTGCTAGCACGCGTACCACTGCCTGGGCTACGCCTGCTGACAGTAAGAACGGAACGGTCCGGTCGACTCATCCATCCCTAGCAGCAAAGCTAGCTAGCCTCACGCCTGGGAAAGTTCATGAAATTTAATTAATGTTTTAATTTCAAATTAAGCGAATGTATTGTTGTCTTCGGTTAATATATACGCGGTGTGATTGATTGTAATGAATGGAAGACAGAGAAACGCCACGAATGCGCAAATATGGGGAAAGTAAAACGACTCGAATTATGGTGGCAACTGCACCGCACGTCACTGCCTAAGCGGGACGTACGAAATATCAGGCCGATGGATTTTTGTTCGGCTGAATGTACACTTCGAGAACAGCGCTTATGGGAACCGTCCAACCTGACGTGCAATACCACGCCTGTATTCACTCGCTACCTGGCCGGAATGTGCCAACGCGAAAGAAATACGGTACGCTAACGGCCATCGCAGAACACACCGAGCGGAACGCCAATTATGGGATAGAAGGCGCAAAACATCACCAATTTCTTATTCTTTGAACTGCTTCGTAGCAAAAGTCTGAATTCAAACATACGAGGTCTAGTTAAAACACGCTGTTGAAGGCACGATCGGCGCTCCAAACAGAATATAACACCCGAAGGACACTACTGAAACGTTCAAAAAGAAATTACATTATCTGTTGGCCCAGTGCAAAACTGTGCGGCAAGAACCCTAGACATCCATTGAATGGGAGGCTGGGTAAGCCTCAGAATCGGTCCAGAAGCTTCTGAGAAAAAAAATCGCTTACCCCTGTCAAGAAACGAAACTCAAATCTGCAGCCCAAGGTCCTTCACATCGACTACGCCATCCTGGCTCCCGTTTAGAAGAACTAATTAGAATTACCAATTGCCTTCATTTTCCAAAGAAATTACTTCTGCTTTACAAAAAAAAATGCTGCTACTTTATCAATGACTATCCTTATGTAGCAGATACCTAAGGGGCAGTTGCCACAGAATCAGCTGTTTTACGGAGGTCACCAACAGAACGAAATGTCCGTTGGATTTCGCTTTGTTATTTGTTACATGCAACACTGTATCTTTGTAACGACTTACAATCACTTTACACTAAGACGCAAATATACGTGCACTATAGTAACTGCATCAAAACATGTTCGAAGTAAACACTGCGTCCTTAAAACCTTGGAGGCCTGAAAATTCAGTTCCAAACTCAAAGAAACCTAGCACGCCTCAATTATGAGAATCATGTGAAATTACTTTTATAGAGCTCATCCATTTGTGTCCTAGAAATAACTAAAACAACAAATGACTAGTCAACGCAAGTACTGAGACCTAAATGTTATGAGATGCATTTGTCCGTGAATTTCAAATCTGTGTACACCCGGTGAAGGATCGAATGATCCGAAACATGTACTGCGGTTCCGATAAAGTACAGTAGAGTTGACTGATCATACGCTGTTTTATTTTAAAGTGAGCATCACGAAGTGCTCTAACGAAATAAACAACAAACGGACTAGTACACGTCAGCGCAACAAATATTTGTTGGAGTATAAAGGCTACAGGTTTCGACCTGTTAACAGGTCATCATCAGGCCTCCAGCAGAATAAGTCTCAGGTGCTGTTTAGATTTTGGGGTCCCAATATTTTTACAGTTGTGGACGTTATGAACGTTCACAACTGTAAAAATATTGGGATCCCAAAATCTAAACAGCACCTGAGACTTATTCTGCTGGAGGCCTGATGATGACCTGTGGACGTACATCAATTTATATACATAAATTTATGTATCTTATGCGTATTGGACCGTGCATCATCTTGATATTTGAATAAAGGTTGACCAACTAGATGACACTTGTTTATTATATATTGCTCGACATGTTTCAGACGTTAATACGTCCATCTTCAGAAGCTAGCGAGTACTTG
>Ga0123352_10019071_pt1 | contig 10938 bp, 7 predicted proteins | sample TergutLab28metaG_FD_89700 | JGI IMG/M metagenome (GOLD analysis project Ga0123352, IMG submission 89700) | Labiotermes labralis P1 segment gut microbial communities from Petit-Saut dam, French Guiana - Lab288 P1 | ecosystem: Host-associated > Arthropoda: Insects > Digestive system > Gut ... | reverse complement strand
CACCACTCAAACCCAGCCGCACCAAATCTCCAACACACAACGAACCGAGAACAAAACGACAGACGTGGTAATTCAACAGCACAGTCGCAAGCTCCTGATGATGGATATATTAATGTCCGAAACATGTTGAGTACATAAGAAGTGAAATAAAATAGCAAGTGGCATCAATTTGGTCTCTTATTCTTCAACTATTACAATGATGCACTGTCAAATAAACATAAGATTCTACGTAAAACATCCACTGTGTTTGCGCAATTCAATACTTTGATGACATACAACCCATACCTTAGAATTCTGATAAAACATTGGTAACTTGTCATAAAAATCTGTCAACATCCGTCCATATTAAGGCAAATTTTGGTCGTTATTTGTAAGGCTATTAAATTATATGGAAACAGATGTTCCTGTACGTTAATCGAGTGTTAAGTAGGCCTGCTTGCAGGACATGACTTCGTTTTTACTCTTTGCACGCTATGAAGTTACTGATAATGGCAGTGTCAAAGGATGGTACAGGGATTTTTGGGTTTACAGGTTTGAAAGAAATAAAAACGTTATGCTGTTGATGTGTGTGTGTGTATATATACACCCAGAAAATTTGTTCGCCGTTTATATTCATATTCTGTGCTTTTCGTATATTCAATTGCGAGTTTTTTTTATCAATAAATTGTTACAGAATACTCAAAGGGTGCGAATCGTGTGCGTGCCAAAGAAGTACTGGAACGTTTTAAGTACGGGGTGAAAGTAAATTTAGATACAATAAGTAAGACTACTTCATGCTTAGTGGATGGACTGCGAATATAAGAAAGAATACACACGTCCGAGATTCACTCTTTTTGGGAACAGATTTTATGATTTAGTGCAAAGCAGTCACAATATCCGCAGACAGTTCAAGGAAATAACTACGTGATGACATATATGTGGATGTCAGACTGAGTTCTCTGAAACATGAACGTTTAACGGAAATGGAAAAATGTATTTACACAATAAAAGTGTTAAAGGTAAAGGTAGAGCAGTCCCATTACAGGCCCGGAAGAGACCAGAGGGTTCCAGGAAGTTAAGGTTCCCAAATTTCGTGACAACGGCACAGGATGTTGGTAGTTTGTCAGCCTTACACACCGGCCGCCTTTACCCCCAGGAAATATTCCTGACACTCATTTCTGTTAGAGGCTGAGGCGACTCCAGGATCATAGTGCGATCGGAAGGATTTTATGTCAATGAAAAATCCACCGACACCAGCTGGGATCGAACCAACGACCTTCCGATTTGTAGCACTGCACCTTAACCACTGTGCTACCGCGGTCCCCCAATAAAAGTGTGGGGTGTATAATTTTGAGAGTAACAGAATTCATATGTAATAAATTGTGTCGATTTAGCTACATTATAGTTGACGTTCAGCTATGAAAGTAAGCTAGAAGGAACGAAACTGAGAAGTATATAATTGAGAGTGAGACAAATGTTAAAGAGGAAGCAGAAAAAGAAGCGGAGACAGTAGAGCGATATCAATACGATGAATGAAAGTACACTATGCAAGCAAGTATTAACAAGAATCCACAAAGTATAGATGAAAGGGAGTCCAAGGAACGCGTGGGAGTGGACGCTTCTGTGGAGCCACAGACCAAGCTGTGTTAAGGGATAACATTTTGAGGAAAGAAAATAAATTTCCATGAAACCACGAAATGCAAAGTTTGTTTAATAAAAATAACCAAATATTAAAACTTGTGACCAGTGTTATAGGATTAACTGTCTCACTTTATTGCTTTTATCCCGGGGGGTGGGGGTGGGGGGGGGGGTTGAACCTATTAGCGTCTTGCCAGACATTCTGCAAACTACATTTTCAATACAAAGCAGTGTTAAATCTAGCGAGCCTGCGATCAAGGCAACAGTTAAGTCACTACGCATTTAAGATCACGAATCAAAATCATGTCGCTGTGTAAATGTGGACTTGATTGGCCAGAACGAACGTAAAAGAGATTGGCCTGTAAAACCTTTGCGGTCCAAATTACTTTTCTGATTTTCTGCAGTCCTGTCCAGATTAATTTTATTAATAAGTTCTTATCTTCCGAGTAGAAAAGGACAACCACCTCGTGGCAGGAGCTAAGGGAAGGTAACATAAAGCGCAGTGGAATAACGCGTCGATCTTAGCTCGTCACTGGACGTGCTGAAACAGAAGGCGCTGTCGGTGTAACTGTACGTTACATTAGTTAAATTACTGAGTTCCCTGATAGAGAAATTTGCTTTAAGTTTAAACATTTCTTTATTATCACAATGCAGCCTGAACCTAGAGCAGGTTAAAGTAACATTTGACTGCAAATAATGAAATTTGGTCAAGGTATCCATAAAAGTTACCTTTATGAATTGCAGTAAGCGGTGACCGTGAAGGCGACATGATATGATTTACTGTATGAGGCAATGGGTTACTCCCGACACTAATTAGTGATGTGATGTGAAGACGTGTAGTTTGGAATCATCACCACATACCCTCTTCCGAAGCGAGTTCTCCACGGAGTGCGTTCTAGTGCTTCCTCTTTTAATTTTCTGTATCTTAGCGTTTATTTAAGGTCATCCAGTAACTGCTTACGTCTTCTTCCTCCTCTTCCCATCACTTCGATATTTCCTTCAATTACGTGTTTTAGAATGCAGTTCCCATGCAATATGTGACAAACTCAGCTAGAGTCCGTCTTTTTATTGTATGTAGGATATTTCTCTTTCTTTACTGTGTGTAATACTTCCTCATTTCTCACACGATCCTTCTTCTGAACCACATTTTAAAACTTTGCAGGCATTCCTTATCTACTTTCGGAAGTGTCCAATTTTCACCACCGGACAAAGACATGCTCCACTAATTTCTGCCTTAAATGTAATTCCAGTGTCCTAGTGAAAAGAGCCTCCTTCTTATTGAATGTTTTTTTTTTGCCATGGCAATCCTGGATTTATTCTCGCGTATGCATCTTGCGTAATTTTTATAATGCTACCCAAATTCCCCATTTGTTTTTGATCTGGAAGACCTTGTCGTAAGGCAGTTGAAATTGGACCATGTAAAGCAAGGGTCGAAATAAGAATAACAACATCAGATGAACATATGAGGAAAAAAAGCCCGATACAATTGGATAGATTGTAAAAACAAATACAGAGATAGCAAAGGGATTAAATATAACCCCAGTTTTGGACAAAATGGACTAGAAAGAAGCTGGATACGAAATATAAACAGAATGTCTCGTAACACATTACCCATAATAACAAAACACTACGTAAGGAACCATGGAAGACCATTGAAGCTGGATGTATGAGAACGGAACGGGTCAACAACTGGCTAAACTCCATGGGACCTAAATCATGATAATGGTGATGATGATGATGATAATAATAATAATAATAATAATAATAAATTTCACCCTAGAACAGTCTACGAAGACCCAGAGAGGGAGTATGGGTATAGCTCTACTTTTTCTTTAACCTCGGTGTTAGATGGGGTGAGTGGTAAGCGCCACACCCCGGCCGCTTTACCCCCGGGAAAGTCACCCGGTACCCATTTTATTGGAGGCTGGATGTACCCCAGGGCCTGTCTGGACGGGTGCGGGAAGTCTCGCCCCCACCAGAATTCGATCCCTGGACCGTCCAGCCCCGTAGCGAGTCGCTATACCGACTACGATATCCCGGCCCACAATAATAATGATAATAATAATAATTATTATAATGCCTGTACTGCGTGTGGTTACTCTCAGATTCTCTTTCTCTTAGTTTTTTCCAATTCGCTTTCATTCCACAGCATCTTCCAAATTTAAAGTAACCACCCAACCATGCCCTGTACTACCGCTTCTTCCTTAGCCAGAATCACAAAAGCATCTGGATGTTTCACAGCGCGAATTACTTGTTCTTATATTTTGAAGTCCCCAGACCCATCAAGAGCTTTCTTGCTAAGGTACTGGCTGTATAAGTTGAATAGAATCGGTTACCAACGGTATCCTTGTCTGAATCCTCTTCCATTCTTCACACTTCTTGGGTCTCCTTTGACCAGTTTGGTTTGATGTGTAGGTACCAAAATACAAGGATTCACGTCCCAGAAGACCGGATTCATAAACCCTTCGGCAACTGTGACTTTCTGATTAAGAGACTGGTCAGAAATCCTTAGGAAATAGAAAGTACACTGAAAACTAGGAACACAACAGAACGTTGGCCGAGACCTGTCAACCATGTTGCCGGAAGTTTCATGGGTAATCGTACGTGCTGCTATATTTGTGTGCTTTGCTTGGTTTTGAAACAATTAATGTGACTTAGTCATGGCATTTCTTGTACATTGTGACCTGTTGTTATTGATCATTTCATTCGGCTACTTTTTAATGGCAAACAAACAGCTAACAGAAGAATAAAAAACCAACCAGATGCCACTGCTTATTTTATTGTACTTCTTATAGGCTCAACATGTTTCGGGCATTACTATGCCCATCATCAGAAGGTCGCGACTCTGATGTTGATTACCACATTTGTCGTATCGTTCTTGGCTTGCTGTATGTTGGAGGTTAGGTGCGGTTAGGCTGGAGTAGTGTCCGGGTTGCAGGCTCAAGCACGACTTGAGCCTGGAATCTGGACACGACTCCAGCCAAACCGCACCTAACCTCCAACCTACAGCAAATCAAGAATGAAACGACCAATGTGGTAATCAACATTATAGTCGCGAGCTTCTGATGATGGGCATAGTAGTGCCCGAAACATGTTGAGCCTATAAGAAGTACAATAAAATAAAAAGTGGCATCTGGTTGGTTTTTTATTCTTCAGTTATCACAATGATGCACGGTCCAATAAACATCAAATAGCTAGCAATTTGTCAAGACCGTAATCTTAACATCTTTCACGCATTGAAACATCGGAACGATTGACAGAAATCTGAATTAACTTCATGCTTTACGTTGCACTGAGGCAAATGGGATGGCGGCTTGCTACGCGCTGGAAAGTCCGGGATTCGAGCCACAGTGTGGCCGAGATTTTCCGGACTGGTCTACACTCTCCCCGATGCCCACCCGGCTTTCTGTAAAATGGATACTGGGTCACTTTCCCGTTGATAAAGCAATGGGTATGGCATTAATCACCCTCCCACGTCTGGTGCCGGGTTTGAGTGTGGCTAAAGCTACACATTTACCTCCTCTATTTGCCTGATTGCCATGTAATGTGGCGACTTTTGCCTTTGCCTTATATCAGACTGGCTTTTAGTCAGTCACTAGCAGAAGAATAACAGACTGGAAGCGCCAGGAGTACTGGTTATATTGGAGCTTTACTGAATTTATGAGTTCAAAAGTTTACATTTTTTGTTCTAAGGAATGGCCCGCTTGGCCTTGTGTGTGTTTACCAGCATTACGGTGGAACCTCTCTTGTCTTTTACTAAATTAAATCGCCCTAAACATACATCTTGTGTCAAAATGGCACTGCCAGTTGCTGTGGCTGTATGAATAAACAATAATTTATTATATTTTCTTTTGTTACGGTTGTTTGGACTGTATCCCATTTTCTGATACTTAAGCAACTAGTGCGCATGTTTCTGTACTTAGCACGGATTGACCTAAACATCTCTTACCAGTTTTAGTCCAATAGATCAGTAAACTTCCTTCGCCACTTCTTAGCACTCTGCCATGCGGAGATTAAATTTGAAGAACTGGATGTTAGTAAATTCTGTAAATATTGTATCATTGCTCTAATGCACCGGTAGCAGCAGGGATGTCGTGGTCTTCATAGCGACTAGGCTACGGGCTGGACGATCCGGGTTGCAAATTCACTGCAGGAACAAGAGTTTTATCTCTTCTCCGAAATACCCAGACCAGATCTGAGGCCCACACCACCTCGAATTCCACTGGAATTTGTGGCACTGTACTGGGAGTAAAGCACCTGCAGTATGGTAGTTATCCACTTGTCTCCGTCTAGGGCCGAGGTTAAAGAATGAGTGGAGCTATACCTGTACTCCTCCCTTATGCTTTCATGGTAAGGACCGGGACAGCTTTACTTTATTTAATGCACTATTGGCAAATCAAGGAACACGACAGACATAATTAATGTACAGAATATCTGCTCTTTATCACTTAATATATTCGCGAAGTAACGATTGTATTTACACATTGTTCAAAATTAATTAAGAAATGCTTGTCTTCAGTAATGCGATTATCAGTTATTTGTTGCTAAAGTGCATGGTTGATACGGACGTTTTAAGTTGAAGTGTGTTTCAAGTCGCAGCGAAAGCAGCCTGGGCTCTCCGCAGCTATTGGCCCCCTTTCTCGCCCTCTTACCCATAGGCCATGCCGCTGGGTTAGGAAGGGGACGTATGTAAAATATGACATATACTCTCTCCTACGCTGGGGTTTATTTCAAGAGTGGGAGAGTGGTCTCCGAAGGGGATTAATTGCATACATTAATTATTAAAAGCAGCGGCTGTTGGATGATTCATAAGACCTGGACGTCAGAAGGACGGAGGGCGTTGTTTGAAAGAATTCAGGTTGATTTTAAATCGTGATTCAGAAACCATATCTGAGGCAGCATAAGTGATTTTCGTTTCGTTCGGAACCGATGTGGAAAATAGAAATGCATACGAAATTTTGATCTGAAACCCCCAAGGGACGAGACCGTTTGAGAGGTGAGCATAGATAAGGGAACAATAAAACTTACAGTATTGAAAGAAGATGTGAAAGTGGAGACTTGATTCCGTCACTGAAGGTAGTTTCTGTGACGACGATTGTCTGAGAGTTCCACACGAGACGGGACAATTGCAGGAGCTGAAATTTTCCCCGCTGTTACTGTGAAGGCTAACGGCTTTTCTGTGTTGCCGGAAAGAACATAAAGATGGCGTAACTTGTTTCCCCAAACCTTGATACCTATCTGCCAAAATACACGACAACGTTTCATACGACTTTATTAATATTGATTAAATGTTTTGACAAGCTGAGAAAGTGTCAGCTGCTAAAAGAAGGCAGTGTACATGGGAATGGTTGGTTGGTTGGTTGGTTGGTTGGTTGGTTGGTTGGTTGGTTGGTTGGTTGGTTGGTTGGTTGGTTGGTCGGTCGGTTGGTCGGTTGGTGGGTTGGTCGGTCGCTTGGTGGGTTGGTTCGTTGGTTCGTTGGTCGGTCGGTCGTACGGTCGGTCTGTCAGTACGTACAGAAGTAATGTATTAAATTAAGAGCTATTTAATACGGAAGGTCTGTTGTAGTGTTTGAAGTGTACAAAAATCCATTTGTTAAATGGCACAAAGCAAATTTCCTCGTAAAAGTAATAAAGACTCTACACACACATTCGGATTCCAATTACCAGTCCTGACTATATTTTGATCGTAGTGTCGTTTTTTATTGGATTGTTCTGCCATGTAGTTTGGTATAAATTTACTGACGTTTCAGATTACCTCGTCCCTCAGTCTTTAGATTACGTGGAAGCAGTACACTTCTCCGAAAGCTTTGTTAATTTTTACCGGACTACATGGCGTAACATCTCGAAAGACGGTAGTCTTCATTTCCACCAATGTGATCAATAGCAATCTCACGTATGCGTTATTCGTGTAAACGTTTGATATCTAATATACATAGTTCCGGCAGAAATCGAGGCTGGCGGTTGTCCTCAGTACATCAGCGTGTACACACACTCACGTGTGAACACACGTATGTTTATGTATATAGTGTTCGTCTTTACGTGTACTCGTAGTCTCCCAACATAATACGTGTCCCGCTGAAGCAGTCTTAGCTACTCTGAACTGACAAAACCAACGGCCGTTTCCTTCGCGTTGCGTTATTGAAACACAGGATTTTGGAAATGTTTCAGGCTTGTTTACACTCCCTTTCCTTCCACCTTTACCGCGCGGTTTATTGTCGTGAGTAACTGCTATCAATTTCACATTAAACATGTTTTCATTTTAAGGTCCTGAATGCTTCCTTTCCTTCAACATCCCTCTACGTTTTCCTTAAATTGTGTAAATTAAATTCTTTTTTTATTCTTAAAGAAATTGGTTAGCGTCAGTTGAGTTGAGATGGAATCATCTGCAGATTTTGAAAACGGTAATAAAATTTCGTGTTACAGAAAATGCAGGAAAGGTGATGGTGATGGGACGAATATGTGGACCGCAGAGAAAGGAAATGACAGGAGGCTGAAGAAATTAGCGTAGTGAAGATTTTCATGATTGTTACCGCTTGCTAAATATCTTTAAGACGATCGAATCAATGGGCGGGTCATGTAGCGCACTTGGCAAACATAAATATGCGTGCGGAGTTTGGCGGGAAAATTTGAAGGGAAGAGACTATTTGGAAGATATTCTTACGCGGGAGGATAATATTAAAATGGGTCTTAACAGGGTATGAGTTTGTGGGATGGACTCATCCCGTTTGTGATAGAGACCAGTTGCGGGCTGTTGTGAACACGGTGATGAACCTTCGCTTTCCGTGAAGTGCAGGGAATTTCTTAACTAGATCATCACCTGCTCTGTCTTCTCAGAACAAATGCCGTTCCACCTGTAATTTCTGTCACCGTGCGTCCCTTTCTTGTTTGGCACTAAGTAGGCTACACTGTGTGGTGTAATTTCGCTTTTTGGCTACAGGTGCTTCCGATTTTGTGCCCCATGGAATTTTTTGTGTACCTCCTTATTTCAGTAAGGACACTGAGAGTTTGTACATGGCGTAGTGGCAAGATAATAATGGATATGTATTTCGTGATTTCAGGCCAAAGCTTGGGGTATGGTTTCGTGAATTACCATCGACCAGAGGATGCAGAGAAAGCCATCAACACGCTGAACGGCCTCAGATTACAGAACAAGACGATAAAGGTACGTGGCGCCATACTTGTCGCAAATAACGACATAAAAATTGTTGTGCATCAGAAATGTGCAAAACGCCATCTACAGAAAATGAACATTTTTATCCATATGAGACTATTAAAAGGGAAATAGTTAAATATGAAATAGGTGAACTAGAATAGAGTGTATGTATTTGTCTAACACAACTTTATTTGATGGTGGAGATATGTATAGAATTTACTACATAAAGATACATGTTTCGGCCCTTGACAATGGCCATCTTCAGGCTGTATACAGCCCACGTAAGTCGAGTATAGCTGCTTAGTAAGTTTTTCATTTCTCAACCTGACGATGGCCATTGTCAAGGGCCGAAACATGTATCTTTATGTAGTAAATTCTATACATATCTCTACCATCAAATAAAGTTGTGTTAGACAACTACATACACTCTATTCTAATTTATTTGCGAACAAAACGGGGATGACGAACATTATGATGAAATAGGTAAATTATACTGTAATCAAATCACAAGTTATTTTACATTTTATATGAGTAATTTTTATTTATATGTGAATTGTTAACTTTTATACACTTCTAATAATGGTCCACATGGGCCGAAACATGTAGGACGCTGGTCAAAAACGAGCTGGAACCTCTCCCTGAAACATTATAATTGTTTTAAATTTGTGTAGCAGAATAGGAGAATAGACCGTAATATGCAGAGATATAGTGTAAGATTTTACCACACAAGGTACAGAAGCAAAGATTATAAATAAATACTGCAATATGTGATGGAAAACTCATCCCAAGTCATGCCTGTTTGTTATTGTATACGCGATGTTTCTTAAAATGAAAATAATATTTATTTGGTCAGATGGGTTTTAAATTGAAAATTGTGTGAAAAGAAGCTGTGTTAGCGCGGTTTGAGGTATTATTCAAGAGTTTACTTATACTTACTGAGGAAAACCTCAAAAAAACTGCAGCCAGGAGAGCTGGTCTTTAGGGGCGACATCTGAAATTGGAAAATCTCCGAATTTTAAAGATTATGCCAACGACCTCGTCCGTGAAGATCGCTAAAATTAATGTATCGTTGAATCCAAATTGGTTGTGTAAAAGTCTGAGCTTACAGCACTTGCTAAGATAGTCATTAACATGAATCAAGGCAGCCGAACCTTTTCCAGAATTTCTCGGAATTACATCTCATAAAATCTCTTCTGCGATGGCTGGAGTTTCCACCGTGATGAGACAAGACCGTAACTCGCGACAGAAGACCTGCTGTATCGAGAGGAAAGCTTATGTTTATCTGAGCTTTGTCTGATAAATAAAACTATCTACGTGGGCCGCAAAGCTATCGTAAACGAAACAACTTAGTTCATGGTTCTAAGAAAATATAATTTCTTATTTTAGAAGTACAAGATACAAATTACTTAAACAGGAATCATATGCGTGACGACAAACGTTAAGTTGAGCTTCATTTCGAAGTTTGTCTTTAATTTTAAATGGGCACTTGTACTGTCGTACAGCGCCCTTTGTTTGAAAGAAGTTTTCCGGTTTGAAAACTCCGTGTGGACGATAGAGTAATTTTGCTTTCAGTGTGTCTACGAACTGTGTCCTGTAGTCTGTGTTATTTCTTTAAACTTAGGGCGATGAAATTTCGGCTGCCAGACAAAATCCTGTCTTAATTAACACTAAATGTTAGTTAATAAATTGAAATACTTATAATGTCTTAAGTACAGTAATACTTACCGATTGACTTTTGTACAGGGTGTTCCCATCCCCCCCCTGTTTGACCGATAAGCACTGACGTAACGCTTCAACTGGCGCTGCGCCAGCTTTGCGTCCTACACCGCCTTTCGGAGAGATTTAATAGTCTATGACGGGAGCTATACAAATGATCTCGGTAAAAATAACCTTTATAAAGTCTAATAAAACTTACTAAGGCTTATCAGTCCAGCAGGAAAAGGATCACTCTTTATGCGACCACTGTCCTCTAATTTGAATTAGTGACAGGCAAAGCAAAATATAAACGCGACTTACGTTTGTTCTGTGAAATAACGTGACCATTGCCTATTATGCGCAAAAGTAAATTTTCCACCACGATGGTTAAACAAGAGCACTAAAAAGGTCCCATTAAAGCAGGAAACATTTTTTAAAGTAAGATTGCTAAATGACGAAAGCATAAGATGGCT
>Ga0123352_10019070_pt1 | contig 10939 bp, 6 predicted proteins | sample TergutLab28metaG_FD_89700 | JGI IMG/M metagenome (GOLD analysis project Ga0123352, IMG submission 89700) | Labiotermes labralis P1 segment gut microbial communities from Petit-Saut dam, French Guiana - Lab288 P1 | ecosystem: Host-associated > Arthropoda: Insects > Digestive system > Gut ... | reverse complement strand
TTTTGGAAGGTTAACACTTTCCTTTGGCGAATGCGGTTTCCCTGAATCCCAACCCCCTTGGCGTCCAGAGGGCGGGGCCTGAACCCCCCTTAACCCCCCCCCCCCGCCCCCCCCCCCCCCCCCCCCGCAACCAGTCAGTCTGTATGTCATGTAACTTATAATAAAAACCTCCCTCTTCGAGAAGCTGCCGTGTCTAAATTAGGATGTTACTATTTCCCAAGCAAACTCCTTTACGCACGATAGATTTATGTAATAACAGGGGAGGAAGGCGATTACAACTCTTATGTTCCAGTTGCTTTGGTAAACGACTATTCCAAGATGGCCGTGTTCATATGGATATTGGCCGGTTCGCCCTGGCTCTTCATCTCCAGCGAGACTTCTCTACACGCATTTACCCATCTCTCTCTCTCTCTTTCTCTCTCCCTCTGTTTCCTTCTTCTTCATTATACTGGTCGGAATTTATTTTCTTTTTTTCCTCGTCTCTTCTTCAGGTAGACATGATTTGGTGATTGCTATTTACTACTCTGGAATTCTACCTTAAGAAAGGTGAGAGATCAGTGAAAAAGTGATTTAAGCGGAAATAAGCTCTCTATTAATTTTTTCTCTGAAGGTCTGCAAGGCGGTCTTGTTTGTTGCCAGAATTTTTTGAGCTGAATCTGTCCATGACTAGGCAGCTCTCTTCGATGGAAATCTGTAGACAGGAGTTTACGTGGACAGATTTTCTCGGGGGTTCTTCCCTTGTTCCCGTCTATTATTATTATTATTATTATTATCATCGTCGTCATAAAACTACTCATTCATTTATTATCCTTATTTATTTTTTACATTTTCACGCCATAGTAAAGCATATCCTGTCCATGAGCAAGGACCGAACATTGTCCCTGAGTCTCATCAATCAATACCTCTAAGGGAAATACATTTGACGTGTTCTGTTGCTATCTTCTTCACGACGCGTTGCTCCGGGGCTGGCAGCCTTCTTCCTTTCCGCGCTGGAGTGCTTAGCTAGCATCTTTTAACTGTTTAAGAAATCATATTTCTCTAGACTTTAAATCGCACCTAATATTATTGGTAAAATTGTTTACCTTCATATTCCACATGCACTGTATTTCAGTAGATACAACCATGTTTGTAAGCATGTATTATTATTATTATTATTAATTTGTCCTAAACTGTGCTTGTCTGACACATTTCGCTTCATAACCATTTATAAACTACTGCTGCAGATGTTTCGCAGAACTCCCTGTATGGAGGATCAGGTCTTGGTTGACATTTCAACAGATAAATTTCACAGTTTGCATTTCCAGCGCTAATTCTGCTATTCTGTGTGTGCATTTGTGCGACAGAGGGAACGCACACTGAATTAATATGTCAAGAAAAGATGTAGATTTGGTATTACAGAATAGTCTTACTCTTAGGACCACTCTGTCCAGATTACGGGAGTTCAAAGAAGTTCGCCGTGACTGTACAGTCCAAACTGAGAGCAAGGCCGCGTAGGAATAGTTGAGTAACAAGTACTGGAAAGAAAAATTGACCGCCCACAAACAGTCGCGCTCACGAGTACTCACGTGTGCAGTTGCGTGCATAAAGAATAACTGACTTAACGTCAACAGAGTTCTTAAATGAGCCTTGTTTGTCTTATTTTTAGTACTTCGTATTTACAAAGTTTAAGTTTCTAAACTTCTCTCCTTCATGCTTGGTAAGTGAGAAAGTGACGTCTAAAGTCGAGTCAGGGGAGAAGTGAACACGAATTTTATTTCTGTAACCATCTGTGTGTCTTTCACCACCACCACCACCACCCCATACTTGATCCTCTTTATTTTGTCATTCCTCCCGTCCACAGTCTTTCTCTCTGCCTTTTTTGTCGCTGGAGTTGGTGGAAGAGAATAACGCAATTTAAATAACTTGCGGGAGCCTCAGTGGGCTTTAGACATCAGTGTTTCTTCTTTCCTTGACCCGAATGAAGTCAGGTTGTGCGTGTTGTCTTAGGTCACGGAAAATCATTCGCTGTCAATATAGTCACAGAATCGGAGCAGTGTTGCAATCTTAATGCATACAAGCGGAAACAACCTGTATTATGCAGGATGACTGAGGAGGAAAGGTCAGTGTTTTTGGAGTTGATAGTATCGGCCACTGTGAAAAATAATTTCTTACGAATATGTGTCTAATTCTGAATGGTTTCTGAGATAGAGCTGTTTGAATCTGGCGCGCACTTTTCGTTCCTGCCTCTTCTCTGACGCGTTAGATGTTTGTTTGTGGGGTTGGATAAAGGACGAAGCTTACTTAAGAAGGTTGGATACACAAGACAAGTTGCTCGCTCGCATTTTTGACACAGCCACCCGCGTAATACAACGTGAAGTTGAACTCAGACGAAAAACACGCGATCATCTCACACACGTCGCGAAGCGCGTTAAGAATGACGGTGGGATTTTCGAACATTTATTAAGAGCTTTTTTAAAAAAATTGTCATTTCTGTGTAACAAATTTGTCATTTGAACATTAAATTGCAATTAAAATAAAATTAACATTAATTTCTCTTTCTTTATTTCCATTCACATTGTTTTTTTATTGGTAGGTTTATGCAGCCCTACCTTGATAAACGTTCAAAGTTAGACACACATTCACATAAACTTACTCACAAATACCCACACTATCACCTCCCAAAATACTGACGTTTCTTCCTGATCACCCTGTATATTTGGACGTTTTATGACTCAGATTCTGCCGTTATGCCAGTTTTGCCCACAGCAGGCGGCTTTGTTCCTTTGCTTGGTGGTCCAGTGTAGCAGTTACGTTATTCTCCTTCCATCAACGTTTCTTTTTTTCATCTCGTAAATCATGTAATATCTGGATTCAACATATGCTGTATGACAATGCTATGTTCAGCTGCTAGAGTGCCTCGTGTAACACTCCATACACCAGTGTTTCAATTAAGAAATTGGTTCAGAAGCCTGCCAACTGATACGTACTACCTACTAATTTCAAGACGTTCTGTAAAAACGTAATGACATATAAGTTTTGAAAAAAAGTAAGCCGTCCTTTAAGTAACGCGTTGTTATTTCTGTGCACGATATTTTACAGGTTTATATAACGAACAGTGAAGCGGGTCGCTGAGTGAGAGGGAAGAAATTAAAACAAATGTCCAGTTGGAAGGGATTTAATTTTCTGTTACTTTTTATTATCACACATCCTTTTCACGTCATCTGCATCTAAATGAACGAATTGTTTTTACTAAAACCCAACCTCGAGGTAACAAAAAAGGTGTTTAAATATTTTGGGCTCTGGCGCTGTTATCATACGGTGTAGTTATCCTTTGTAAAAGTGGCTATCAAAACAAAAGGAAAGAAAATCTGTTACGAAAGGTGGACAGCTTCTGCCGACTGTGAAAGAGTTAATACATGTCTGCACACACCGGCCTTATCACGGTCGTACATCAGATAAACATTTTGCTGTTGTGTTGGGTAAGATTTTATGAAGTGAATGTAAATATAGCTTATAAGCCAAAAGAAGTGGTACAGGTTGGATTGTTAATTGCGTTTCGTACTAATTTGAACACATGTGCCTCATTTCATCTGTTGCTGCCCGCGTATAGAAAACACACCGAATACACTTTCGTAATAACGATATTGTGAAATACTGGAATTCAATGCATATTGGTGTGAGCAAGTACCAGGGAAAATTGGTTACATTGTTTTCCTGTAGCTTACTTGGTAAATGAGTGAGAAATGGCTTTCATCTACTGGAAAGCTTGGCAAGTTCTATGTGTATTTGTTGTACTCTGTGTGCATTGCTGTTTTTGCCTTAGATGCCGGACTGCCGGCTAGAAGTCAGTATTCGGAAGGTCCTGTGACCGGCCACCTCGACACAGGTTTTTCTTGGTTTCCCTGTGTCTATAAGCAAATGCTGATATGGTTCCTAAGATTCCAAGTTGCCATTACATGCTTCTCATGCAGCCCTCCCGACTTAAATTTATTAGTAACCAATTTCATATTTTGATTACGTGTAAAATAACCACTGCCACTGGGTGACAACCCAATTGCAGTTAATAATAATAATACAAATAATAATTGGAGCCACTGGAATAGTAACGAGAAGCTTAAGGAAAAATTTGGAAGCTGTACCAGGAAGACATTCGATATATTCACTACAAAAGACAGCTATACTTGGAACATCACACGTAATACGGAAAGTACTGCAGTGTGAAGCTTGAAGGCTGAGCGGTGGGGATCACCGCTGGTTCAAGTGAAGTACCAGGAAGAAAAGGCCTGTGACAAGAAACATCCATATCGGATAATAATAATAATAATAATAATAATAATCCACATGACGTACACGTGTACGTCTGTGTGGAAGACTGCAAAATAGCCCCGTCTCTGCCTTTTTTTCATTCAATAAACCATCACATTTCCTCCCAGACGAGTCCTGGTTTATTGCTATTTATAACCAAAATTCTGGAAACAAATAAAACAAAACAATACACGCTTATTAACAGAAATATATTTAAAGACAATGTAATTGTTAAAACGATCCATCGAGGGTAACTACTGAATAAGAACTGAACCTGTTTCCGAAGAAATCTGAAAATTGCAGTAGGCGGATTCATTACATAGTAAGAAAGTAATCGTTTGTTTTGACGGAATTTTGTGTGTGTGTGATGTGGCGGTGTGTTACGATAGGGATTTGTTAATTGCCGTGTCTCGCGCCGAAACTGGAGAACCACTTCTTGTCGGCCATCCACCACGGTTATTTAGCGTATACAAGTACGTAGCTGCTCTCCATGCCTGCAAACTCCTGCAGCAACACCATAGACTTGTGCACTGCGCATACTCTGGCTGCAAGGAACACGTTTGTGACCATGTACAAGAGAAATACGTGCACAATTTCTGTGATTATCGAAAGGGAAGGAACTTCTCAGAAGACATGTCTTTTGTTTTACATTTCGACAGTCCTAGTGGGCCTAGGCTTCCTTGTGAGGTTCTTCGATCATACTGAGATACACCACACTGAGTGAGCGTCCTCCGGATGAGTGATTGGCCCGTCGCAGTGATATCTACCTGACAAGAAAAATAACCATTGCCCCCGGCGAGATTCGAACCCACAATTCCGGGAAGCGAGCGCCCGTAGACCCGCGCCTTAGACCGCACGACCACCGGGAACGGCGTAGGCTTATTTAATAAGATAATATTAAAAAGCTTTTGAAATACAAATGATAGGAGCGTGTGAAATTCTACTGACCGGGATAGAATTCGACTGACAGCCTTACGAAGGTTTCTGTAGACCTTGAAATCTCATAAAGGCGGTGAATTTCTTGACCAGCAAAAGCAATATCAGCATCTCAAGAGGGACGCTTTCGTGAAGGTACGTAGTTCATTACATTAAAAGGGACATTTTATGTAGCCGTTACAGTTTACTTTGGAATTCACCTTTGTTGTATAGTGGAAACAACTGTATTTATTGCAACTTTCTCTGTTTCACAAACGCACAAAAATGTTTCGGGGGAAAAAAGCTGTTTCCGCCTTCAGGTGAGGAAACGGGTAGTTTCAGAAAGGGCGTGTTGATGTGGTGTCGTGTGTTTGTGACAAGGGGAAAAGTCCCAATCAGTATAGTTGACATAACCTACGCGAAAACTTTGTCAAATATGATATGATCCAACTTCACCGTAATGGTCTCGAAACAAAGAAGGAAATTGTTCGACTGCTCGGGTGATCATTCTGGAATATAAAATCACGATCTATGCCGAAAGTGTCTCCTTCACTGACATACTTTATCCATATTTCTGTAATTTTTTTATAACGAACGGAAACATACGAAACACATTTAAAAGACTTACTGCTGTAGAAAACGGAATTTAATTTTGCACATTCCGATCCATTTAAGAAGAACTGACTACTAAATGACCACGATTTTTATTAGTGTAATTCCATTTGTAGAGCATTCCTCTATTTTCTATGTGTCACGTGTCTTGTTGTGTTACTCTGCGTGTAGCAAATTTTTCTCCATTTAAAATGTCAACCCTTGTAGTGCAATTTGTCTTCCATGCATAATTTATTTCCATTTTGATCGTGTAACAAAACTACAGTGACATCACATTTCTTAAGACTTTCCCTCTTAACTTGTTCGTGTAACAGTCGGCACAGACATGTACTATAAGGTCACACTCACTGAAATACAGGGAAGCGAATGAAAACACTGAAATTAGGGAACGCAAATTTGGTAACAAAGGACTATCTGTTATGATCTGAAGAGTGCCGCCATCTGCAGCGACGCGAGTTGAATGAAGACCGGACGTGACGAACATTAATTTTTGTCGGCTAGGTTTGACACGAAGTCCAGAACATAATCAATGCCCAACTTCCTGCTGAAGTTAGCCATTCAATACATATTTTACATACAACTTGAATAATTTTATATAGGCTTCGTGTCAAATTGTATTTTGTCATGATAATAATTACTGCTAGTGTGAGATCATAATAAGTGACTTCCTTTGGAAGGGTTCGCGTTTTAAATAATTATAACGAAATTCTGGTGTTCGTTGAGATGTCGAATTGTGTTTTGTCACGAAAGTGGTACGTGGCTTGCCGATAGAATCATAACAAGCTTGCGTTTAGCAACCCGTTCTTGTAAGGAAATGTTGAACCGAGTCAGTGTGAATATCAGTTAGTACAGAAACAACGAGGGAATAAAATGCTCCATACTTCCATCTACATGATACGTCATTAAAACTCAAACCCCACTGCCTAACGCTGGTGGATTAAACGTTAATAATATTAAACTTGACAGCTGAAATTAAACAATTTATTATCCAACTAATGCACAATATATAATTTGTAGGTACAATTAAAATTATAAAATATTTAAAAGTGCTCCAACATGTTTCGGATCACACAGGATCCATCATCAGGGAGCTTTGTACAGTGATTGTTTAAAAATTACAAGAATGGTTCTATCGTGCCCGTTGACATGGACAAGGTCGGTGTTATGGCAGCATATTCTGACCCGTTGTGCGTGTGTGTAGTTCACTGTACAGGAAGGCACTGAGTGTCTTCCTGTACAGTGAAGAATATAGTTATGGTAAGTTCCCAGCGACATCAAATCGCTATAGCAGTGCTTTGTTCTAGTGAAATGGTGTCAGGCCGTCAGGATATCTTAAGAGGTACAAACATTACGCGAAAGCGCCACAATAGCCGAAACATTAGCCTATAAGTAAATCGCCTGTCTTGCTATTTGTGAAGTTCTCCATTACCAGTTTCTATCAGGCTCATGTTAGCTGTTTCCGAGTTGTTTCAAGCGTCAAGAACTGTGGAAGGGGCGATTCGAACAGATGCTGCCTACAGTTGGGAACGCGCCTAGAACGAATTTAGGCATGATTTTTTCGGGTGGTATTTCTTTAAGAAACGGATTGCTTGCAAAACAGCCCAGAAGAACATATTCGTCATTTTCGTCGCCGTGAAAACCCCGGTGGTCGCTGTGAGGCTCTTAGGCTCTTAATGTTGAGATAAATTTGCCCAGCATTACCAAACGACAAATGAAGTGGTACCATTACACTTCCTAATTTAATTCCACATTTGAAGATGAGCCATCAGACGTCAAGAAAAAAGATTCTGGACTGAATGTTGACCTTTCCTGTTGTAACCTCACTATCCTTGTTAAGGTACTCGCCCGATAGAAGCGCTGCAGGCCTACGGTAGTGGGGTATGTTGTAACAGAGATAGACTATCCTGACGTCTAATCTAAGCTCCTTTCGTTGTGGGGTTAGAACAGGAGAGGTCCCTGAATGATGACAAATATTCCCCGAATTCAGTCCGCTCGTAATTTCTTCATAACTTAAATTCTGGTTTGATACGTTTCTCTTCCATTTATGTGCACCTTGACATATTTTCCAAGGATTTATTAACTACTTCTTAACTAAACTTAACGTGGGCTTAAATTGCTGCTCAGACTTCTGTCATTCCCAGCTACATAGACCGCACACATTTCACAAGCAACTTTAAACATGGAGCCACCTTAATAACAATAGACGAAATAATGTTTACATAATGAAATGTTGTATACAAGAACACGTGTGTTCAAAAATAATTTAACCATACTATCCCACACTGAGAGTAATAACTTAACCAGAGTTTTTTGTGCTCCGCCTGTAGAAGACATGTTTCCACATAATCAGCGCGTATCAAGTGTGCCCAGGCAAGACCCACCACGCATGTTGATGGTTAGCCGAGCCGAGTTCCCGGGGGCTACGCACGCAGCTGGCTGGGATTGAGTTGGTTGTTGCGTCGGTTACCCCCAACCAATCAGCTCCCACGATTCCTGTGCTGTTGGATTGGACCCCAGGTTTTTGGTATAATCTGCTCGTTAATGCTTCATAGGTATAGGTTATGTTTTGGGAAACACTGTTAGTGCAAGACTGGTCTACGTTAACTTCAGGATGCTGTTTATGTGAGAAAGATAACACAGACGGGGAATGCTGATTTTGTAGCTTTCATAAAATTCATCTTCATAGGATTTGGACCGTGGTATAAGTGTTTAGTAGTGACTAAAGTTTTGTAAGTTTTCCGTCGTCTGTGGCTGAAAGAAGATACAAGCTTTGAAGGCTGGATGTGCTTGTGTCTTCAGGTGGACCAGAGAAAAGTGGATTTACTCTGCCGGGCCAGTTGGAGAGAGCTAGCCTAAAAAATGAAGAGAGCTAAAAAACCCTAAAGTTGTGGCTTCTTATAGCCTGAGACGATGTAGAAGTTCCAGAATTCTATTCACAAACATGATACATAATTATTTTTGAAAATAACATAAGATAAGTAACGCTTTTACGTCATATGCAATATTGAATTCTTTAGCATTGTTAATTCATCAGTACTCCTAAAAGTGTACTGCTCTTTCCTCAAATGAAAATTGTAATGCGATCATCTTCTGGTGTGTGATGTGATGGAACCATATTGAATGCAAGTTGCCCAAACAGACGGTGGCACTGAAGTTAGAGGACATGTGCTGCAGTAACGTGATAGGCCAGACTTACTGGAATGGTTTGTGCTTAACGTTGTGTGTGTATCACACGACTTCCTGTCCCTGTCAACAGTGGGATCCTAAAATTCGTGAATTAGACCTTGTAAAGAACGTAATCGTACAAAGGAGACAGTCGCGTTCCTGTTCTGTGTCGGTGCGGGTCTGTCGTATCCATGGAATCCAGAGGAATGAAACTAAGCAGCTGAGTCTTTCTACTTACTAACGCGTTATGTAATGTCACTGGCTCAGTCCATAATGTGATGTCGCAGAAGGGAATGATTAGTGAACAGCGAACTGCAAATAATGCGAAAAGAAGCGGCTGCGGCTTTATTTGAGGTGCTGCCGGGCCTTTTTGAAAGAGGGAGTGGGGAACTTGAAGAGAACTGCAGCCAGATTGGGGGTTTGCCGGTGTCAGTCGAAACGGGCTCCTCCAGAATACCAGTTGTTGCCTTGTATAATGATCCAGCGGTATGTGCAGTGATGATTATGGAGTAAGTTTAGTGATGGGCTGTGCGAATCTGCTGGTCATTATGTATGTCAATGGCTTATACACTAAACAACCTTGGCAAATAATACAATTAATAAATAAACTGAATTACCTGTAATAATACACCCAATAATAATAATAATAATAATAATAAGTATCTAAAATAACAAGCAACTAAACAACTGCGCGTAGTTGAGTCTTTCTTGAGAAGCTGGAAGTCGTTCAGCTGGTCAAGAACTTTTTCGTGTTGTATGAAACCCTCGAAGAATCACTACATTCTTCACGAGAGTCCAAAACCGATATCTAATTTATGAAACTCCCAGTACACAGCTAAATATTCGATGTCTATAAGAACCATTTTAATTTAGTTCCTCCATCTCTATCTAGGTCTCCCACACGGTGTACTCTCGTCAAGGTTTGCAACTAAAACTTTACATTCACTTCTGATTTCTCAAATGCGTGTTACTTGGCCTACGCATGCCATTCATTATTTGATTAAACTAATATTTAATAAAGTGTACAAATAATGAAGTTACTTCTTATTTCACTTCTGTGCTCTGTCACTTTCTGTCACTAAGATTAGATATCCTCCACAGTTCTTTGTTTTTGAACACCCTGAATCCGTTTCCTCCCAGTGAGTGATAGACAAAGTTCGAAAACCATCTAAGGCAAGAGTTAGGATTTTAGGTATGGACGAGAAGTCAGAAGACGCTGAAATAATATCAACAAGGTTTTAATTGCTTCTCTGCTTGTTCTGGAGTTTCATGCTGACTTGTTGCCGTCATCCCAAAGTATCTTAATTTCACCACATTTTGGAGGATTCATTAGCTACAATTTCATACACCGTTATTGTGATGAGTCATGAAAAAAGAATAGGCCTATGGACAAACTTAAATGCGTCTGGTTTTGTTTATAGACTAGACTAATTTTTGCTGTTTAATGAAGTTTTTATGTACCAGCGGCTTGTATTCTTAAAAGTAGCAGTAATAATAATAATAATAATAATAATAATAATAATAATAACGTAGTAATTAGGCTACTATTAAATTCTGGGCTGAAAACGAAGTTCTATATAAATCAACAGAACATCAGTATCAAACTCCATCTGTATTATACAATAGAGTCTAATTAAGAATAATATCTCGACCTAAATTAGAGAATCTTCAGACTCTTAAAGAACTTTAAAAACACGTTCAGGAAGACAATACGAAGACATATTGTCTTCCTGAACGTGTTGACACTTTTACTGTTTATTACTATCAGTGACACACAACGGGATGTCACATGTAAAATAGCAATCTTAATTTTTTTCGTTGTTACACCGTGCATGTTGTCAAGTCACTCAATTGTTATACCAACCACTGCACATATATAAAATGTATAAAATTTACACATTAAAATATTAAAACATTGAAAACGCTCCGACATGTTTCGGTCCTAGGACCATCATCAGGGAGC
>Ga0123352_10019067_pt1 | contig 10940 bp, 6 predicted proteins | sample TergutLab28metaG_FD_89700 | JGI IMG/M metagenome (GOLD analysis project Ga0123352, IMG submission 89700) | Labiotermes labralis P1 segment gut microbial communities from Petit-Saut dam, French Guiana - Lab288 P1 | ecosystem: Host-associated > Arthropoda: Insects > Digestive system > Gut ... | reverse complement strand
TCATAGATGAGTAAGATGTCATCCACGTATCTGGTGTAGAAGGATAGGATCTTGGCGTCAGTGAGGTGTTTGAAGATGGAGTTTTCAAGTTGTAAAAATATCTCAGCCATGGTGCTCGATATTGGCGAGCCCATGGCGATGCCTTTATCTGGTTGGTATATTTGTCCCAGGAAGGAGAAGTAATTTTGCTTGAGGATAGCGTTTAGTAGTGTCATGATTTGGTGGGTGGTTTGTTTGTCGTGTTCATTGAGTTGGGTTCTGGTGAGGTTTAGGGTTTCTTGTATGGGAATGTTAACATAGAGGTCCTTGATGTCCAGTGTGAGTAGTCTATGCCGGCTGTTAATTTTTAGGTTTACTAACTCATTGGCCAGGGTGTTGGAGTTGATGGTGTTCTAGCGTTTGTCCAGGTGTAGGTGGTTGTTTAGGATGGTTTACAGCCATCTTGCGGTTTTGTGCGTAGGGGCGTTTTTGTTGTTCACTACCAGTCTTATGGGGGTGTTTGGTTTGTGTAGTTTTAGCAGGGTGTTAAGAGTGGGTGGGGTGGGGTTTTTTTTTGGGTTAGGAATTTGATTTGTTTCTTGTCAATGATTTTATCAGAAATGTTGTAATGTTTTCTGAATTTTTCTGTGGTCGTGGTTGGTGGGGTCCTTGGGGATGGAGCAGAAATTGTTGTCAGAAAAGAACATGTGGACTTTGTCATTGTAGTCTTGGGTGTCGCCAATCTCGAGCACCATGGCTGAGATATTTTTACAACTTGAAAACTCCATCTTCAAACACCTCACTGACGCCAAGATCCTATCCTTCTACACCAGATACGTGGATGACATCTTACTCATCTATGACTCCATGTGCACCAACCCATACAATATCCTACAATACATCGACATTATCCACAGCAACATCCAACTAAGATGGAATCCAAAAACAACATCCACTTCCTAGACCTCTCTATAACTAAAAGACCAACCTGCCTTAACATAAGCATCTTCCACAAACCTACCTCCACTGACACCATCATCAATTTCCTCTCCAATCACCCGCTTGAGCATAAAATGGCAGCATACCGTTACCTCACCCACAGAATGTACACACTCCTGCTTGACAAAGAGCAACAGGACTGGGAATGGCATCACATAATAAACACTGCATACAGCAACAATATCCCCCAAACCCTCCTATCCCGACTAAGACACAGAATACAATGGAAATACTCCCTACCCAAGACCCCGACCCCCACCCCCCACCGCCATTAAGAACACAAAATGGGCCACCTTTACTTACACATCACCACAGATCAGGAAAATTACCAACTTATTCAAACACCCCAATGTAAGAATCGCCTACAAGTGCACCAACACAATCTCACACCTGTTCAAACCTACCAACAAAGCAATGCTCCCCCCCCTCACCCTATGACAGAAGTGGCATCTACAAGCTCACATGCATGACATGCAACAAGGCGTATATGGGTCAGACTAGCCGGAACCTAAGGCAACGTTACAAAGAGCACGCCTGCTACATAAAAAATAACAACCCACAATCTGCATATGCCCTCCATATCCTTAACAACCAGTATGAATACAGCCCCATGGAGAAAACAATGACCCTCCTAAAACCTGTCAAAAACACCTCCTTATTAACCCCATATGAACAGTTCTTCATACACGCATTTCACAAATCTGGAAGGCTCGTTTCCGAACAAAACCCCGGCGAACCCAACCCACTGCTCCAGATGACCATCAACACCTCCCACCCTCTAACATGACCCTGCTAGTCAAACAGTAACCTTCACAGTGCTCGCACCCTACAACGCAGCGCCCCACAACCGCTACCAACCACATCCAGCAGAACCAGGTATGTAGCCAACTTCACATTAAATCTCCATCCCTTATACCAACCTGCCCATCACTGGCATACTCCCCTAGTGCACCTAATAACACCTGCACCACACACCCCTCCCATCAAACAGGCACAACGCATGCATCAGTACACCCGCACCTGATACACCAGACCTGAAAAACGCACAAGGCAGATACCAGTCCAACACCACGACACACCCATTTGCACATGACATTTGCATATACACACGAGGTCCCATCTAGGTTTACTACACAATTCCCCACAAAAAAGACATTACAGCTAATATCTAACTTTTTCTCCCGATTGTTACAGCGCAGCACACCACGTGCAGTAACACACGTCTTGTTCTCCTGAAGATGGGCATAATGATGCCTGAAACATGTTGAGAAAGTATTGATAATAAACATCTAACTGTTGCATCTTGTTGGCTTTCTCTCTCACTTCACAATTTGCTCATGATGCAGTGTCACAGAAACCTAAAGTTTGTGGGTATAGTTCAAAACATTCACAGGGAACATGAATACATTCACGGAGATGGGAGAATATAAAATGTGTACTGGGAAACCATGCCCCTCCTTGTCAGTCTTCATGGTTGTAAGCCAATAAACTGATGACCCGGTAACTTCAACAACTTCAAAATTGCCAGCACTGTATTTGTAGTCATTAAGATACATGGGTGCATGGACCAGAGTTTCCAAATCATTGTTCTGTCAACTTGCATCCAGTATTGCCAATGTCAATTCATACAAAACTACTGAGTTCCATCATTGTACAGTCCTCCTAGTTTATCTTCAAGCAATGAACAGAATTCATGATGGGGTGACCACCCCACAGCAGAATATTTCACATAATCACTGGCACATACTGCTTAAGCATAAGCGTTGCTTAGAGCTTGGCTCATGGGTGCAGCAACAACCAGATAAATGTCTGGAATAAAGTGAACTAGCAGGAGCAGGAAAAGGGTGGCCATTCATGTTGTAAGGCAGGGCTGGCCAACTTCAACCCACAGAATGGCTAAATAGCTCGTTAAGGACTCGTATGAGGGCTGCACTAGTGTATACACATATCAAAATGGGGAGGGGAATGAATCTACTTCTTCTTCTATGGCACTACAGCCCAACTTGGGCATCTACCTCTTCAACCCTCTACCTCCATGCCTTTGTCCTCTGCCAACCATCTACATTTCCTGCATTTCAACATCCCTGTCCACTGCATCTAACCATCTTCTTCTTGGACTTCCAACTGGTCCTCTCCCTTCCATAGATCTTAACAGTGCTCTCTTGGGCACCCTTTCCTCCTTCATCCTCATCACATGACCCACCCACTAGAGCCTTCTCAATCCCATATTTCTGGTTAGCTCCATTGCCTTTTATAAGTTACAAATTTCATCATTATACCCATTTCATCACTATCCATTAATCAACCCCAGTCTGTAGATTTTCTTTAGAACTTTCCTCTCCGATTAAATTCACTAGAACGCTGTTATTTACAAACAATACATTATGCTAAAAGTACAGTTGAATAACAAGGTAGTAGACCTTACTGAACTGGATAAAACATATAGAAATGTTGGTTTACCGTGTGCTGTCTTCAACGTGATGAGTTATAGTTGGTTAACATTTCCTCTCTTAATGATGTTGCTATATTACATCCTGTAACCTAGCATATCATATTATGTTTGTTAAATTGTATTATTGAATCTATGCAGGTGAGGGACAGCCCCAAAATATTTTCCTAGAGGACTGCATGTTGGCCAGCCCTGTTGTAAGGTATGTAATATCAGAGACTTTATGTAAATGCATTATTACCTTCAAGTAAACCCAAACTTTATTTTCAAACTGCTACCCAAAAACATGATATGATGAAACTGTGGAAGTGCACAAATGTCTCAACTTATTAACCAGGAGGCCAGCCAAGTTGACGACCAGCCAAAACATGAATGTGGAGATGATAAACAGATTGACAGGCATCTGGACCATCATTTATAACCAATCGGAACCCATTATCAAGACCCAGGTCTTTAGCAAGCTTCCTGGCTACAATCAAGAGATGTCCGAGCAGCTGAAAATGAAATGAAATAGTTTGTGTCAACAAGCTAACATGAGACTGGTTCTATCTACAGCTTACACAAACCTGAATGCTTGGATCAATCATGCCAGCAGGGTTTTAGGTGACGCACATGCTGGAGACAACCATGGCCATCAATTCTATGGAAAATTTATCTACACAGCTACCAGAAATGATTTTACTTTAAAGATTACTTTAAAAGCAACTGAAATGTGTAAAATAAATTATATATGTTACTATTTTGAAGAACATACCGTGCATCTTGTTCAGTTTCTTATCCAGACCAACAAATGCACAACACACCCACATAAAGGCAACAACAACATAGGGATTACACCTAAAATACAGTCCATATTGTATATACAACCACCAAACCTGCAACTTCCATGTACTGTAATTACAACAGCTGGTACAGCTCACAGCATTTTATAGATTATAATTTATCATAAACTGTAATGATAATGTAAATATTTTAATCTACTGACTTTATTGAGTTTGTAACCTTAATGATTTTTATAACTTAAGTAAAGTTGAAGGATAAGACTCCCTGAAGATGAAGTGGGTGCATTGAAACTTGTAGGAATACTTACAATATATAAAATATTGTTATGCATTTGTTGGTCTGGATAAAAAAAACTATACAGGATAAATTACTTTACAGGTACAGCATGTTTTCCTTGTTCATGCCAGGAAGGCATACAGTACTGGAGGTACAGCTCCACTTATTCACAACCTTGGCGTGACCCAGCCACTTTACCAATGCAGGAAAAGCCCTAATGGCCAATGAAGAGGAGGCTGGAGGGGAGCCAGAGCTGTTCTGGATATTTTGGAGAACAATTTCTTGCCCCTCCTGGAGTCTGAACCCCAGATTGTCCAGGCTGTAGCCTTGTGATTACACCATATGTGCTCTCCAGGCCCTCTGGAAATGTTTAACTTACTTTTTTTTAGTGTGGTATTTAATAAGACAAATATTGGTATGGAGCACTAGTGGAATGATTGTGATGGGGGAAAAAACCTAAGTTCTCAAAGAAACCTGTCCTGGCATGCTGCTGTGTACCACAAATCACACATGGATTGGCTAGTGACTGTCTATTATGTGCACTGTTGACTTGTTATAGTAAATATACAGTAACTGCATGGCACAAACTAGTAGCCCACGTGAATTGCACTAGTTAATTCGCTGACCTCAGTGTCCATTATTCCAGTAAAAGGCACAGTACAGCAATGTATGCACACCACAATCAGTGTAACCATCTCCTCTAATAAATGTCTCCGCCATATTAATCAGAACCATTATATTTGTTATGGCCCACTCTCTAAAAAGAACCCCAACCATATTGCCCCATTCTACCAGAATATATGTACTGAATCCAATGTTGACAATCAATGTTAGGTCATTAACACATAACAAACCACAAGGTGAGCTGGTTGTTATAACAAATTTTTCAAAAAGCTGTGCTAGAAACCAGTGTACAATATTTAGACATTATACATTGAGTACAGCTACTTAAGAAGCAGCACTTTGTTTCCATCTTTGTTCACTAAATAAACAGTATTTTTTTCCATCTTTGTTCACTTACAGGCACTTCTATTGCCTCCAAAGTTTAAGAGCAACATATGATAATTTATGGAACTTTTATTTTGTTAAATTCCTCCATTTTTATTGCACGCTGTTCCAATGGTGAGTGGGCTTTCCAAAGTGGCTCCCTTTGCATGAAGGTGGGATTCTTGATTAAATAACTGTTTCAACTACTTAACTGACATACTTCTGAAAGAGTTGGAAAGGCAATGGGGATAGTAAGGTACTATCCCGGTATTTGCCTGGAAGGCCTGAAGAACAGAAGGAAAATATCATCACAACCAGTCGCCTGTCCCCCAGATACGAAAGAACGATCTCAAATATTGGAGTAATATTACACACGTGGATCTGTCGTGATGGTATGAAGTATCCATACCTGCTCGTTGGCATCTTCACATCTAGACAGCTGGGGGATGGGGGTGCGAGGAATCACCAAAAAATGGGTCGGAGCTTGCGGGCTGATATCATTGAAGGCAACGCACTGCAAAAATAGACATGAAACGTTCAGCACGATAGTCTCATCTTATTTAGAACTACTATTTACCATCACAATATCATCAACCTGATCATCCTCGTAAATAAAATTGCATGGAATTTCTTTGCGTAATATCCTCCCAAATATTGTATCACCTCCAGGCCGGGCAGCCTGGGCCTTCTGTATCTCGTCAGCCATTTTAGTATCTCCTGTATAACCAGCTGTTCCGTAAAGAAGTGTTTTGATTGGTCGACATGTTGTTCTAAGGAGTTTTGAACTCAACATGACAATAACGTTTCTAGCACTTTCGTTTCGTATTCACCGATATTCTTCCATCAGTTGCGACAGTATCATAAATTAATTTAACTCTAGATGACACGTGACTAACGAAGTTGCGTGTGCTACAATTACACGGACATCACCACATTAACCGATGCTACGATCCATGTTATTCAAAATAAATATACTTTTCGCACACTGCAAGATACTTTTCTTGTTCAGAGTACTGACGGTTATTTCATTTGTGTTTTGGGCAGAGACTGTAAGTGACGGTTGTTGGTATCCTGTCGTTTTGTTTTCGTGGTTGGCGATATTGTCATCCTGGCGCCCCTGTTTCGCGGGAGAAACCTAAACTGGATGATTTCCAACTCTGATCAATGATCTGTGCGAGAAACATGTATGATTGACTCACATACACATTAGCCACGAGTTGTTGACAGGTGCTTATTCGTGCTTTTTGCGTAGATGATCTGTGTTCTTGCGGGAGTGGGTATAGCCCAGCTGAGTAATGTCTGATGTAAATGATCCGGTATAAAGTTTGTTCAGAGCACAATAGTAGGTAGCACACCTTTGCAACTTTAATGGGCACGAAACAAACAGGCATCAGCGACATCTCACAGCAGAAATCACCGAACTAATAGCATGTTCTTCCTGAGTCAGACCAACAGGTCACGCTTACACATTCCGTGCGCAGAGTGCCCAATTTCTTTCGAGGCACAGATCCGATGTAAGTAGCAAACACAGGTCGTTGCAGTTTCATTTTTGGACCTTCTGGAATCTAAAATTAATTTATTCTTATATAATGCTCAATTATGGGCCCAAAAGATTGGTCAGTCCTGCAGTATTGAGGATGCCAGAACCCTGTGTAAGAAGTATGTATGCAGAAATCACTTTTTCGAGACAGACTTCACTATGCCTGAAAGGAAATGACTGAACAGAGGGACAGTGCCATGTAGCTCAGACTCGGTCAATGAATGAAGCAAATAGGCAGAGGGCTACAAAGAGGAAGTTGGCATGACGGGGTCAAATGAGGTGAGGGCAGTACATAACTCTGTGTACAAGAGCTTCTGCTTTTTGTGGACGTGGATGATTCATTGCCGTGTTCCCAATAGTAGGGTACACATGCATGATTTGGAGAACAGACAATTCAATCCATGTCGTACCATCTGATATCTTCAAGGTTGGTATTTGAATATGAATGCATAGGTCTTCAAAGTGGTCTTCCCATTTGTATTTTTCAGGTAGAATTTCGAAAACTAATCTGTCGATAGAACTTGACAACTAATCTTTTGCCATGCAGTTTGGGGTCCACCTCGGAATGCCTCTGTTAACATTCCAGTCCATTTGATTACAGGTACCAAAGGGCACAATGAAGTGTGCTGTGTTATCGTATTGCAGCTCTGGGCTTTAGCATTTAGTGGCTCGGATTTAGCTTCACAGCCATCACAGAACACCGTTTTATCCAGTAAGAGGTGCCACTCTAATCATGGTGCTTCTTCAGCTGTAAAGTCATGCATTGTCCGGAACCACATTTGTGACTCAGTAGTTAAACGTCTAACGAAATTCTGGACTGCCATACTCCCAATGTGCAGCATAGCATATTTTTCAACAAGCTGGTCATCATTGGTCTGTATGCCCATTACTGGAAATAAAAACTGTACTGCATAGTCCTTTTATTGTGGCTTAGATATCTTAAATTGTTTCAAATATAAAGGGCTGTATCAGTATGGCCCATTACATAACAGGTTGATACTTTTGCTTGTGGTCCCTGGCCATCCATAATAAAACCACAGTTCATGCACATTTAGTGGTCAGTTTTACAGTCAAAGTTCATCCTTCTCGTCTCACAGTGCAGTGTACTATAATGCATTTCATAACATGTAACAAGTACAGTCTACAGTCATGTTGTAATGCATCTGTATAAGCTGGTACAGTAGTTAATGTGCTTGTTCTTGCTACTATGGCATGTGGAGGAGCAAGAGTATGGCTGTATTACTGAGCACTAGGTGGAAATGTGTAGTCAGTATTTTGGCCTGGCCACTTTCCACCTGGGGAGGCAGTCTGCCAGTTTCAAAAGCTCCGTTTAAAAGAAGTTTTGTCAGCATGGGGGTGACTTAAAATGGTTCAAATGTGCAGACAGGCAGGAACTGAAAGTTAGTTGAATCTTATGGTCGTAATAACATAATGCTTAAAGCAATTGTAAAGTATTCTGGGATGTTTTATCATTTAAATTTATAAGCATTGACTAATGTTTCAAGGGATTATAGTGCATCATATGTGTCAAGCGTTTATACCCTCTTGGTGTGCTTGACACTGAAGATGACACTACAGTCCTACACATGTCAGTAAGAACTTAACACTAAACTAGTCTTAAACACCCCAGAAGAACTGAATATTCAGTAACACTGCTGTGAACAAGTGACATTTTGCATATTTCAGTCAATTAAAAATAAGTTTCTGTAGTTCTTAATAAATCCAAGAATGTAAAGCATTCAGCACCAATGTCTCTGTGTCTCTATGCCTGTTCAACCTGCAGACACTGTAATAATTACATAATAATTTAGGAGGTTAGGTGCAACACACACTGTGAATTGTTATGCTTGTGACATGGGAACCAACCCACTGTAATTACTGTGGACCTTTGGGAAACAATGGTTTAATGCCCTTCGTGTAAGGTGACCTTGCGGCACTGAAGTTATAAAAATGTTGCTGCCAGTTAAGTGTTTCAAATGCACATGGCTTTTTGAAGCCCATTTTGATTATCTGGAAAGCAGACCATCACATAGAATTGTAAGGTCCTGTCCTTCTTTAAGTTGAGACAATTTAAGCATTTGTGGCCAACTCATTCAATTTTAAAATCTTGTGGGGCATTGCAACATGTCGATTTGTAAGTGTTTATTGATACTTTGAGGTATTGCAGTGCCTTCATCGTCAGTGACAAGCAGGCCTCTTTGCTTGGTTTGCTTAAACCTGAAGGTGAAGACCATGCAGTCCTGCAGATGTCAGCAGCTGCTTAACATTGCACAAGCCTTAACCCCAAAAGACCTGAATTGTCAGTAATACTGCTGTTAACAAGTAAAATCTTGCATATTTCAGTTAGTTGAAGATATGTTAATGTGGCTGTTTAGTAAAACTAAGAACATGAAAGATGCAGCACCACACATAATATATCCACACTTGGCAGAAGGATTTGCCACACAAATTCACAGCATGATTTTCCTCAGGTGCAAAGAGTTTAAGTACTTGTCCTTTTCTGGGTTCACAGCTGAATTAAGTTGACTGTTTCATTTACACTCAAATTTATGCAATTGTCACCACCTTAAAGTAGTAACAATTTTAAGGACATATGATTTTTGTGTGTGTGTTTGACATTCTTGGTGGATGATTCTTGCATGCTATCATATTCAGTAGATTTTTTTTTTATTGGGCTGAAGTGGAGAGAGCAATAAAGGACTGAAGAGTAGCTGAGAGTGGAAATAAGAAGAAATTGTGATAACCTACAGAGACTATTGCAAAGTCTCTGTAATGCCTATAGGAAGTCACAAATGACAAACGGTGCTTGCCCTTTGCGTGTTGGATAACTAAGATTACAGGTACACATTCAGAATATTGAATGTTTATGGCTTTTCAACAGCAACAATTGTTATGCAAATGCATCTCAGTGTTATGTGTATGCCTATGTTGTCCGTTTTGTTGTATATGTTTGTGGAATGTTATATTGGCCAATGGCTTAATGTTATGTTATTGTCATATTATACCCTACCTTCTGATAAGGAAAAGAATGTATAACATCCTAATTACTAATTGCTAAGAGTTATATTTATGAAGGACAGACAGATCTTGCTGTTTTACAGTTTGCACATGTGTACCTTAATGGGTGACTTGTTAATATACAGATGACACAGTTATGTGGTGACGTTTGTAGTGAGTGAATGTAGGTTTGTGTAGTGATGTTTGTGCATGTAATTGCATTCATAATGAACAGAATGCCTGAGTGAACATTTGCAGTTTAGCAGCTAACTCATATGTTTCATGTATTGCATGTCAGTTTAAATATTAATTAGGAGGCTATCCTAACTGCCAGTTCTTGCTTTTGTATCTTGAAATAGATCCACTCAGTTGATCCAATCTTTTCTCCCACCCTCCTGAACAGTAATTCATAATTATCCTGTCATGTCTGACGGCTATCTAAACCATTCCAATTGACACGGCATCATTAAATAAATAAGAATCGAAATATGGTGTTTTTAGAAAAGAATTTTCATTGATTTTCATAGTCATCTCCGCTGGAGTGGTTACATGGAGGCCTTTTGTACTGCTAGATATAAGAGCAGAAGTGAATTGTTTGAAACTGTGTGTGTGTGTGGTGTACTGACTGTGGCACATGCTTACAGGAACATCTCTTCTTCGTAATGGAGTACCTAAGTGGAGGCAACATGGCCGAGGAAAAAGTGGGAGTGTTCAGCAAGGAAATAGCCTGGTTTTACGCGGCTGAGATAACGCTGGCACTAGAGTTTCACCACAGATGTGGCATTTTGCATCGGTAAGCAATCTTAAGTCCTTTATATGCCTTTGTCATTGAAATGATATCTGTACTGTTCACATTCAATACAGAAGATAATGTGTGAACTTAAAACTTATTATTCAAGAAGTATGACTTTAAATGAATAGTACTGTATG
>Ga0123352_10019066_pt1 | contig 10940 bp, 8 predicted proteins | sample TergutLab28metaG_FD_89700 | JGI IMG/M metagenome (GOLD analysis project Ga0123352, IMG submission 89700) | Labiotermes labralis P1 segment gut microbial communities from Petit-Saut dam, French Guiana - Lab288 P1 | ecosystem: Host-associated > Arthropoda: Insects > Digestive system > Gut ... | reverse complement strand
ACACACACACACACCACACACACACACACACCACACACACACACACACACACATAGACACACCACACACACACACACCACACACACACACACACACACACACACTCGGTGCAGCCCTTCGGAACGAGTGAAACTTGTCACAGAGGCCGCTACCTGCACAACACACAAAACATGTATGCCTTCAGCGAGATTCGAAACTGCGATCCCAGTAATCGAGGGGCTTCAGACCTATGCCTTGAGACCGGGCTCGGCATCCACCCTATATAATCCTGATAAACCACACCATTACATAAAATGCTAAAAATAATTGTCTATTCCATATTCATCGTATCTTTTTTAACACACTTTGAAACACTGCGATTAGCAAAGTCGTGATTGTTAAGACCAAACACTTACGGGAGAATGGCGTTAGGGGAAACCGTGGCGCTGTTTCCTAACGTCCGTCCAAAGTGGAACTCACACCCAACAAAGTGTTATAAGTCCAAACAAGATAGGCAATGTACGTAGAACGTAATATTTCGGCGCGTTCGTGCAAAGATTTTGCAGCGGAAAGCAATAAGTATCATATATTCTGAGTGTGTGTTTGTAGCCTTAGTCATACAGCATGCAAAGCCCATGTGTCGTGTTATATTGACATCTGTGACCTTTCCGGCTCTACAGCATTTTGCCACATTATATGATAAAACGGCACGATTCTCAGGGGGAATAAGTAACTGATCATAAAATGTGTTTTGATTTTCCCTTCAATTTTGTCTAAACCGTTTCTCATTACAAGAAGAATTGAGCGAGATACTATCATACATATACGTACATGTCTTGAAGTGAAGTGCCCGTTATTCTTGTCAGATTTTAATGAGAAGAATTTCTGGGCAGATTTTCGAAAAAATACCAAATTTTATGAAAATCCGTCCAGTGGATGTCGAGTTATTCTATACGGCGGATGGACGGACGGACAGACGGACAGACATGCCGAAACTAATAACCGCTTTTCGCAAGTTTGTGAACGTGCCTAAAATTTATAGACACAGTATATCTTGGATATTATACAAGTTACGAGCAGGCCGATGGCACTGGGCGACTGAAATCTGTAAATCTGGTGCCAGATATCATTGCGGTCCATCTTAACCACCAAAGTGTACCCCTGATGTGGAAGTCGCCCACTTTTTTTGGTGTTAGGCCCACATCCATTACACACAGCGGATGAAACAAAAAGAAAGTGGTTGGTTGACAAGGGTCAGTTGTATTGGCTACTTTAATTTCCTTCGCAGAGTAAAACCAACAAGATGAAACGTTTCACAATTTATTTCTGTAAGACGCTTTACATGTTTCAGACGGTTTTTCTGTCCATCATCAGGAGCTGAAAACTGCACATACAGCTTCAGGTATTTGTCAGACCAGTACTGCTACCTGCTGCTAGCCGCCAGGCTAGCAGCATTGGTCTGACAAATACCTGACGCTGTATGTGCAGTTTTGAGCTCCTGATGATGGATGGAAACACCGTCTGAAACATGTAGAGCGTCTTACAGAAATAAATGAATTGTGAAACGTTGCATCTTGTTGGTTGTACAATACGAATATATTAGCGATGCAGGTACCTATGAATGTTAAATGTAATTTCCTTCCACCAAAGTACGTAATGACACAAGAAACCGATCAAATTTCGTTGTTTTATGTGTATGTGTGTGTGTGTGTACATATATATGTACACACACACACACACACACGTTATATTCACATACAACGGTGTCAGTCAGTGATGTTCTCTAATACAGAAGCAATGATTATGGTTTCCACCAACTCGCTGATGAATGCTACTTCAGCGTATTATGCAGTAAACAAATCGCCGTTACATAAGAAATAACAATGGAGTCAATACAAAGTGTGATATCCAGCCGAGGCTCTCCACTTGTTTCTTGTTGCATAAGTCATGGTGTGTACCAACACTGCCTAGGGAAGAAAACTGAAATCTTGGCATTCTATTAGAGCCCGCCTGTGAATGAGCATGTGTGTGTGCATGTGCGTGCGTGCTTGCGTGTGTGTATGTGCGTGTGTGTAGTATTTACACAGGCAACGCTACAGGCAGATGCTGGGGAGAGAATCATCCAAGTCTCTCTCAAAACCACAGGTTAATAAATTAAGAAATGTCTTATGTCTATAGGTAGATCCATGCAGGATACGTCGTTCCTCATTTTCAGTAGTTTTAAGCGGTCTGACTAGACACAGGGAGGCTTGGTCTGTGTACACACTCCGCCCTGCCTGGGCCCAAAACGAACAACCATAGCGTAAGAAGGAATTAGGACTTGAACAAGTTCGGGGGGAGAAGGTATTGAAAGAGTGAAGAGGGAGTGAATGTTCAGGTGACGATGGAGATAGCCGGAACGGGGGAGGGGGGAGGTGGAGGAGGAGGAGGAGGACATGTTAGCTAAACAGAAGGATTTTATTTCATTTTTATAAGCTATGTGCCACACAGAACGCAGTAAACAGCAGGTTCGAGTCGGCCTTATTATTATTATTGTTATTACTACTACTACTACTACTACTACTACTACTACTCGGTCAGGATAAGGCAGTCAGTATAATAACGGGTATGGGCGGGACAATCCGATGTTCCATTCCTGGCAGAGGGGAATTTTTTTTCTCTTCAACAGAACGTCCAGATCACATGTGGGGCCTATCCAGGTCGTATGCAGTGGGTACCTGGGTTCTAGCCCCAGTGACAAAGCGGCCGGTGCGTGAAATTGACCAAGCACCAATATGTAATGCCATTGTTAAGAATGAGTGAAGCTCTGCGTCTCCTTTCGCCACACGACTCCATGGTGTGAACAAGGACAACTTCAGCACTGTTGTGATTATTACTGTTATTTTTATTAAAATGTGTAAGAACGTGTCTCGCATCAAGATTTGCAGAAGAATTGTAACCTGCGCTCGCAAATAAAATATAAGGAGAGCCACATGAACTGAGAAGTTCCCACGTAATGAATAATGAAATTAGTTCTCGGGTATATGCCTCTGCCTGCATGAAACCGCGTTCGTAATTTGCACACTAGTAAGGCCACGACGTAATAAAAAAATGACTACGCGTGACTTTGCTAGCCTGTGTTTGAAATAAGAGGCGTGTTCAAAAAGAGACCGACCTTTTTAAATAGCACGCCAACCATCACAGAGAGCGCGCTGCGGCTACTGAGCGCACCTAGCGTCAGGTTTTGACAACAAACTGCCATTTGTCCCGTTTCGCTATGAGCATTAGTTGTCGAGCTACATCTGCTGAACTGAGCACGTGCACAAGCTGTTGGTCGGATTAGTGACAAAGTGATAATGAAAGAGCTTGAAGAACAACGTGTGTGTGTGTATGTGTGTGTGTGTGTGTGTGTGTGTGTGAAATTGTGCTGCAAACTTCGTAAAAATTTTACAGAGACATTTCAGTTGCTTAACCGAGCATACGGGGAGGACTGTATGAACCGAACGCAGTGTACTGATTGGTTTAAGCGTTTTAAAGAGGGCAGAATATCGGTCGGTGAAGATCCCAGGCCTGGACGACCTTCCACATCAACAAACGACAACCATGTCAACAGAGCTCGTGCTGTGATTCGTGGAAATCGTCGTTTAACTGCCCGAGAAGTTGCTGACGAAGTGGGCATCAGCATAGGATCTTGCCCTCAGATTTTTACTGAAAAACTTCAGATGCGTCGCGTCAGTGCAAAATTCGTGACGCGTTTGTTGACTGACGAACAGAAACAGAACCGCGTTGAAATCAGTCAGGAACTGCTTGCCAATGCAAATGGTAATGAAAACTTTATTAAGAACATCACAACAGGAGATGAGACGTGGGTTTATTGGAATGATGTTGAAACCAAGATGCAATCGTCGCAGTGGATGGGGAAAGGGTCTCCTCGACAAAAAAAAAATGAGTCGGTCAAAGATCAAGGTGATGTTGGTTGTGTTTTTTTGATTGGAAGGCATTGTCCATCATGAATTTGTACCACGTGGTCAGATGGTAAACAAACAGTTGTACCAGGAAGTTTCTGCGCGTTTGAGGGATGCTGTGCGCAGGAAGAAGCCTGAATTGTGGGAAAACCAGACTTGGATGTTGCACCACGAATATGCGCCGGCTCACGCATCGCTCCTCATCCGCAGTTATCTGGCAAAACATCGGACATCCGTTGTGCTCCATCCATCCTATTCTCCGGACTTAGCTCCAGCAGACTTTTTCCTGTTTCCCAAACTTAAAACCACTTTGAAAGTACGTCGTTTCCAAACCATAGAGGAGAAACAGGAAAATGCGATGAGAGAACTGCGCGCCATCACAGAAAGTGCTTTCCAGGAAGCATTCCAACAATTGCAGAAACGTTGGGAACGGTGTATCGCCAATAGAGCGGACTGCTTTGAAGGAGACAGTGCTTAAAATGCTGTAAAATGAGCAATAAAGTCTTTATAGCAAAAGTTCGGTCTTTTTTTTGAACACGCCTTTTACATGAGACTACTGAGACATAAATTCTCAGTGTCTTATCTTCGCTTAACACGGAGTTTCGAATATTTTGCGCACGCACGCCGAGCGTGCGTGCGCCTGTGTGTACATTGTCAACCTCAAAATCGGCCAAAATGTTTGAAAATTTTTTACGATCCTCAAAATCAGTAATGACAACAGCATGTTGGTATTATTATAAAGATAAATAAAATAGGATAAATGTGGCATCGTGTTGTATTCTATCACTTCTATGAGCAGTGACCAGAAGCAAGCAGTCTTGTTACAGTAATTGTAAGAACGTATGTTGGGCTCCTACTAGCCCTAAATGCATGACTCTTTATTTAAGAGAAGAAAATGAGCAAATATTTTCAGATTATCTGGCAGCAGGTCGCCGAACAGACCCAAGTCTTATACGTAAGCGTCTGTTACCAGCTGCAGCTGCTTGTTGCCAAGAAAGTCAGATAAAACTTCAAATGAGGATGGGCCCCACTCGCCAATCAGCTGATTCTATGAAGCATTCTTTTTGGGAAGAGCACACCTTCTCAACTAGTCAAAAAATACCCATAATTCCATAAAAGTCGCAAGTAAATCCCCGTGTTTACTGAAGTCTTCAACCAAATCAAACCAGTCTTCAAGCTCACCAATTCTTTGTGATATGTCAAGCTCTGACGGTGGCGAAGGCGAATAATTCGAGTGTCCCGCGATGTTACGCCGTGTCAACTGGTATATAATGATAAACCTAGTGTCACCATCCTACGGTCCAGCAGTCCAAGCTTCGAAACGTCGCTAGATATTTCCCAGTCAACAAGGCCTAACGGCCCATAAGACCTGAATCCTGATACCTAATTCTGCGAGAGTGAATTATGACATTGCCATCCTTCTGTGTTTATATTTCTAAGCTCTTTCTTTCTTTCTTTCCTACATCTTTCTTTATTGTTTGAATTCATTCTTTCTTTTTTTCGTGTTTCTCGACGAAAATATCGTATAGATTACTATTTATCTTATGAGATACTTCTACATGTCCCACCCATCTCAGTCTCCTCTATTTTTTCACCCTAACCGTGTCATATTTGAGGTTGTCACGACAGTAAGTATGAAACACATTGCCTTCTGAGCTGTAACGTCGTGTGCATTGTAGAATTTGTTTTCCTTGGTTTCCCTGTGTCTATAAGCAAATGCTGAGATGGTTCCCAAGATTCCAAGTTGCCACTACATGCTTCTCATGTCGCCCTCCCGACTTAAATCTAGTAGTAACCAATTTCATGTTTTGTATACATGTAAAATAACCACTGCCACCGGGTGACAACACAATCGCAGTTAATAAATAAATATAAATAACTTCTCTGCTATCCTGAGGACCGACACAGTCGTTTCCTACTAAACGCAGGTAAATTTCTACTGCGCAACGTGTGTCACATCTCAGAAGACACTACACTGACATTCGTTGAAGAGTACAAGTCATGACAGCCTTCGTTCTGTAGCTTTCTCCGTCCTGCTGTCCCCCCTCCCGCCCTCTCAGCTCAAAACATTCTCCTTACCACTTTCTTCTCAGTCACTCTCGATAAATAGTTGAAGGATAAAGTTACATGGGAGAAAGAAATAATTTCAGCAATGCTTTAACTAATATGTTTCCAGTGAGTGTCTAAAACCGTTTTATTTGCATGAGAATCTTGAATGTATTCCTAACTATGAATGATCAATTAATGCCTAATCCCCTGCCCTTGAATTCGAGAAATGAAGGTATAGTCTGTTACCAAGCAAATGTTTGGAAACCCACTGCGGTTTGCATTACGGCTTTAGTACCTACTCTCTTCCCTCTGATCATGTATCGTACCCAGTCCCATTGGCAATCTGAAGCTAGCCTACACTTAAAATGTTTAGGACGTAGTTCTCTGTCACATGCTTTTCACTTGTGCCTTAAATTTGTAGAGACAGTTTAGATTGTATGAACCTAATGCCATTATTTCGATGTCTTTCCCTCACTTGCAGTTACACCACCTTACAAATTTTCTTTAGCTTTCTGTTATTTGTTAGCTTCATTCGTAATAACAGTCGATTGCCTAAATTCATCATCATCATCATAAACATCAAGGATTGGACCCTTTGATCCGTTCCGTCTCTAAAGTTACAACTGCTCTCTCCGACGTTTCTTCGGTCTTACAATTGTTCTCCTTCCTTGTGGTCTGTAGTAGTATGATTTCAAAGGGATTCGGTTTTGTGGCATTCTTTCGGCTAAGGGAGAACACCCATACAGAAAACGGGCATGTTTGGAGGCCCTGAGGTTAGCTACCACCAAACTTACTCAGCGAGGGACTGGTTATCCATCCTGAGGACACTCTACCCAACTCAGAATCTCCAGATGAAGCACAGGACTGATTTACGATTGCCTAAATTAGTTTTGATAATATCATGTATTCTGTTGTAAGACTGGAATTTTATTTTCACCCTCCTCCTGTCATTTGAAATAACCTACAGGTTTATATCCAAACTCTGTGTTATTAAACACACGATGTATTTGGGTGCGAAGATGGGAGGATAATATTAAAACGTATCGTCAAGAAGTGGGATGGAGGAAAGCATGGACTGGATTGATCTGACTCTGAAGAAGGGCAGGTGGCGGGCTCTTGAGAATGCGGTAGTAAACCTTCGGGTTCCATCGAATGTGGGGAATTTCTTGACTAGCTGAGAACCTGTTAACTTCTCAAGAAGGACTGTACTCCATGGAGTAAGTTAATATTTATTTAGTTCCTATCAAGCTGGTGTACATTCTTAACGCGATTCTATGTTCTGGAAACTAATACCTTAGAGTCACGCTTAGATCCAGTTCACAGAAATGTTCAGTTGGGGTGTCACATTTGTAAGCCATTCTCTTGCAGCTTGCAAGACCTAACGTTCTGCAAACGTCTATAAAAAAGCGTTACTCTTTCGGAGTCTTCGAATGATATTCCGCTACGGGCCTTCCACGGGGAAACTTGCACGCCACTCTGAACACCCTGTAGATTCGCATTGCACGAAGTAACCCAAAATTAACCAGCATTAAAACGTATCATTTGCCTACACGTGTAACTGAACTTAAAGGAGAGTAGAGAGGAAACATTTTATAGGCGCTTAATAAGTAACCAGGCTCCATTCAGCAGGCTTCTTCTTGGAAAATGCCTAGCTCTTCAGCTAGTCAAAGTCCCTACATTTTAAGAAAGTGCAAGATTCAATACCGTCTCGACAACAGCCCGCCAACTGTCTCTATCCTGATGCAGATAAATCCAGTCTAAGCCATCGAATCCTATTTAAGGTCCACTTTAATATTATCTTCCCATCTACGCCTACGTCTTCAAAGTGGTCTCTTTCCGCTTCTCTTCCATGCGTGCTATATGTCCCAGCCAATCAACCACCTGGATTTCATCATCCTATTAATAAACAGAAGATAAAAGTGCTTTTAAATTCCGCAGACATTTAAACTTGAGTCCAAATAAACCACTGAGAGGTAATAAAGATAGGATTATTTTGTGGGAGTCCCCATATAAGGAGAACCTTGACCTGAAGATCAGAAACAAGACCCAGGAGTGGCACACACACACACACACACACACACACAGAAGTGGTCACGCCTATGTAAAGTACACAGCAGATGAAGAAATTTCACCAGTTCTGGGTTCGGGAGGGACAGACCAGCAATGCGCGTCAACGAGTACTGAGGTAGATGCTAAAAAACAGATGTTTCCTGTATGATGCACTGCAGAATTAAAGTTCGGAACGGCGACGTTTTACGTAACGAATTCCATGCAGCCAAGACCTTCTTGAGAATCTAAGAGTCACTCTGGCTATAAAACAATAACCGGCTGTTGATTACCGTAATCTAAGCTTCATTACCATTATGCCAATAACTGCCTGACACCAGATCCTATCGTAAGCCAACGGTATCTATTCAGTCCCATTTGTTTAATATCCTCTATTCTATTATTACTTTTCGATCTTAACGTACATCTCCGCAGTGAAGTGTTCTTTCACGTGAATTTTGAGGTTGAGGATTCCGTTCTTTTGGAATGACGTTGCATCAGAGGGTAATCGGATCCCGACGTTTCGTTAGTTAAGTTCTGCTTTAATTTCCGTGGTTGTTAGATACTACAAGAGTTGTAGGGTAAGCAAGCAATCTTCTTCTTTCACGTTTTCACACAAAAGTTCTCTAAACTTCTCATGTCTGTAATGAGTGCTACAAGTTCCGCCAATCTCATCTTAACCGAAATGAGAGGAATGCTAAATAATGCTGTCAACTGTTAGGATTACATAGCGTCGGTGACGAATAAATGAAATATGAGTACGAAGCAAAGGCGAAATGATACTGGCAGGGGAAATCTGAAGTATTCAGAGAAATGCCGGTCCCATTGTCACTTACTCACACTTGGGTTGAAGAAATCCAACAAGATGCAACAGTATGCAGATATTTATTTACTGTTAAATTACTCTTCATTTTTCGGACGTCCATTGCTCCCATCATCAGGAGTACATAAAACTGTAGTTGCAGCCTCTGGTACAGATCGTACTGTCTGGGGAGCAAGCTTCCTGAAACGTGACGAAATAAGGACTTGGTCACGTTTGAGGAAGCTTGCTCGCCAGATATTACGATCTGTACCACAGGCTGCAACTACAGTTTTATGTACTCTTGATGATGGGAGTGATGGACGCCCGAAACGTGTAGAGTAATTTAGAAGTTAAATAAATATGTGCATATTGTTGCATCTTGTTGGATTTCTTGAATCTAGAATTACGATGCACGGAGCTACACATATAAAATTCCTTACACTTGTCATCGGTGTAAGGTTTCCTAAGTAGTAACAAATACGAAGCCCTTCGCTGTGCAATTTTACACACATTCTGTCTCTTGTCCTTCCTCAAGTCCTTAATCCACGACAGAGAAGTTCAGGATTACGCGAAAAATGGCCCAGTTAAAAGATTTTTTTTTTACTGCTGGTCTTTCAGTTTGGAAGCCAATCATTTATTTATACTGTGAAACCTGACCACAAAGAAACCTTGTCTCTAGCGGACAAAATTTACGGCCCCGAGGATGCGGAATGTTGAGAATCCAAGCTTCAAGTACCTGCAAAAAACGGAACCTGTCTGCAACAGAAACAATTTTCAGTCCCTTGTGGTTCCGTTAGACAGGCTTCACTTACAGAGCATCAGTGTCTGTACAAGGGTGCGCTTTACCTTTTTAATGTATTTTACAAATGAGAAGGGCTAACACGTGCAAATGGTTGTTGTACTGCTGAAAAAAAAAACTGTGGTCTTTCGAAATACACACCCACCAGAAGAGCATTCAGATGCGCCGGCCGGTCAGTAGACTTCAGCAAACTGCTGCGAAGGCCACGATAATTTTCCAGACATTATAGCAATGGGGGCGTTGCACGACACCAAGCACTAACCAGTACTGCACTCACTACTCACGAGACACATTGGAGCCAAAAATTTTGCATGGCGTACCACTCGGAGAGAGAATCGATCTCATCGCATATCAAGTTCGGAGTGACGTCACTGCACGCGAACTGGACCATCCATTACTGGCTACTGGCACCCACCGACCTGAGGTGCATATTGAAATAAACACTAGACAGAGAAAAATTACGAACTTCCTACAATGGATTGGACATTGGCACTGATGTCAGGGGACACATTCATACATCTTTTGCGGTAAAGGTAAACGTAAAGGCAGAAAGAGGTACAGGCAAACGTAATGTTGCACACGAGCACCTCATTAAGGCAAGAATGTGACTTCATCCTGCCCTAGCACAGTCCAATCCACATACCGAAAATTTTCCTGAGACACTTGATTACATCAACCTGTCAGGAAAAGTTAGATGCCTCTTACAGAAATAAGCTGTAAGGAATTTAATAACCAGATTCAGGGGCAGCTTTAGAAAACAACCGTGGCCCAACAAAACTCTTCCCCACGTCTCATCTCCGGAACCGATTTTCAACATCAACAATTTCATATAATTATTCGAAAACAGTGCATAATACATTTAATAACAATAATAATAGTAATATTTATTTTTTATTTACGTTAAGTGCTGAGTGAGCAGCCTAAGGGCCAATTACAAAATCAGCTCCAGCAAAGTGAAAAACACGCAGTTAGGAAAGGAAAAACAGATAATAAAACAAATGATGCATTTCATGAATCTTTCATAAAGAAGATGATGGGTGACAACAATCAGAAGGAAATACTAACGTAAAAGGACAAAATGTTTATGGTGGGAAATAACGCTACATGTGCCAGATTGCTCACTGAATGCAATAGTGGCACAACCCCAAAAATTGTCCATTTGGAGTTAATACTGCGATTGAGCTCAGAGTGGTGACAGCTACATCCGAAAATAACGGCAACCAGCGGGGTATGTTACAACTAACAACTGTGCCGGTATTCTCGGATGTAGTTGTCACATTTTTGAGCTCTATCTTAGTATTAACTCCAAATGCGCAATTTT
>Ga0123352_10019065_pt1 | contig 10940 bp, 7 predicted proteins | sample TergutLab28metaG_FD_89700 | JGI IMG/M metagenome (GOLD analysis project Ga0123352, IMG submission 89700) | Labiotermes labralis P1 segment gut microbial communities from Petit-Saut dam, French Guiana - Lab288 P1 | ecosystem: Host-associated > Arthropoda: Insects > Digestive system > Gut ... | reverse complement strand
AGGTTCAAGACTGCAACAATTGAACCTTCTGATAGAAAAGTCACAATTTCTGCGTATCGCAAAATGCACGGAGATCTAGTTCAGTTCTTTAATATGGAAAGGGGCCTCATTGCTTGCACTGATATTGATGGCCTGATGCAAACACTCAATATTAATTGTAATCCTCTGGACTTGCGACTCTTTATAGACTCGTCTAAGTTGAGTATCAAAGCAGTTCTCCTTCACAATGGCAAAACCCTTCCTTCTATTCGTGTTGGTCATACAGCGCATAATAAGGAGTCCATATGAGAACATGAAGATTCTGATGGAGGCCATTAATTACGATAAATTCAAATGGTGACCTAAAAGTGATTGCTGTACTACTTGGACTACAACAAGGATTCACAAAATATTGCTGCTTCATTTGTGAACGGGACAGCAGAGCTTGGTCTTTTCATTGCTCAAGAAAGGACTGGCCTACCAGAAAATTTCTGGAACCAGGAATCATGAATGTGGAAAATCGACCACTAGCAGAACTGAATAAAATTTTGTTGCCATCCATGCATTTAAAGCTTGGTCTGATGAAAAATTGTGTAAAGACCATGAACCAAGAAGAAGCTGCCTTTAATTACTTATAAGAAAAGTTCCCCAGACTAAGTGAGGCAAAACTGAAAGAACGTATTTTCATTGATCCACAAACATGAGACCTTATCAAGGATGAATACTTTGAGAAGCTCCTTCAAGGCGATGAAAAGGCAGCTTGGGACAGTTTTAAATTTGTAGTAAAAGGAATTTTTGGGATTTAGAAGGGCTCAAAATTATGAGCTTGTAAACAATCTTTTGCAGAGCTACCAGACATTAGGCTGCAACATGTCACTAAAAATACACTTCCTTCACTCGCATTTGGATTTTTTCCCGGAGAATTGCGGTGCAATGAGTGATGAACATGGAGAACGTTTTCATCAAGACGTTTCTTCAATTGAGAAGAGATATCGAGGGAAATGGAACCGTGCTATGCTTGCCGACTGCTGCTGGACTTTGGCAAGGGATGCCCCTACCATGGAATACAAGCGAAAAAAAAAACCATGATTTTGTTTGTGTTAAATGATGAACTTACATGAAAGGTACTGTGCATATGTTCAATTTATGTTTTAAATACTGCTGTTTCAAATTGGGCTATGATTAAACATGGAGTACCACAAGGCTCTGTACTGGGCCCTACACTGTTTCTTTTATACATAAATGATTTACCTACAGTCATAAACAAGAAGGCAATACCAGTTTTTTTTGCTGATGACATAAGCATACTTTTCACTTATAGTAACTTTATGTAATTCCATGTGAATATTGGAACAGTTCTTGGAAATTTAAATATGTGGTTTAAAAACCTCCTTTCATCAAACATTGAAAAAATTCACTACATACACTTCAAGACTAAGAACAGTCAACCCATTGACATAAGTATGTGTTTAGATAGTAACAGAATTTCTAACAACCTATACACTAAATTTCTCGGCCTAATAGTTGATAATACACTTTCCTGGAAACCACACATAGACCACTTAATAAATAAACTGAGTACCGCTTGCTATGTAATTAGATCCGTTAAGCCGTATGTAAATACAAATGTTATTATTATGGTAGTTGAGGTATAAAAAACCAACTAGATGTCACTTGCTATTTTTATTTTACTTCTTAGAAACTCAACATGTTTCAGGGATTAATATGCCCATCTTCAGGAGTATGTGACTATATTGTTGAACTACAACATTGGCTGTTTCGTTCTTGGTTTGCTGTGTGTTGGAGTTTGGGTGCGTTATCAGCTGGGGTGGTATCCGGGTTGTACTGTACCATAAATTTTTTGTGTGTGGCACGCCTCGATACAGTCAACTCCAAGGGGCACAGCATTTCTTAAGAAGCTAGCAATTATTCTGTTTGTTGAGCCTGATGTTCATTTCCATGTTTATAAGGGTCACACATTTATGGTACACGACAATCAGCCACAATAATAACATGAAAATTTGACAGTATTCATTTTCTAGCAAACAGAATGCAGCAGTACACTACCACACAACAAACTGCTCTAACTTCCTCCAGGTCCTTGTGTAGACACCTAGACATTTGGAAATGCAACCTCATGATATGGCAGTATTATCACAAATATATTCTCTATCTCTTTCATGGCTAACTGGATGTTTTTGGTCATCTCATTTCAAGCAGCGTCATTACACGCTTCTCTGGTCTGTAGCTAAAAATGACAAATGTGTAAATATATATAAGGAAATTCCTTATACTGAGATTTGTGTTTTCCATTTACTCATTCACTCCATGCTGTGGTGACAAGAAAAATTATCAAGTAAGTGTGAATACACAACAACAACATACAGTGCCTCATTCAATAATCAGATCCCAGACAAACTAGTGTGGCAGGATATATGATATTTCAAAGTACTGAACTTTTCCCCAACATGGAGTGGTTGAGTAAACGAAGAACACAAATCTCAGTATAAGGAATTTCCTGGTATTACACAATTCTTGGAACTTAATGCTGTTTACTTGTTTCCTCCAGGCTTCAAGTCCTTAATTTGGCAAAGCAGTTAGTACCTTCAGTATTTTCCCTGTCATGTTCTATTCCCTGAAACATGTTCTTGATTCCTCCCAACAATGTGCATTCATTGGCAGTAGCTCTTTTTTTTTGATGGGTGGCCTTCAGTTCCTCAATTTCACATTATTCTCGTTAGTGGCTTCTGGAGTGATATATTTCAGTTGGAAGTAGAGAAAATATGTGCCTGCTAAATGAGATTATTGTGGGGCACAGAATAGGAGAAGTTTGATAATTATTGTGCATTTATTATTTTGTAATAAGTATGGTATTATTTTGTAAGAAGTATGGAGCCCCTGTAAACAGACACGTTTGAAATGCGGAATTTCTTTCTGATTTTGTTCATTAGTTTGTTAAGTTTAGCCGCTGCTGGCGCATGCAAAACCGCTGTATTTTTTTACAGCCTGTTATTTTGTTATTTGCAAGAGGGCACAGATTATGATTTAATCTTTTCATTGAACTGTTCCTCTTATGACACAGTTTGTAAGATGCATGTGGTCCAAGAATATTGAAGTTTGAGCCTAATCAACAAAATAATGCCTCTTTTCAAAAGTGTATGTTATCCAAACTGAACACTACGTGCTATGTGATTAGATCGGATACTTCAAGCATTACAGCACCATCGAAACTCTTAAGATCCATATCCATCCTCATGCACTGCTAGGTTCCCATTTATATATTTTTATTCATATATTTATTTTCTTTATGATCTGGAGCAGACGTATGCTGAAGTTGAATAAAGAGACACCAACTTGATGTCACTTGCTTTATTATTTCATTATTTACTGCTCAACATGTTTTGGATGTTAATACAGCCATCCTCAGGAGCTTGCAACTTATTTGATGAGTTATTGCATGGGTTGTATGGTTCTGGTTCGATGTGTGTTGGTGTTGCGTTGTGGTGGTGTGGTATCCGTATGCAGGCTGAAGCACTACTCAGCCTGCACACGGATACCACACCACCCCAGCCAAACCACACCATAACACCAACACACATCGAACCAGAGCAATACAACCCATGCAATAACTCATCAAATAAGTCGCAAGCTCCTGAGGATGGATGTATTAACATCCGAAATATATTGAGCAATAAATAATGAAATAATAAGGCAAGTGACGTCAAGTTGGTCTCTCTTTATTCAACTATCAAGATGATGCACAGTTCAATAAACATAAGATATGCTGAAGTGTTTATTCTCATCATGTCATGAAATGGTAGCACTGGTACCTGCCAACATCTATGAAAGTTTGGAATTCATGATAAAGAGGGAAGGGCTATGACAGACGTGGTGTAGAAGAATTTGTTATTGGTGATGTCCTTACGCATATATATGGGGTTTTGTTGATATAAGCGACAGGTGAACTATTATCAGAATCAGTGGTCCATAATTTCCATGGAAAGTGTCATTAACCCTTTGGCCCTGGAGCTGGACACTTACAATTTAGCAAACCACTTATGTAAAATGTGAATATTTTATGAACCAAGAAGGGTAACATTAGGAAATACATGGCATTTTGTGGAGGAATAAATGAAGATGGTGAGAGAAAGTCTAAAAAAAATAATTAAATAAGTTTATTGACTGAATATATAAAAAGCGTGCTCTGGGGAGTAGTGGTACGTCTGTCCTATATATAGGATGCATGGTGCCTAAAGGTTAAAGCTGAGTGCAGTATGTCAACATGGTGTGGGTGTTGTGGCTGTGAATTTAGGCACAGTCAGATGGGGAATGTCACCAGATTTTGTATAATAACTTTCAAACCACAAACCAGCAAGTGCCACAACTCAGACAATAATCTGCCATCACAAGTTGAATACCGTTACGAGCACTCATTAACATGGCAAGCAAAGCACTTCACTGCAGCAAGCATACTTTTGTGCATGCAACTCCATTACGAATGCTTACAAGTTAGGTCAATTACTGCCACAAATGCTGAATGGGAATCAGATTCTCCTACAAATGTATATATTTGACATCTTGTTTTGCTTGTAGTATTTTCATTATATTAGTTCTTAAAATTGGTCTTTTTTAGATTGGAGAGAAATCTGTATTAAAATAAATGCATATATTTTTACAGTGACAGTGTAAAAACACAGTAAGCAACATCTTACATGGCAGCAGAAAGCTTTGATGCAATTTGGATTTACTTTCATTGGCAAAAGCAGGCATTTTATTAAGGATTGATAGCAACTCTTTCTGGGTATTTGGTGAATATTGGCTTCTAGATGAAGAACACCAAGATCCAGACTTGTTACACCTTAAGATTAAAACAACTTATTCTGAATGTGTGTTTGCAGCTTGTGTTACATCATACCTTGCAGTTGGAAAATTGTAGTCTGCAATGGACATAAACTGGGATGTACTCACTGAACACACAGTGACATGGGCAGGGTACCAATCAACTGTTGGAACTGTCATGACACAGTAAGATGCTAAGCTGTAGCAACAGACTACAAGTAGGAGTCTATGTAAAACACGTGGCTGTGTGGAGTTAAGTCACACATGTAGCTTCCCACAGGTATGGTGTGCAGACAAACCATGGATTGGCATCATCAGAGGCCTGTGTGCCTCACAGGAAACCACTGTCACCACATTTTTTATGAATTGTATACCTCTCCAAGCATAATGAAACTGAAAGCCTGTTCACATAATTCAAAATATGGCAATAATTTGTTCCTTTCAGTTACATACTTCTTTAAGGAAATGAAATACTGTTTTGTATGGTTTGCATAATAAACCAATATCTGATGTATATACACCTAAATCTTAGAAAAATCTGTAACATGAGATTTCTAGAAAGTTACTACACTTCTCTTTTGGTACAGAGCTGTAATCTTTGTCACAGTTAACTTCACGAAATGGTAACTCAGATTTATAAATATTACATAAATTACAGAACCCCCTGCCTTCGATTCCGTTTCAAATCCGACAATAGCGGGTACTTTACATGAAGACCAATATGTATTTATGATCATATCTTAATCAGATCTTCTTAGAATTAAAATATTTCAGACAAACGTTGGAAAGAAAAATCAACACTTCACGTTCAACAATCCCCCCTTCCCCGAACCCCCCCCCCAACCCAGAAAATCGTGCTGCGTATGAGATGTGGAAAAATATGGTACAGCCAGACAAGCCACAGATGACAATATGGCCCATGCCTATTGCATGCTCAATAACTAAGGCTACAACACACACACCCAGAATATGTAATAATTTTTGCTTCTCCACTGCAACAGTGGTTGTACGAACGGTCCTAACGTTCTTATACGTACATTGCCTGTCGTATTATAAAAATGATATCCCTACCCATTGCGTAAGTAGCCTACATCCACCAAGAATTTAGAGCATTACGGTACTCGTCTATGCAACATCACTTGAAACAAGAAGGGGAAACAAACCATAGCTCTTACAGGCTAACTATCGCATAAACATTATACACCACCGACACGACATAATCACCAGCTCCGTCTAAAAAATTGTTTTTTTTTGTGGTGTCAGCGTCTTCTGTGAATTTATTACCCAGCATTCCACCGGTATGAGGGCATGACTACGTAAAAGTTGTCAAGATGGCCGATAGTAGTACGACGTCCGAAAGTAGCGGTCTGTTTTCAAATTTATTTCTGGAGATAATCAAAAGTCCTGTTAATATCGCACTTGTTGGCGTTATTACATTATTGGTATATAAGATTGTGAAGAGTAGACAAAGGATTCCTGACCCTGTACCAGTACCACCTGCATTACCGAAGTTGAGGAAGGATTTTACAGTTGAAGAACTCAAGCAATACGATGGAACTGGACCGGACGGTAGAATTCTTGTTGCCGTCAATGGGAAGGTTTTTGATGTTACGAAAGGAAGACGATTTTATGGTCCAGGTATTATAAATCAAAGTCATAAAACTTAAGAGTACAGCTTATGTCGAATGTGTGTAGGAGGTAGTGCCGTATGATTTATGTGTGTGCCCAATTCTGGCAGTTACTAATATTATGTAGTTTGCAAGTGATAACACATGTGCCTGTAGAGAGTTTGGATGTATGTGCCTCTCTGGTATATCCATTGTGACTTACGTTTCATGTATTATGGTAATCACTAATGTTCCGTAGTTTTCAGATCATTAACAGACATGCCCATAGTGCATTTGGATGTACAGGTCTCTTTGGTACCCCCGTTATGATTTCTGTTTAATTTATTCTGATAGTCACTAATGTTGCGTAGTTTACAAGTCGTTAACAGGCGTGCCTGTAGTGAGTTTGGATGTGCAAGTCTTTCAAGTATTTCCATCGTGATTTCTATTTCATTTGTTCTGATAGTTACAAATTTTATGTAGTTTGCAAGTCTCTTAATCTACATGCCTGTAATGAGTTTGGATGTATGGGCCTATCTAGAATCTCCATGGTTTGTAAATGTGACACATTATTACATTATATTTATATGTTTCAAATTTACTAAGAAAAATTATATGCCTCACTGTTCTCAAATTCAGGGGGCCCATATTCGGCATTTGGTGGACGTGATGCATCACGAGGATTGGCGACTTTCTCAGTCGTGAGCTCAAAGGATGAGTACGACGATTTGAGTGACCTCAATACAGTGGAAATGGAGTCAGTCCGGGAATGGGAAATGCAGTTTACAGGTGAGGGATAACATGTATTTATTAAAGCTTTATAGGCCGCATGTTGTAATTTTTTTTATATGCCATGACTTTAATATTCGATACTGGTAAGAGAAGAACACAGCCAGAAGATAGATAGCAGTCATGTTTATAATTGAATTCTGAGACTTGTTTCAGTGTTTTAACTGAAGGCTGCTGCTTGTTTAGGTGTGGAGTAAGATAATATGAAACTCTGAAAAAGAACACAACTCTTTAAAGTACCCATTTATCAAAAGATTTTATTTATCCAGATTAAGTTTCCCTTCATGTTTGAAATATTACATACCTTCTATTACACGAAAGTATTTGGGTTCCATAAAAGAAGGAAATTTTTTGGCCAGTTGAGCAGCTTATGTCGGTGCCTGCTTTTTACAATTATATATTCATAATGACTTTCATGTATTTGATGTTACATAATATTTAAGGGAAAAAGTAAAGCAGAGTTTAATGAAGGCTTATATAATTATAATAATTAATGAAAGTTCTGATAGTGACTGAGGCTACGTGACAGTGACTGAGGCTGCATGACAGGGACTGAAGCTACAGGACAGTGACTGAGGCCACAGGACAGTGATTGAGGCTGCATGACAGTGATTGAGGCTACAGGACAGTGATTGAGGCTCCAGGACAGTGACTGAAGCTACAGGACAGTGACTGAGGCTACAGGACAGTGATTGAGGCTACAGGACAGTGACTGAGGCTGCATGACAGTGATTGAGGCTACATGCTGATTACTGATAAGTTGTCACTGTAGTAGCCCATCACCATTTGATACGCTACATATCTGTAGTTCTTTTGTCTTATTCCACCTTTTATACTTGACTTTGTCTAAATATCTGCCTAAATTTCCTATTCTTTGTTAGTACATATTATTATTTTTTATTGTATTTCTCCTTATTTAACTACTTTTTATTTAAATATTTCTGTCTCCAGTTGCTGGTTTCCCAGTAGTAAGTGTTTAACATCCTTTTCGCTTAAACATAATGGGCATCTTCCTTTATCTGTGTTCATTCTGATTCCATTCAGCTCTTACACTCCTGCTGTCAACCGCCTATTCTTTCTTCTTACTTCGTATAACGTTCTACATATAATATTTTACCCCAACTGAAATTCATTTCTGGATGTGTTAATGAGCTTTTCTTGGACTTCTGTGGTACAGTATTTTATCTTTCAGTATCATTACATCTGTCTTTGTTATTTCTGTCAAGTTACACCATCCATGCAAATGTCAATCCAATATTATATATTTCTGTTTCAACTCCTTAGGCTAACTTCTCACACTAATGTAACTCTTCTGCTATTCGTAGCATTGTTTTACCAGATCTTCTATATCCGGACACACAATATTATACCAGTTCTTCCGTATCTATCCTAGGTCTATAGCTCTCTTATTGACTGCCAAGTTCCATCTTGGCAAATCCATTGGCTGAACAATTCAATATATCCATTAGTTTCGTGCAAACCCTGATATGAACCTTACCGCTTTCTTTCCATGCCTCATTCAGTCTCCACACCTCAGTTTGATGCATGTTCTTTGATTCACAGTCCATTTTGTGTATATTCTCCAACACTTGTATGTTTATATTGGGGTTACTGATAAACATTTGTTGATAGCTACAGGAACTTGATATCCTTCAATTTTAGCTAATGTTATCTGTTTATCTAATCTCCTGTGCTTTCCAACATCACTCCTAGATAATTACATTTGCCTACTACTTCAGTGTTCTGCCCATTTTTTCTACATCTGTGAATTGCCTTTGAAAGCACATATAAGGTTTAAAGTAAAAGTTCCAAGTGCCCCTGAGTTTGATGGTAGAAGGAGATAAGTGGTCACCTTCACTGTGTGGCCACCGTGGGCCCTGTTGCTCCAGAAGTTGGAAGGGTGCCAGTGCTAGTGTGGGTATGGTAGCTTTCAGAATTGTCCTGTGCCTCTGAAATAAGTTAACACTGTTCATGGAACCCACAGCTAGTGTCTGAGTTGTTGCACTCTAGTTGCTGTGGAGAGGAAAAGAATTTGTTGTCCGTGCCAGGAATTGAACCCTGTTGCACTGATTGTCTGGCCTTGAACCTGATTTGTGGTAACTGGGCTGTGTTAGTCAAATACAGGGTGAGTCTCTTGCTAGAGGCCCCAAACTATTGTCTATGTATACAGTCGAACAACGCGGGTTTCTCATTCATAAATACTGGCAAACATGTTCATTTAAAGCATGCCAGACGGCATTTCGAACGGAATTTGTTGAAAGACGTGCACCATCGAAGTGTCGCATCCAGAAATTGGTTAAGAAGTTAGAGACAAGGGGAAACTGATCTAACGTCTGCCGACTTCTTTCTTTGGGGCCTATTGAAGGGCGAAGTGTACAAAAATACGCCCCGCACAATCGAACAACTCAAAAGATACTATATGCCAAGAGATTCAAGCCGTCAATGTTGACATTGTGGGAAAAGTATTCCAGAATTTGGAGAAACGCATTCCAGTGTGCTTGGATGTGAAAGGAGACCAGTTTCAGCATCGATTACGAGCAGGTCCTGTTTTGCATCGTTCCCGGCATGTGTATATAAATTTTGAAGTCATTATCTCAGTAACATAATTTTTTATAGACAATAGTTCGGGGCCTCTAGCGAGAGACTCACCCTGTATTTTTATACATGTGAAGGTTTAACAAGTTGCAAGCAACATCTCAAACTGACTCGTCATTACGGGAGCTCATTGTAACACAGTTTTGTGGCATGGGCAACAGTCTGAAATCTTGTGTTGTTTGGGATGTACTGGCACTGGAAGTTATTCTACATGTCTGCCAAATGTGAAGGAGAAATGGTGATAATTGAATTTGCACGTATGATTTAGATTCGTGTGTGTCATATGTTATTGCAAGACTTTAAATGTAGTAGAAAATTGTGTAATCATTATTTGGTTCTTGGGTTATATAGCAACACTTTGTCAGCTCTAGGTTATATTTTACATTGAAGTGAGATGATTGTGTATGAAATATTACAAAACAAATGCACAAATTGCAAAGGAGTTAAAAATAACACCTATTTTGGACAAATTACAATACAATACAATACAAGAGAAGCTGGATGCAACATGTAAATAGAATGCCTTGAAATAGATTACCCAAGGTAATGAAACACTACTCCCCATCTGGCAGAAGGAATCATGGTAGACCTTTGAAGAGACTTCTGGATACGTGAGACCGGAACAGGTTAACAAGTGGCTCAACTCCATGACAGATATATTATGATGATGATGATTTGTTCCATTTCTGTTTGCTAGAGGATATTTGTAACTTTGTAATTCTAACAGAAAACAATGGGGGGGGGGGTGAAACATGATCTATTTTATTCCTCTGTCATTGATCTCCCTGTAAGGTAACTTATAATCTGGCATGCTTGCAAATAGTTTGTTGTAAGGTGTCAACTATGAAACTAAATTTGTTCCTGAAATTCACGGTCTTGTGGCTATGAAGCCATGTAGATTGGTGATTAGTTAGTGAATTTGAGAAGGGGTTCGCTGCCTCCATCTTCAGGCATTTCTTGAACATCCGTGATGATGACAGCAGTGAGCCCACATAAATTCTAAAGTAAAGGGTGGAAGAGTTTAAATATTTGGGAACAACTTTAACAATCCAAAATTCTATTCGGGAAGAAATAGAGAGTAGACTGAGGTCAGGAAATGCTTGCTATCATTCGGTGCAGAATCTTTTGTCT
>Ga0123352_10019063_pt1 | contig 10940 bp, 6 predicted proteins | sample TergutLab28metaG_FD_89700 | JGI IMG/M metagenome (GOLD analysis project Ga0123352, IMG submission 89700) | Labiotermes labralis P1 segment gut microbial communities from Petit-Saut dam, French Guiana - Lab288 P1 | ecosystem: Host-associated > Arthropoda: Insects > Digestive system > Gut ... | reverse complement strand
GGTGTTATGTAGCGGGATTGTCTGTTGGTGATGTGGTATCCGAGTGTAGGCTGAACCACTACTCGCTAGCTCCTGAAGATGGACGTATTAACGTCTGAAACATGTTGAGCAATATATAATAAACAAGTGTCATCTAGATGGTCAACATTTATTCAAATATGACCAGTAGTTGACCCGTGTCCTAGAAATTCACACTGACGATCTCCAATAATTATAATTACCTCTGCGAATGGAGTTAAACTTCACAACAGGACACTGGATAGAGCTGAGCATGTGGCTGAAAAAAAGTTACATGCTTTGATATTACCACAATCTGTTTTATCACCCTTCATATAAATAGGTACAATGATCGACTCCTTCCACTGCTCAGGCAATTTCTACTTATTCCAAATAAAATTATTAAGTTTATGGGCCTCAGAACGAATTGTCCTACCCCCTGCTTTAAACAATTCTGTTATAATTTCATCAGTGTCTGGTGATTTGTGGCTTTTTTTTTTTCAATAGCCATGTCATCCTCACAGACACTCGGCTCAGGCACTAGTGGCTCTGTTTATGTATTTCTGTATGCCAAACATCATTAACCTCATGTACATTCACTAACCGAGGGAAATAATTCCTTCACCTAACCACAATACTGTGGGGTCTGCAAACAGATCACCCTTCTCATCCTTTTCTATATTATTAGTTTTGGGTTGGTAACCCTTCTTAAAGTTTCAAATATTTTTGTTTTTCAAATGTGTTTCAAGTTAATTAACATTAGTGTCTCCTTTTCTTCCTGAAATACCTAATAGCTTCACGTCTTACACTGCTCAGATTATCTACATTACTTTGGTTTGGATCCTGTAACCACCGCATTTTAGCCTGCTTCTGTATTGAAATGTAACAACGTATAAAAACAATATGAGACTCTTTGATACATAGGCTGATTTTTACTTTATTCAATCGTGTTTTTAAACTGCAGAGGTCATATTTACTGCAGAAGAATAGGATTATAACTGGTCAAATGGTAAGAGTAAAGCTGTCCCTCTCCACACCAAGAAAGCATGTAGGGGGAGTAGACGTACAGCTCCACTCATACCTAACCTCGGTACTAGATGCAGGCGAGTGTTCAACTTCACGCCCTGGCCACTTCACCATGTAGAAAGCACCCCGGCACCCACTGAATAGGAAGTTAGTTGGACGCCAGAGGCGGCCTGGAAGTTTTGGAAAAGTAAAATATCTTTTTTTCCTGCCAGGAATAGAACCCCGGATTGTTCATCCCGCAGCCTAGTCAATACACTGACTATGGTATTCCGGCTCCTTTATAATGAATGCTGATTGGACAATAATTTGCAGAAAAGATGCCGTGATCTGCATGCCAGTATATTCATACTACTGGACTTGAAACACTTACCGGTATTGACTTAAATAGAGTCCAGAAGTCCACTCAGGATGGTCAGTTACCCGATCCAGAATCACAAACATTTGAAACATCACCGTTATATTAGTCTGCTCCGTTTGATTCACATTTAATTACTTTCGAAGAACCTAAGGAGAAGACTGGCTGGTTATGGTACGGAATGATTGTGAGACATCAAATTGATGAGTAGACTCTCGACAGTCGACTGCCAGTACTCAACAGATAACAGTCGATAGTTGATACCTGATACCGCCAGTGGTTCATCTGACCTTGAGTGAAGGCGCGTTGCTTTCGGTTAGCGGGTTTAAAGGTGATGAAGAGAAATCGCGTGTGTTGGTTATGTTTAAGCTTTTTGTGGTTGTGGATGTGAATAGTGCTTAAGTATTAATGGGCAACTGGAATTTGCCTTACATAGTTGACAAATATGTGCACACATGTTCAAAACCTCAGCTGGACTTGTATCTGTAAGTACGCCATTTGCAATTTTTGTATACATATTTCGGTCGCTTTTTAAGTGTACAAACGTTCAAGCAATTACCCATTTCTCGGTCCGTAACATATAGACTTGTTTCTTGTGTACGCAACTCGATCTGGAAGCCCAGTATAATGTCTAAAATGCCTGTAGTAACTTTCTAACTAGTGACTGAACCGAACGAACTTTAATACACGCGGCTTGTGAAAGACGGCTCGAATGTTTTTGTACTTGTTTGGGTAAAATCACTCTCGTTGTCTTTATCGAGAGTACATTTTCAGGGATTTCATTATATAAACACAGGCTGGCGTCACCCCTCCTGCACCACGGATATTTCACAGGCTTTAACGCAGATGCTATTTTTGTTTCATTTTGCAAGAAATGAATAAAATGAGGGCAAAATATAAACAGGCATGTCTGTCTGTACGTTTCATCTTTGAAAATTCTAATCACTTTTTAACGTAATCTAGTACTGGGAATATAAAAGTAGTTATTGTATTGTATCTTATTTTTTTTATTTATGAGTAGTAATTTATTGTTCAAAACACTACCTTCCATCTTTTGACTCTTTACAGTTCAACGGTTTATGTATCTCATTCTCTTCCTCTTTACTTTGGGGACATATTCATTTTCTACACCTCGTCTCATATATCTTCCAAATTACTAATTCCTAATCTAAACTGTACTCCCCAATTTAGGTTGTTCATATTACAACAATGTATACTGTATATAGTTCTCTCTCCCGCTCTAGTTTATTATTATATTATGAAACTAAGAGATCCTTGACCTCTAATTTTGCCTGTATTTGACTTTCTTTGTTGATCATAACACAAAACTGTAATAATTTTGCAAGCAGCCCTTAAATTCTTCCCCTCCCTGTCCAACCATTTGCAACCCACACCAGTTTTGTAGAGTTATGCCTTAAGGCTTATTGCCCAGTTTTCCCATTTGAGATTTCATAGCTGCCATTCATGACAGCATTTTAACAATTCATGTTTTTCCATTAAAAAAATCCTGTAGAAGAGTTTTACTGTGCTAAGAAGCACCTTCCCTCATCATCCTTCACTACCAAATTACCATTCTGCTGCTCCATTCGCTGTTTTTTTTGGGGGGGATCCTTGAAACCCTCTCAAAAAAAGTCTTCTGAATTCTGTTAGTGATTTCTGATCCCCACTTAACCTCCCATATTTCATCCTCATATATCAGCTCTGACTCACAGATGTCATATATTTCTCTAGCATTTTTACCTTTACATTATGTACCCTCTTTGAATATCACTTGGTCTTGATGTGTTTATGCAGGTCACTTTTTATTTCTTGATGTGCCCCCCATTTTCCTGAACCTGGTAGCTTTATCCATTAATAAGTACATTTTTTCACTGCCTCCATTCTTTGCCCATACATCTACCATCATTCTCTGCTTTTAATTTTAATATTACTTTAGTTTTATTGGTGTTGCATTTTAAATTCCACTTATTACACAATATTTCGTTTCTGATATATATGCTTTTGTAAAATATTTATGGCATATGAACCAGCTGCCATGTTGTCAGAGCAGAAATTCAGGTTTCATTTGCTTTCCATGTGCTGCTGCATGTAGATTACCTTTATTAATACAGTAGGTAATGTCATCTACAAATCATGACCTGAGAAGAAGGAGAAGGGTGTATGTCCAATATGTCAAAAATGAAAATGAAATGTTTGAATTTAGTTTGTGCCATCCAATTTCTTCCTCTAGTATCAGATCTCATAATAACAGAAAACTACTGTCATTTGACTTCTAAATAATTGTTTGTGTTAATTTTCAGCGTTCTGTTTCCTCATGGCAAATTTCGTGCAGATTTTATCCAGAGCAAATATAAAACTGTGTACAGATTGAAGTGAAAGGGCTCAGAGTGCAGTTGTAGATAATCACTGTTTGTTTTAAGATGAAATAACACATAAAATATTAAAAGCTTGTGCATCTCTCATTAGTCACCCATTAAGCTACAGGTAGTTTTCCTGACACCTTAGAAGTGCAGTAATGAAACTACTGTACAAGAAAGGAGACAAAACTACTATGACAAATCACAGGCCTATATCATTCTTAACAATTTTTCTAAGGTACTCGAGAAAGCTATGCACAACAGATTAATTAGAGTGGAGTGTATGTTCTTGTCTAACACAACTTATTTTATTTGATGGTAGAGGTGTATTTACATTACTACCTAAGGTACAACTACATGTTTCGGCTCTTTATAGTAGCCATCTTCAGGTTGTACATGAATCCTTAGAAAGTTACCACCTTCATACTAACAACATACTTATCACAGAACAGTACAGCTATAAGAAAGGGATATTGACCGAAACGCTGTCTTCAGACTAACAGATAGTGCATTCAAATCTGTTAACCAAAAAATGCAAGTTGGAGGAGTTTTCTATGATTTGGCAAAGGCTTTTGTTTGCTTGAATCATGAAATTTTGTTAGCTAAATTACATTTCTATGGAATTCAAGGAGTATCTGATGATTGGTTCAGGTCCTATTTAACTAACAAAAAAAAAAGTGAACGTTGAAGTAAAATCACTTAAAACAACTCAAATTTTTTCCTGTAATTGGGGTACACAGAATTATGGAGTTCCGCAAGGATCAATTCTAGGGCCTTTATTATTCATAATGTATATAACTAACCTTCCCATGAGAATAAATTCTGCATCAAAACCAATAGTATTTGCTGATGATACTGGTGTCACAATTTCAAAGAGAAATTATGGAGATTTCTGTTCAGTGACAATTTTAGTTCTGTCTCATATGATTACATGGTTTGCTGCTAATAATTTAGTTCCAAATCTAGATAAAACGAATATAATGGAATTTATAAAAACGAATTCATTACATTCAACACTACATGTTAGTTGTAAAGAAAAGTATATAGAAAAGAGAGTGAATAAAAAAATTCTTTGTTTACAAATTGAAAACCACATGAATTAGGAGAATGATATTGAGGAAATGATTCCTAAGCTAAGTGTTATGCCATTAGGTCGATGGTTCATGTCAGTAACATTAACACTCTCAAATCAGTTTACTATGCATACTTTCAGTCTATTATAAAATATGGAAAAACTCTCTGGGGGTAACTCTTCCAACAGTGGGAAGATTTTCACTTTACAAAAGAAAATCTCAGAATTATAGCGGGTGCAACCCAGAACCTCTTTGAGAAGTCTATTTAAACAATTAGAGATTCTACCTGTTCCAGGCCAGTATATACTTTCATTAATGAACATTATTAATAATCAGGAAATTTTTCAAACAAATCTACCTGTACACACTGTTAATACAAGGAATAAGCATCATCTTTGTAGACCAAATGCCAATCTATCTTGTTTTCAAAAAAGTACATTCAATGCTGGCATAAAAATTTTCAACATTTGACCACCTAGTATGACAATCCTCAAGAATGACAAGGCAAAGTTTAAAGCAGACTTAAGAAAATACCTACATACACACTCCTTTTACTCTGTAGATGAATTTTTTTGTGTGTAAAGATAATTTGTAATATTTTTGTAAAATGTTTGTAGTATTTTGTATACTTGTGTATTTGTTACTTGTTCCACATCCTACTGTATTAATTCCGTACTGATGGATGCATGGAATGTACATACGTACATATGCATGTACGTATGTTTGTATGTATGTATGTACATATGTATGTACATATGTGTGTGTCTGTATACATATGTACATATGTATGTGTTTGTGTGTGTATGTATGTATGTACTGGACAAGTACAGGCTGAAAATAGTTCCATCTTGTAAATACTCAGTTGCACATCAATAAATATTAAATGTGTTTAAATTACATAATTAACCAACCACTGCACTGATAGAAGTATACAAAGTTTTATATCGTTAATATTGAAATGAAAGAATTTTGAGAAAATTCAAGTCCACCCATCTCTCATAAACCACCTGAGTAAGTTACATGTCACTGCTATCTTCAAGTCTTCTCCATTTTTGCAGTGATTACTGTCCAATATTTGTCCCTTACTGCATGTGGTATGCATAGATTTTTCCCTAATTCTAAAGACACCCTCTGCTTTTTGTACCTTCTATAGCTATTACTATTCTAGATGATACATGAAAGTTACACAGTTCCTTGTTATGCAGTATCTAATTTGTTTACTTAAAACTATAGAGGTCCAAATATTTTCTTATGTGTTTGTTTTCAAACAGTTTTAATTCTTGAGATATTTCATGTCCTCAATGAAGTAACAACAGACACTGCTTAATTCTGGATTATGACATCATGTACTTTGGTAGACAGGCAACAAAAAAAAAAGTATCTTATTCATTTTCAGTGTAGAAAGGAAATATGAATATGGAGAAGACTGGGTCTGATATAGGGAATGAGGGTTAGGGGAGGGGTTTTACAGGAGCTGGTGGCATTACAGAGTGACAGTTGTGCTTATAGCAGATATAGAAGAGTTAGGGTATGTGACAGAAAATGAACAGAAATATAAATACACTTGTTAAAACAATATAAAACGAATTCATAGAGTACAGCAGATTATATTATAAAATGAAAATGAGATATGAGCAGGGTTGAGTGGATTAAAGCAAATTAGCGTAGAAAAAAGTCATGCATTAAAATGAAGTAGAATAAATAAAGTAGTATATTATAAAATAAAATAAATGTAGGGAAATGAAGCAGATAACAAGAAATAAAATGAATACAATTGATTATTAAATGTATAAACAAACCGTACATAAAATTATGTATTAAATAAAATAAATAAACACAGTAATAGATAAGATAACATCACAAGTGATGCAATAAGGAAAACCTGAAATAATAAGTAAAACATGAACTACATACTCACCTTTCAATGCTCATGGCGGTCAGCGTGAGTACGGAGCAGATGGCGGATACATGCTGTAAGTAATGCACTCCCTTGCACAGGAAGTATCCCATTGACCATGAGTAGGAGAACAATTTCGCAACCTGGAAAATAAATACACCAATTGAAATGCATTACTTTTTGACGTATAATTTGCTTTTGTCTTTCTTAATGTTCTACAGAATACAAAGACACAAATTTGATAGTAAAACATAGGACACTTGACATTCGTGCAGATAAATTAGCTTAAATTACAATCATAATTACAAAACTTTCTGATCCATATGTATAAATTACTAGAGTATGAAGATTAAGTGTCTAATTCACAATTGACCTCCCCCCACCCGACCTCTGTCCTAATAGTCTAAAGATACTGGGTCGCTTGTGTCACAAAATTCCTCCATGTATAGACCTAATATCATAAACTGCTAACTGCTTCTAGTTACAGGTATTTAATTATAGATATTTTAAAACGCCTTTACATACTGTCTTCAAAGTAAGAGACCAGGTTTCACAGACTTGACAAAAGACTTTATTTTATTATCATGAACCGCGTTACAGTTTGTTACCACTGCTCACAAATATTTAAACGCTGAAGAATTTTGAAGTGATTTATTAGGTATAACTGTACTTTAACGTTGTGCAGATGCACTTTATGTGATGTTAAGACATTTTAAGTGGTCCGTTCCGTGCTTTGTTTAGATCATTGTGCTCAGTTTTAATGCACCAACCAAACTCACAGTATTAATCATATAGAAAAATTAAGGGCGTAAATCCGACATGTTTCGGTACAGGTGTACGGTCTTCAGGGAGAACAAAATGCCAGTTTTAAAAACAGTTGCCAATGGTAAGCTGTTATTTGCAAGGTTCTTCAGTCTGTAGTATATTTTGTACTTTTTATATTCAATTGACATCAACAACGAAGTTACTGCGGACTGTAAATAGAAGCTTATCAATGGCAATTAATTTTAAAACTGGTATTTTGTTCTCCCTGAAGATGGTACACTTATACCAAAATATGTCGGAGATACGCCTTTAATATTTACAAAATTAATATTGTGAATGTGGTTGGTGAAATAAAACTGACCACACGTTAAGATAGGTTTAGTTTTGTTTGTACTTTATTGTTAGTCCAATGTGTTACTGCGCCTAGAAAAATGTCTGTTTTGTGTCACGTGGTTCGTTAAAGTATGAGTAAATCCATGGACACGGACGTTACTTATTCAGTGGAGGGCCAGGAATCTGTAAAGTATTTTTAGCCTTGTCTTGGTTGTGAGACCGTCGTCTCTGCGATCGGACGGCAGTGACAGCTAGGATGACAAACGGAAGGTGGAGACTGCCACACGTTTTACTGCACTCGAAGCGAACAGCGGTGAGGTCTTTAGGCGTGCAGGCTATTGTACCACCTAACAGAGTCGCGAGACCCGTTCCGAAAAGTCTTAAGTAGTTGTAGTAAATTATGAACTACTTACGACTTTTTTTTTAAAAAAAAAATACTTATTAAGAAGCAGAAACGAAAAAGTAAATTCGTAACATCTTTTAGCACCAGTTGATTTTCTGATGAGCAACTATTAGAAAATAAAGTTATGTCGTTTGTTATGTTTCTCCAGAAGGATGAAATAAACCACAGTCTTTGATCGTGTGATCTGATTTGCTGGATATGGATTTTTTTTTAAAACCAAACAAATATTTAGTGTGCTTGCAAAAAGAACTTTCTACTTTCAAAATCAGAAATTATCTAAACCTCTTACTTTATAAACTACTTAATATAAATATACAATTTTATTTCGACTAGCTTGAAAGTGATGAGGACCGTAATGGGATAATAATACGAAAGCTGCATGACACCAGAAAACCAAATAATGCCAATAAAGTATCATTACTCTATTATCATCCTAATAAAATTCAAGACTGTGAGTCACACTCCAACTCGCTGCAGGTAAACATCGCTCCACCACCACCACCACCACCACCTTAAACCATATTGTGGTCCACATTTCCAAATAGAATGCCGCGCTGATTATAATGCACATAGCATAGAAGAATTATAGTACGAAATCTCACAACAACAGACGAGAGCCGAAGGCTAATGGTAATCTTTATACATAAATTTTTATTAATTATTTAAGTTTTATACTTTGTATTTTACGTATTTTTATATTCTATATTTTATCATTATAAGAAAACAGTGACTGTAAACAAGGGACACTTTAGATTGTATCTTGTTATATCTTCCCTGTATTGACATACTTGATGATGGCCTGAGAAAGGACCGAAACATGTAGCATACATATAATGGCCCAACTCGTTTCTAAATAAACCCATGTTGTGTTCGATGGAATAATTTATTCAAGACTATGAACAAGTGTTTTCATTGTCATAGTAGCAAGGAAGCGAAAATGTATGCTGAGGTGAATATATATTTTTAACAATATCTCGATATAATTTATCTTAAAAATTCTAAATTAAGTATAAAGTAATAACTGTGCGTTGTCATAATAAAGTCCAGTGCATGTAAAGTGTCAGAAGTGTAGAAATTTCAGAACCTCGGCAAATTAACTTCACGATATTAATTTTGTTTTACTTACAGCACGTTTTAAACATGTAGTTAAGGAATACAAACCCACCTGAAAGAACAATTAAGAAGTATTATGAAAAGCTAATGAAGTTAATACCAGAGCCGTGAATGTTTCCAGTAATGGCAAAAAACATTCAAATTACTGCCACGCTTTATTGAGAACATCCCTTCAAATTTTTGCATAGCCCTCTGTGAGATGTATGCGAAACTCTTCTTTGGGCTTCGGGACAGGAGATACGTAAAAACTGTCCTGTAACAAGCGCTTAGCAGAAATGAAATCCGTATGTATATCTGATGCCCCGGAGGTTATTCACAAAAATGTAATAAAGCTAAAGCCACCCCTATACAAGCCTGGATAGACCCTTAGGTTTTCATGAGGTTGAGGCTCTCAGAATTTCTAGAAAATTGACACATGAAGGTGGCAGTGTTGTCATCCTTACGCATCGGCCGCCTTTAGCCCCTAGGAGGTACGCCTGGTACTCATTTCTGTTACAGGCTGAGACGAACCTAGGGCCATAGTGTGGCCGAAAGGATTAAGTCAATAAAAAATCCCAACGACCACATGGGGAATCGTACCCGCGACTTTCCGGCTTGTAGCGCAGTGCCTCAACCAACTGTGTCACCTCGTACCCCACAAAAATATATTGCCGACGAGAATTCGTTGGATCCCTCTCGCAGTTATGCCAAAACTGTCGTTGCAATTTGCAACAGATTTCACTTCCTGAATAGCGAACACACCAAGCAGCTCTTCGGGTCGGGATGATATTTTGCGACAGTGACACGTTGTACATCTAGCGGTCAGAGAGCGTAAAATTAGAATCAGATTGATATTACTGCAATTGATTCTTCCAGCTGTTACATATTTCAGCCATGCCCTGAACTTGTCCTGAGTGATGGGACCGTACGGACCATTTACGTACATCCTCTAATGGTCATGACGGCAACACTGTAGCAACATGCAGTCGTGTATTTTAAACTGGCAAAATTTATTACAGAGCTGTAACTGGTAGTGCTCGGACAATAAGAAGTAACGTTTCGAAACACATTTTTAATCTGAACTGGCAATTTTATATCTTCCATGAAGAAATAACACATCTGTAAAATTTATTGGAAAGGCATTGTGTCTGCCTCTTCGAAATAACTAAAGCTTTTTAAATTTTAAAAGCAACTTTTCTTCTTTGGTTTTAAGCGCATAGCCGCTTTTCCCTTTTGACAAGCCATCTTTAGGCATTTTCTGGCAACCGTAATTTATTTTCATCATGGTAACAGAAAAGGGAAAATAATGGGATACTTTGGAGCATGCTGGATTGAACGAGAGAAGCTGTTTGGGGGGGGGGGGAGCAGGCTGAGAATTAATAGGCAGGTATACAATAGTATACACAAGACAGGCAATGCACGTGTTACGTTATAACACTGAGGTGCGTTCATGCAACCATTGCTGCAGTGGAAAAGCAATAAGTAGTACATACGTGGGCTGTACAAAAATTATCGGACTTTTGGTCGGCAAAAATACAATTATTTATTTTGACGTCTGAAACCCTAATCCCCTTCAAAGTAGTCTCCTTGGTAATGCACACACTTCTTCCAGCGGTCCTGCCATTGCTGGAAACATTTCTGG
>Ga0123352_10019062_pt1 | contig 10941 bp, 5 predicted proteins | sample TergutLab28metaG_FD_89700 | JGI IMG/M metagenome (GOLD analysis project Ga0123352, IMG submission 89700) | Labiotermes labralis P1 segment gut microbial communities from Petit-Saut dam, French Guiana - Lab288 P1 | ecosystem: Host-associated > Arthropoda: Insects > Digestive system > Gut ... | reverse complement strand
TCCACATGTCCGCAATTCATATTCCCACCTCTAATTCTGTCCCTCCCCCAACCACCCAAACCCTTCAACTTCCCCCCCCCCCCCCCCCTGTTACTATGCCAGTTCATCACTCCACATCTACCTGCCGGTTGGTTCTGACCACAATAAAATAGCCACTTTTATGGGCCAGTGACCCCAAGGATTCATGACACTACAGGTAATTTATCATTGGGAGGTGTTGTGTGTTATCAGTTAAGATGGAAAATGATTATTCACATTAAATTTGAAAGGGATATGGAAGAGAATGGTACACAGAATTATGGCCTGCATTTTATCTGAAAATATGAAGGTAGCCAACACCATCTAGATTTAAACTGGGGACCGCTGAATGCAATGCATGACATACATGGTGCCTGATGTAACATGTTCACCTGCATCATTGCTACAGATTAAGAATTAAAGCCCAAAGTAATGTATAAGTAGGGAGATCGTATTAACATTTTGTATTCGGTAACATTTTTGATATTGTGAATGTTTTCAGGCAGTTAAAAGCTTCCTGCTTGAGAGAACAGCAGCAACCAACTGATTCTGTTGAGAAGTCGATGACAGGACTGATGTATGAAAGACTACGTCAGACAAACTCTGATAATTGTGTACAGGTTGCTGATACTCATTCTTCAGTACAAAGTGACTATCAGCAGTCAGAAATGACTGCACATTTGTTTAATTATAACGGTTATCCTGTTCAGCAGTATGTTGTTTCATCCAGTGACAAGACAAGTCTTTACATTGAAGTTGAGCAGTGCCCGCCACCCTTGATATCATGTGCTGAAGAGGAACCCAACTGTCAACCACTGCAGAAATCATCAGTAGAGCAAGATGTTAGTAATGTCCAACAGGTACCTTTGAGGGAACAGTGTGTATTCACTGACAATGTAAAGCAAACAGGAGACAATAAAGATGGTGCTTTATTATCCAGCAAAAAAATGCAACAGGATTTTCTACCAGGAAATGCAGTTAATGGGAACTGTGTACAAGATATGGTTGAAGAGATCAATGACACTTGTACAGAGTTTGCTGACAGTGTTGCAACAGTTAGTAATGTCTGGAACTGCACTAGTACACATTCCACTGGCAACCAGAATATGAATGCTGTTCATAATATGGAATGTAAGGGAGATGCTGATATGAACGAAGTTGAATCATTGGCTTCTAAGATAATCCCAGAGAGTGAAGTGGATAGTATAGATTTTACTGATAAATTCTCTGCAATCACACAAGCATATTTGAGAGACAATGGAATATCAAAGAACCATGAAGCTGAAACGTTGGTTTTTTTGGATGATAATTCTGGTGCCTCATCAGTAGGTAACAACAGTCATGCTTCCTTGTCTAGAAGGGTGCTGAGGAGTTGTGCACCTGCAAGATGTGAAAGTAACCATGAAGTAAGTGCTGAACAAGATGGTGGAAGTTCAGATTCCTCAGTTGTTGAATGCACAGATGAAGATAAAGATATGGAATTTCATTCTGCAGAACAAGATGGTGGAAGTTCAGATTCCATGGTTATTGCATGCACAGATGAAAGTGAAGATATGGAATGTCATTCTGCAGAACAAGATGGTGGAAATTCATATGCCTAGGTTGTTGAAAGCACAGATGAAGATGAAAATATGGAATGTCATTCTGCAGAACTTCACAGTAGTAATACTGGAAGTAACAGAAGTTTGTTTCAGGTTAGCGGTTTATATGCACGAACTGAAGGGAAGGTTATGAGGAGCTGTGTTATTGTAATTTGAGCTGTATAACTTTTATAAATAACCTTTAAATGACCTATGATTGTATATGTAAATACACATTAAAAAATCCCCTAGAAATTTATTTTATTCATTAGGCAGCAAGGAAATATACTGCAGTATTAATACATGCAGCGTAATCTTTATTGCTTTGTTTTTCGCAAAATGACATTTGTTTCGTGATTTTTTCTTTTACTGTTCATAAACCATGTGCTGAAATTCAAATATGAACCTGGTCATATAAAGGTTAAATAAGTTTGGATTTTGTTGTTAATTGCACATTCAATTGAGTTTCAATGAGCCTTAGAAATATTCCAAAGTGAGAAGTTCCCCAACATATGACACTCATTTTATCTTCAGTAGTTACACAAATTGCCAGATTTATCAGCTAACAGTTGTTTATTTTGGTGATGTACATTTGTACTAAATTTCCTTAGTACAAATTTTTGACGATAAAAATGTCCGATACTTTTCTTATGTTGAATGCACAGAGAGATTAGACACAATTTTTAGTGAAAACTCATATAATAACAGGAAGTTTGTCAGACAAGTGTAACCCCATACATTTCCACCATTGACAATTTCAAAACTGTCTTCACAAAGAAGTGTTTTATATAGGATGGGCCAAAAGTAGATATACAGTATAAAGTTAATTACTGTATACCTACTTTTGGCCCAGCCTGTATAAAATTTGTAACTTTGTAGTTTTATAAACAGGAAGATTAAAAATATATGAAATAATAATTATTCTTAACTGTTTTTAATGTGTGTGAAACTTGAGTTTACATTAAAAAAAATGCAGATTAAGGCATTTGTAAAGTGGGTGCTGAAGAGAATACGGCTATAAGTGGGAAGAAGTGAAAATATGATGAAAGCTACATAATGAAGAACTTCATAATTTGGACTCTTCACAAATATTTTTGGGATGATGAGATCAAGAAAGGTGACATGGGCAGGGCATGTAGTATACATGGAAAGCACAGTAACTGAATATGAATTTTTTGGGGAAAAGCTGAAGGGAAGATACTGCTTGGAAGTCATAAGTGTGTACAGAAATATGATACTAAAATGTATCTTAAAGAAATGGAAAAAAAGTGGAAAGTTGTGGACTGGATTTATCTGGCTCAGGTTGGGGGCCTGTGGTAGGCTGTTGTAAATGTAGTAATGAACACACACCCTTCAACAGTGCACTCTTCAAAACTACCTACACCTCAATTTCCCCCATATCATCAGTTTTAACCCTTCAGATGGTCTTTCTTCCCATATAAAGTAGTAATTCTGTGGTCTTAGGTCAGGATAGTATACCAGTTCCTAATCTTACATCATATGCTATACCAAGCAGCTGCAGTATTTTAATCAGTAATAAAAATTACTGATAATTTCTGGCTTAATGGGTGGACATACCCTTTGGTTTTTTAAAGTAAATAACTAATAAAAAAACTGAATTTTGGAAAAGAGACATATGGATAAATTTAGCTTCAGGCCAAAGAAATGGCTTCCCATCAAGCACTGAATGAATTACGGATTTTACCTAGTCAAAAACTGTTCCAGAGCAATTTTTGATGCTACTGTGCAGTGAAAGGGGGTGTGGCAGTGAATGTGTGAATCAAAAGAAAACACTTTCTTCCTGCTGAAAATGAATCTCATTCTGGACTGAGTACTGAGGAAGAAATGTAATGTTCTGTAATGAATTTCTATATAAAATTTGTGATAGTTCTTGACTCCTGTTACAATCAGAGAGGCACTTTGGTTTTCTTTACAGGGCTGAAGCTTTTGTATATTAATAGAACCTTTAACATCATGAAAAGCTTCTTTAGCTGTGAAATAAGTGTACTGATCTGGCAGAACAGTATTCAGAAGATTTGAATGGGTTGTATGTGTATCAGGACTACAAGAACATTCACTGCTTTCCTCAGAAGAGCAAAAGAAAATGAGGAAAAACTGGACTTTTCTACAAAGGGACTGCTCAGATATATTGCATTAATAGTATTGGAGGCATACGAGACCTTAGCCACAGCTGTTCCTATTCTATCGACATTACCAAATTCAGTAGCACCACATGAACATCCTTGCAGTAAAATTAAGCTGATCTAATTATATCTCTGGTCTACATGTCACAAGACCAGACTTGCATATCTTACAGATCTCTCAATTGAAAATAAAGTAGCATCTTCAATCAATTTTAACAATGTTATCCAAGACCTTGCAGGCATTATGTGAAGAAGAGTACAGTTTTGAGTTAATTGCCATGTCATGTATGAGAACTGATGTTACCTAATAAAAGCCAGTTCAAGAAACAATTGTCTTTTTTCATTCAGAATATGTTGTGGGCAGTCATAATGATCATTGGCCACAGGCACTAAGAAGCGTAACTACGCTGCTGTTTGTTCTGATTGTTCATCTCACCAGAAATTACAACTGTATTACGAGGAATTCTAGCAGACATTTCGCACATCAAGAGAACAAGGATGCAAAATGGGAAATGATGTATTTATTGAAGACATGGGTGAAGGACATTGAACCTCCCTTGAATAGCAAGTACTTTCAATTAAATACGTCTGTAATGTAGGCCTCAATTGTATTGTGGATTTGCCTGTTCAAATATGCTTGTGGAGATACATAACCTCGCAACTCACTGTGAGCAGATTTTTTTTAAGTCAGATGTCCTTTAAACTCTCATGTTGTAAGATGTGGTACAAATTTAATGACCTTAGTGAAGAAATGGCAGTATTTTTGGAATGATAGTTACTTCTTGCTGTGAGGTAGTGCTTTATGGATTTAATTGGATTTCATTCATAAAGGATTTATAATCTTTGCATTTTCTTTGTATATTGTTCCATTATTTGTTGTTTAGTTCACATTATCAGGTAACAATTACTTGTTGCCTGATGTGTATTATTTTGCTTAATAAAGGATTTGTAATAATTTCCTTCAGTACAAAATATGCCATGATATGGGTGTGTTCAATATTATTGTCCCTCATGCATGAAAAATTGTTTCTGTTTGGCATTTCCCTGTAACGTCAGGGACATATTGTTTCATAGTCAGTAGTGACTAATAAGGCATGCTAAGATCAGTTCTTTCTCACTTGGTATTCCAGTGAAAGCTTTAGTATTAGATGCACTGTAGAATATGTCTGCCTAATTCACAGTTTGAGTTTATTACATTCTCTAAATACCCCAATGGGAAAGAGGGAGTCACCTTACATTTGGCCTGATGTGTTCAATGGCTACCTTGCATATCATATATGGGGACTAAGTAATTAATTGTCCTTTGTAGCCCTCATCCTCACCTGAGCTGATGGTGTGTTTCTATTATCCATGGGGGTATTCGGAAGACAGTGTTTATAATAAACAGTTCACACACTGACGATGACCTTAGCTATACTTGTAGGCATGAAGTCAGGTACATTCTGTTGGGAACCTGTGTTTGTTTGCATTGAATCATTTTTTAATGAATTGTGCTGGTAACTTTCCTGTAATTAAAAATATGAGGAGAGAGATTAGATGCTTTGGGTCATTCACATGCTGTCTAGCAGCTTGTAAGGTAGTTTGTTATAAAGCTGTTTTAAGCCCACCATATCTTCCTAAATAATTCCTACCGTCTGTGTGTCCTATGTACATCAAGCCAGCTGACACCAGCACTTCGTATTCACATACAGTACATTCATATCAATTGTCTTGGTATCTGTAATTGTTGTGCAATCTTTGCATAGTGTATAAAATGTATGCATAATGGGGGTTTCACTGAAGTTTATGGTTATGGTAATCAGTATGTTGCCAATTTACACAAGTATTTCAAATGCAGCTGTTGGTAATACAATTTAAAATTAAGATGTATCACATAGGTTTTATGCAGGTTCTCATTATAGTAGTTGAAATCTCATTATTATAAAAATTTTTAAAACATTAAAATTGTCCTATTTACAATAAAATGGGCTAAAACCATTTTGTTGCTACAATTCTCATGCAGTCAGTCTCTGTGTGGTGGCTGTATATACAATCTGTATGTTCATGCTACTGTCATGCTGGCCCATTATGTATTAATATTGTTTGGTTGTACATTTTCATTGCACTACTGTAAAATCAATGTCTCAGTTGATGCTGACATACATGTATATATAGTCATGGGTCCTGTGTAATGAGTAAGTGGATACTGATTATCTGATAATGGTGAAAATACATGAAGTGGTTTGTGAATACCATGTTAAATGTTTCTTCATTTCTTAAAGAATGGGTTGTGGAATTGATTATATCAACAAATACTGTCTTGTACCTCTTACGAAGCCCTTTAGACTTGACTGTGCATCAAATAGCCCAGGGGATTTGTACAGAACTGCACGCAGGCTATCATAGTGTACCTCCTCCATATGATTGAAATAACTCTGAAGATATTAAGCCACATCAAATTGGCTTTCATCAGATTTATTCAATAAGTAGTTGCCCTGCCACTTTGCTACGTAATATCCATAAGCCCTTTTTATATTGTGCTGTGTTTTATGTTTCCATGTTTTTGCCGTGTCACATTTGTTTTTCAATCTCAGCATGTGTGCCCAATTAGAATATGTGCAGTGTGTCTTAGCACTGCTTAAGTTTTCTGTGTAGTTGCAGGGTTATTGTACCAGCTGCTTCTAATGTGGTGACATGTGGGGTTTTGGATGGTTGTTATCCTTCCATGGGCACTGCTTTAATTCCCTTTTTGTCTTGCATGTGATCAGAATAGGGATCATATTTTTTGGTCAGCTTTGCCATATTACACTCATCACTGGTATTAACTCCTTTTATACCTGTTATTTACTAATGTTCTACACACTCAAAATGTTTGTATTTTTTCTGTAATGGTGATTGATTCATGCCATGTGTTGTGGGGCCAAAACCCACCAGTTTATGACGGTGATCCAGTGTGTGTTTTGGATTGCAAATATCTTACTGTGGTTTGCTGTATGCGTAGAAGGTGAGAATGATAGGTCCATATGCACCAATTCACCTTCCAGTCCCCATACAAGGCCTAAAAAAAACTCAAAACTGGTTGCAAGTCAAATCTGAAGTCGAACTGGGCACCGTGGGCCGCCATGTACTGGTGGTATCTAAAATGTTTGGACAAACTTTAGGGGTGAGTTCCCTGCACCAGAGCAAGTTCATATCAGCGTATGTTTTCTAGGTTCAGCCTTCAAGTTCAAACAGACTCAATTCTTCTGATTTTTATCTGTGGGGGACATTTAAAACCCCCTAGTGTATTCAGCTTGAATTGAGAATGGACACTTTCCCAACTCGTATTTTATGCGTGTCTGACCATTCGCAACTGCCCCAGAACCTTTGAAAGGGTGCCCATGCATACATTGGTTCAGGTGAAAGACATTCTGAGCATTTTTTGTGAAATGTGACTTGATAAACCGTAAGAACTCATCGCCTATTAAACTGGAAACGTGTACTGTAAATGTGTTATGTCAGTTGTGAGTAAAATATAGCATAATTCAGGAATTTATTGTTGAACGCAACCTTTCAATTAAACTCAAAGACCACTCACTCCCGGACTGTATTTATGTGAAGTGTTTTCTTTGTTGTAAAGAACTCACTCTTGAAGTTTGTCCATTTTGTATACATCCTATGTACTGTTACAGTTTCTCGTCTTTCTTCAAGTGTAGAAACTTTGTGGATGTGAAGCGATCCTTGTATTTAATGCTGGGCAATGTCTTGGGTGTAGACTGACAAGATGCACAAATCCCGGGTGCCAGGTTGCTCGGCAGAATAAATTTTGTAGGGCGACGCCAATTTTTGTACGTTCTCAGTATGAATCTTGCCTCATGTCACACAGCATGAGGCAAGGTTTATATAATGTAAAATGTCACATTAAAATTTTGTACACAACAAAATGTGAGTTTGCGCCAGTCAGTTCTGCGGACCACATGTTGATAGGCCTCGCCAACACTTCGCTATGCGCAGAGAGCAACGCCATTACAACTGACTGCGTACGCTACTGGCCGCGATTCTCGTCGAAGCAGTTCGTCTGAGGTGGGCACAGATGGACTATTGACCTTTGCATTGTGTTTTTCTTCTGTTTTGGTGTAGTTAGCAAGCCTACCACTAGTTGCAGCAACATCGGAAGCCATATTGATTTTTATTTGAAATATGAAGGGAGAGGTGTGGTTATTTAGCAAATTGAGATGATTTTGTGCCCTTATTTGTTTAAATTATAACGATTAGTTGATTAGAACATGAATGTAATATATTTTATTGTTCTTAATTGAAACTAGAAATGAATATTGGAGGTATGTTATGTATTGGACTTTACATATGTTATTAACTTAACATGAACAATGTTTGGGCAAGTTTTGACATTGTTCAGCTCGCAGAGTTGAAATGTTTGAAATTAGAATTATTTCTGAATTGAAATACCCTACTTTTGTGTTGACTGGCTGCATTGCGAGATACAGGGTGTTAAACTTCTAGTAACATGTTTTTTCCTCGAGTGTTTCGTACTCAAGGTACTTGAGAACTGTCATGTGACAAGTTCTTATATTTCAGGCGAATAGTTGTCCGTGTGGTGGGGGGTCGGGTGGCTTGTTGCTGCCGCTGTAGGATGACAAGCTGGGCCGAAAGGATGCACCGCAGAGCTGCCACTTTCAGCAACGTGGTCACTTCTTGCGGCCATCCCACAGTTCCTTATCCTCGACGGTTAGAAAAGTAAGGCATTTGCATCCGTTTATGTGTGTGGATGTCCGACCATTTCCATTAGTAGTTTTTATAAATTAATGCGTAAATTGAAAGTGAAGAAGAGAGGCTGAACTAGTTTGTCATATAACCCTTCACTATTTACAGTGCTTCTTTTAACACCGTTGTGTGTTTGGTAACATGCTAATGCTTGCATACATACCTTTCTGCCATCTTTTTGTCTTGTGTTTCATGGTATCCAACATACAGAAACATGGGGTAGGTCTTTCATGTGTCTTTCTGTTGACAGACACTTGATTGTGATTGCCAATATGCAACAAGCATTCGTTAGTCTCTGCGGTTTAATTTTAATAACAACTCTTGGCTGTTGTACCCAAATCAGCATTCATTTAATTTTAGTAACAACAACTCTTGACTGTTGTACCCATATCAGCATTCATGACTACATTTGTTATTGTGTGTTAGAAATGCACATTTGTTATGATTTCTATTATAGCATATGCAAAAACATAGTGACTGATAAACAGAGGGTTTGAATTTTCATTACATGATTATGTCCACTGATAATTATTGTGTCTATTGTGCAAGTAACAATGCATGAAAACTTTGGTTTATGAAGAGAGTTATGCAGTTATGTGTTGCATGAGAAATGAGTGCAGCCTCTACTCTGCAGTAGTTCTGGAAGTTTTCTTTGTTGAGTATGTGTTTTCTTGACAGTGAATGGTTGTGTTAGGTGGCCAATGGTTGTATGTGATAGCATTAGTAATTGTAAGTAAAATGCAAATTCATTGTGATAAATGGTTGCTTATGGTAGAATGGTTGTATTTTGAATGTAGATAAATTTTAAATTCAGCAAGTGATAGATGCTTGCTCTATCATAAAATTGTTTTCCAAAACAATGTCTGTGATATAGAAAGTCTTGCCTTTAACACTGTGATGTGTGTGAACCATTAAGTCCTCAAGTAAATGGTTGTTTTAAAGAACTTTCTTTTATGGCTTGTACACATACATTACATTATCATTTCCATAATACTTATCATCTTTTCATGAATTTATAATTTCTGCTAGCCTCTCTGTCTTTGTATATATACACATTAAAATGAGTTTGGTTTGCTCTATTGTTCCTTCCTTGGTTGATAGTGCTGCCATGGTAACCATTATTGCTATGTTCTCTGTGCAATACATGCTGAGGCAATCAAGCATGGTTGCCATGGTTACTGGGTGTGTTCTTTGTGAGGTACGTACTGAGGCAATCAAGCTCGTTTGCCATGGTTACCAGGTGTGTTCTCTGTGAGGTATGCACTAAGGTAGAAGAAACAATTGACCATCAAGCATTGTTGCGTGTTTTGCCATAAAATTGGCCTCTTCATGTCAGATAGTATTAGGCTGTTTGTGTAACCAAGGAGGTGCAAGCAGGGCATACCTATAAGAGTGCGCTATTAATGTTTCTTTGCATCCATGTTTGACGTCATCAAGGTTATCACAATAGCCATAATAACACTACATCAGAGTGTTCATGTGTTTCATTTATTATTGCTCTGAACAGCCATTGTTCCCCATACAGTAAACACTGAATTATTTTTCTCGTAGAAGCACTTTGTGTACTGTGAAAGATGTGAGCAGAATCTGTATAATAAAAGTAGGAAACATTATGAATATTTTATCATGTGTTGAATGATACAAAATTGGTAAATGGGTCAAGTTATTATAAATTTTTTTAAATAGTTGTAGATATGTTAGACAATGATGTATGCAGAATGTGATGTGACACGATGCTATCCCAGGTGCAGACCAGGCATGTAGCTGGTGTACAGTATTTACCAACATATAACACACAGTTTTTTTTAAGTGTTACTAAAACACATAAGGTCATTGTACATTTGCAAATTAAGAAAAGTACACAAGAAAACAAATGCCATACAAGATTTACTCTTTCTTGTTGTGAACAGTGTGTGTTGTCCATTGTAAAGTAATGATTTTAGTGACTAATAATTGTGTGGTATGCAGAATAGCATTTCTGGGGTCTGTCAAAGTGAAGTGGGAGATATAAACATTAATTATTAGGTTCAAGGATTACCATAAAAAGCTTTTGTGGACCTAAAGTGAACCATTGTTAAAGTATGGAAAACAAAGTGTTGGGATCAGATGTACCAGATGATTTTACAGTTTGCTGTCTCACTCTGGCACAGGCTATTTTTTATACATGCGGACAGAAATCAGCCCTGCAATTAAGAGCACAGAGTGTGACAAGCTATTGTACTTAATACTAAGGTATCAGTAGTACGTTATTATTCTAAATTTGCATGCTCGGGCTTGGCGTGAAAATGTAATTTTTATTAGAAGTTGCAGTGTGTAGTTGAAGAATAAAAGACCAACTTGATGTCACTTGCTATTTTATTTCACTTCTTATGTGCTCAACATGTTTCGGACATTAATATATCCATCATCAGGAGCTTGCGACTGTTCTGTTGAATTACCACATTGGTCGTATTGTTCTT
>Ga0123352_10019061_pt1 | contig 10941 bp, 5 predicted proteins | sample TergutLab28metaG_FD_89700 | JGI IMG/M metagenome (GOLD analysis project Ga0123352, IMG submission 89700) | Labiotermes labralis P1 segment gut microbial communities from Petit-Saut dam, French Guiana - Lab288 P1 | ecosystem: Host-associated > Arthropoda: Insects > Digestive system > Gut ... | reverse complement strand
GAGATTAACGGCTGTGGGGACCCGTTGCGCTGACCACGTGACACCCCTCTATCCGCAAAAGTTGGCACTAACTTCGCCGACCGGCGGCGGCCGCTCTGTCGGTATAGTTCGCGTGCGGACTATACCGACACGGAGTTTGTTTTTGTTTTGTACTAAACTTCGTGTAGAATGCAGTTGATACTGGACGTTTTCTGGCTACAATATGTGGTTTTATGAAAAAATATCCAGCAACTGCCTGCCCCAGACCTATCCTGGATGAAGTGTTGACACATCATTCCTTTCTTCAAGACGCATAATTGTTACTTGATACTGTCTACAACACTCCCAGTCAGTGTAGAAGCGCCTGGAAACGTGGCCAAATAGAAGTGCGTTCCGAATGCATAGTAGTTTTCTGTGCGTCAAAGAAGGCACGAAGGATTTTTTTGGGTGTACCGTGGGTACGGTGTAAATTTTAGCTTCTGTCATATACACTTCTCCATGCTACTTTTTTCTGTTGTATGTTTTACTTTGTGTATTTGCGTGTTTGTGCTGGCTTTGTAACTGAAGTTTATGCTGTTCATCCAGCACGTATATCAGCAACAATAGTCTGCACATCACTAAATTGAATTGAATTTAATTGAGCTTCATTATTTATATATTCAGGAACAAGTTATTTACATTAACTGTTTTGTATTTCAACAATTTTACCTTATGTGACTTGTTCTTATTATTCCTTTTGTTTTGTTACTGGAAGCATTTCTTCTTATGCGTCCTGTGCTGTTGTGTAATTGGCCTTATTGCTTTTGCGTCTGCACATTATTAATAAAGTATCGTCATCATCATCATCACCATCATCATTGATCTTGGGAAGTTTAATAACCGTGGACTCTATCGTGTAAAATTAATTTTTATTTAAGTAACATATTCTCGCACGTACTTTGCACTGGCGTTATTACATAATCGTTAATTGCTCTGTATGTGGTAACAAATCAGCTTTGGTTTTGCTGGTCAGTGGTTTTATCGACGATTTATATTATGTGATTGAAATTTCCAAATATGTTATTAGAAAACCAGAAGTTTTTCGCGTCATTGAATATTCCAGTGGTTTTTGCTTTATCAGCCGGATCTTGACTGTATAAGCTACTGATTTTTGGCTCATTACATGACTAGTAACTTAGTGAAAAATGCTTGATTCTTTTACAATGATAACAAACAAACTGATTATAAATACGAGCATTCTTGGTAGTCTCCCTTCAATATGAGGTGAATATATGAAAGACTTTGGCGTATTACATGAACTATAAACTTAATTTCAACAACATGTGGTTTTCTTCCCTCACATGTTAAAATATAATTGAGCTTTATTCAAATTACCGTAGTAACATTCCCAACGTGGACAGCTTACTGGCAGTCTACCTTGCTTTGGTTAGATTAAAGTTTTAATATGCTTCTAAAAGGTAAAGTGATCCCGTTACAGGCACGGTGTGGCCCAGAGGGTGGGTACAGGTATAGCTCTACTCTTCCATGACCGCGGCACTAGAAGGGGGTTAATGGTCAGCAGCACGCCCCGGTCGCACTTTACCTCCGGGAAAGACCGGGTACCCATTTTACAGGAGGCTGGGTTGGCCCCAGGGCCGGCCTGGACGGACGGAAAATCTCGTCCCCACCGGGATTCGATCCCGCACCGTCCAGCCCGTAGTCAGTCGCTATACTCACTGAGCTACCTGGCTTTAATATGTTTCTACTGTATGGATTTCAGTAACTAGACAGATCCTAAAAGACCCTTGTTTTTGACACATTGCGTTTTTAAAACACATCTCTTTTCATTAAGCTTCTCTACTAGAGCATTTAAATCTTCAGACTTTACCAAGGCCTGCTAGGCGGTGTCACTTTGGAGATCTGTCTGCACATTTTTTGTAAATATTTAGAGTTTAAGTTTTGTTTCTAGTTTCTTGAAACATTCCTCAATCCTCTCGCTTCTCGGAAACTGAAAATGAAACAAATAGCGTTATAAGCCGTATGCTACTGAAGAAATGAGCTTTGCAAGTGGAAACCAAGGCTTCTGTTCAATGTAAGTCTATGTACAGCTTTTGGTTCGTGTAATGTCGCAGCAGCATGCTAAAATACATGACAGAATAATCCCTGTTGCTGCATAATCAGTAGAGTCTGTCGTCGTGTGGTCTTCATTAAGCAAGTTTTAAAAATTAATCTAAAACTATTTATTTTTTGGTCCACTTATTACTTGGGCTTTCTATCACTTTAAACCACGAGTGGACACATATTTGTCTGCTTTCGCTCACAGACTTAAACTTCAACACTAAATTTCAAATATTCAGCAAGGTAGAGGAAAGGTTCAATTTCTTCAGGCTGTATGGTCCTAGTATTTTGAAGTTAAACTTAGGGAATATGTGTATGTCAGCCTGGACCATAAATTTTGAAAATGCCAATACCTATTGACTTATTTGGAAAATTCTTTTCTGTGTTTACACCCAGCTTACGGAGCTTACTCAGGTACTGGACAACATAAGAACCCTAAACAGGCTTGTGAAGTCTGGCTGAAAGTTCTGTACGATTCGCCGCAGCTTTTGAAATGATCTCACCCTGAAACAGCCTGCCCTTTCGCCTCGCAAGATTACAAATTAGTGCAATGTTATGGGTATCCTGCATAGGCACTGTGTTCAGCCATGCGAGAGTTTCAAATATCAGCAGACCCTCCTTATCGCTTTCTAACATGGCGGATTTGTTTATTCGCGGAAGAATAATTCTGCCCACTCTTGTATATAGTGCTTGATAAATGAGAATGCACGGAATGGAATACTTCGAAAAGGTGGTTCAGTTTCCATGGTCCGCAGCCGTTGCTCTTGCGCAGACTACCGACGTAAAATACAAGAGGCCGCAACTTACCATCTATCTCACTCAACAGCTACCTCGGTATCTTGCAGTCCGGAATTTATTTCAACTGTTATTTTCCCCTGCATTTCAATCATATCTTAAAATGTTGGGGTGGATTCTGATAAACAGCATACGAATAAGCAGATAGGGAAAGTGAGGTACTGTACCTATTAGGAAAATTGGAGATGTTTGTGTAATTTGGGCATAAGAAGGAGCACTGTTGCATTTGGTAACCACTGTGGTGAAAATGAATCGACGATTCATTTAGTGGGAAGAGTGAAGACAAGATAAAGAGAGGTGTTCAGGCAAGTGCACCACAGGATGCAAAGATTTGTGTAAGCAATCGTGGCGGCTTCCTGGAGAATTTCGAAAGAACCTTGTGTGTGGCTGGGAGATGGAAATAAAGAAGGGCATGGTTTGTGTGAGGACGTGCAGGACGACGGCAAAGAAATCAGATATCACCGCGTTCTTCACCAAGTCTTCTGTCTCCCTGGCGGCCATGAACTCTGCGATGTTCGTTCACCCTGACAACTTTCAACCAAGAACATCGACGTCGTTCAATTAAACACCGACACAAGTATTTTCGTGTTTACTGATAAAAAGTTTGCATATTTTCGTATTTGCTTGTGGTTGTGTCCCTAACCGCATTTCTTACATAAGGTCTTACCTTCACTGCTCGCGATTTTCCTTTTGCGGAATTTTTAAAGAAAGTAACCCCGTGAAAGGTGACGTTTGCTGTATTCACGCTCAGAACGGGCCATAAGAACAAAATGTTCACATGGCAGAATGTGCGACTTATCATACTTAGAGAGAGATTGGGAATGAATGAATGTAAACTCGTCGGTTCCTATCCATTGCGCCTTTCTCATTTTCAATTTGAGTAAATTATATGGGCAATTTCTATCTCTCGGAATAAATCTTTCCAAATCTTAAGTTTCTGCGTGTTCATGTAAAAATAACAACGTTCTAGCTTAAATTTTGAGCCAATATAAAAAACGACATCAGCCGTGCCTTGGTACCTTTTCTTCTCCAGTTTTCCAATTCAGGTAGTAAAACTCTCAGTTTTAAAAGTCACGGAGCTACCATGACTATATTTACTATCTGTTTAATGTTTCATAACTCTTTTACACACTCAAAGTTTATTTATGTCTTTTTCTTTTGATTTTTTTTAAAACTTCTATTCTTTCATCGTACATCAACCGACCAATCTTCGTAACATATGTGCCGCATGCTGTACGGGAGACAGGAAACTAACTGTAAAGAAGCTGTAACGTTAATAAGAGTTATATGGTACTCATACATTAGAAAGTTTTTGCTTAATGACTGTTTTGTTTATTGTACACAATTTGCAAGGTTTCTTAAAAACACTTTCTTATCTTAATTACACATCTGTCCACTTTCAAACATAACATTCATTCGAGCACACAAGATATGTTGGAATGCAATAGTGTTGGATAGTTCTCCCCTAACTCCAGAGACAAGGTGTCCAGTTAAACTCGTATACGTACCACCGTGACTTGTGAAATAAATACGTGGGAAATAATTGCACAGAAAATGTACAACATTAAATTTGTAATATAAATATTTGGCAGGAGGAGAACTGTGGTTGGAGTTTATGGCACGTGCTTTATTAATATTCTTTCATTGCAACTATTTATCGCAGTTGCTCTATTGACGTTCATATGAAGTAGGATTCGTCTGAAGACCTTATGCCAAATAATATCGAAAACTTTTTGAGTGTTTTTAGTTATAGATAAATTTGATCTCCCCATATTCCCCTTTATCCAGGAAAATAAGAGGCGTAGAGAATCTTCTAGCTTTCTCCGTTTGTTACTTAACAGATAACAAACTTCCATCTCTTTTTGTGTTATATTTTCACAGCCAGAATCGAACACTTCAGCAAAATCCATCCATTTGTCTGTGATATAAAGTGCTGAACGTTTTAAAATGGTCTTAACTACTAGCTAAGTTACTATACATGGCAGGACGACTGATGCACACTTTGGCTAAATGTTATCGTTAGTACAGCTAGGCAGTTACTATTGTCACGTGGCTCTCAACACTTCGTGCTCTCTGATCTTCTTTAAACACTGAAATTGTCAGTAATTAAATTTGCACACGGTAACGGTTTGTTCTCGCAAGATGTACTAAAACCGAATCTGGTGCTGTTGTTATAAGAAAAGAAAGTAGCAGTTACATAAACCACGTTCCTCTAAAATTTAATTTTCGTCAGAATATTAATTACTGAATTTCCTGGATTTCATGGTTTTCCAGTGCTAACGTGGATCCTGTTTCTTGGTGACGGCAGCGTGTAGACGTTAGCTGTGTTTCACTGGCTATAGGTAGGTAGAGCTGACAGAGAAGCCTCCAGCGATCCTGCACTACAAATATCGGCAAATGCATTTCATGGTCTTCGTCAGTACGAGAGTAGTTACTGAGTTGGTTCCCACGGTCCACGTTGCCGTTGCGTATGTGAAATTCTGCATTCCAAATTTAAATATCAAAATGCCGCCACACTGCAGTACAAAACTCAGCTACAACCCACAAAACAGATCATTTTCCAATGCTTTCAAATCTCCCCAAATAATATTAACAAAAAGAACGCTTGGAAACTGCCTAGGAACTTTTTTTTTGTCGAAAATTATATAACACAGAACCTACACTTACTCTCTACCATTCACAGTTCTCTTTCCTCTCTCTCTCTCTCTCTGTCCCATGGTAGTCACTTGGCCTTGAATATTAAAAGAGGAAACATGTCCGAAAATTTACCAATATAGTCGGCAGGTGAGGCTCAGACGAAACAGGATACTCATTGTGACTTCTTTTGCGATTATTGTACTACTTTTATACTACATAATGTGCATGAAGTTACGTGATAATAATGATATTCGAATAGCGACAAGGCCCTGTTTTGCCCATCCCTAAATCAGGGTGACCAACTTCAGAATCGCGACCTCGCCTGAGTAGTTACCCTTTACACCAGAAGAAAAACCAAGAGAGCGAGCGACCCATCCCACACCGTACAGTGCTCCTCAAATTTTGTGGGACTCAGAGAAGAAAGGGAGGAAGAAAGGACATGGCACAGAGTAGCCTAGAGCAATACGAGTTTAATTTTAAGTGCTAGGATATCGGTGTTTCCTTTTGTGGCGATGTGACTTCAAAAATCTGAAATCAAACAAATGTATTTTAACGAAGATGGAAATACGCATGTGCACGGCACACGTAGAATTATGTCGCCTCAGAAGTTGCAGCTGAAATGATTTCGACGTCTTTGACACTCTGATACAACACCTTTCTGAACCCTCAAAGTCAGGAAATGCATTTCTTAACATGAAGTAACTTTCTCACTATCGGGACAAAATGCTCTCGATCCAGAATTCCAGCTTATTTTATTCTTCATGTCATAAATAGTCATTAGGGAATTTTAAATGTTTGTGGATAATGACAACCTACAAATCACACTTTGAGGAGCACTGCACACGATCCCAAACCCATGAAGTTGGAACCCCAAGTGAATTAAAAGAGGAGTTACTTCGACTGATTTGTCAATGAAGAATTATGGCGTCTTTTTTGTTTTACTGCGTCCGGTATTCTCACTTTTTCTTACCTCTGCGGTAAACTAGGCCCCTACCATATTTCGGTCCCACATTTTGTAGGTCCACACTGCGGGCTATCATCTTCTTCTTATCATCCTGTCACAGGAAATGGCAATCCTGCCTGTAGATGTTCCAAAAATGAACGCCTACTGTTAGCCTTGCCAGGATATCGACGACCTTAAGCCACAACACAACATTGACTTCTATGCACAGAAGGCAAGGTCTCATCTGCTGTAAGTCACCCTACATAAATATCTTAAGAATACTTTTTGGATGATAGCGCGTTCATTATTCTTTGGAATGTCTGTGATGATAAGCCCAGAAAGGAGTATGAAGCAGGTTTGGCCGTTGTTGTCGTGGTGTAAGCTTCTCCCGATCTTTTGAAAAAGAATCCTTCGTCTAAATAATCAGGATAATCCATCATGCTGAATGTGTATTTTGCATAGTAGATTGCTGCAAAGGCTGAGTAGATGAGTAGAAATGCAGTGACAACTTGGAACGCGGCCCAGAATTTATAAGATCCTTCGTTGATCAGAAAATCATAGTAGCTCGATACGGCATCTTTCTGCCTGGGCTCTGCCACTGCTTTGGGCTCCGCAGACATCATAACCTCGCCTTTTTGCATCTCTTGACCTGCTGCCATGGTCTGACGACCGTTCCGTGAGGTTTCACTTGTACCCGAACCCTTGCCTTCCTCACGAAGACTTTCAAAATGTTCTCTTCTTTCGTCCCTTTGTCTAGAGCCAGTGTATCCATAAGGCACCAAGCCTGTTTTGTAGTTTTCGTTTCTTCCTGTTCTTTGAGATCCTCTGCTGGATACTGTAGCGGAACTGATTCCTCTGAATGTAGTTTTATTCGGAGCTGTCACTTCAATTTTGTCACTCACGGCATAGTTTTCTAATTGACTACTAGACTTGTTATGTGATTCCTGCAGTGGACTTGGAGAAATGCTGGACCATGTGTAGCTTTTAAATTCCGCATGGTCTGAAGGACTGACTCTGTCATCGCAATTGTCTCCTTGTCCACCTTCTCTGTTCGTTTTGCCTTCTGCTTCATGTCTCATTCCTGAACACCCATTTCTTCTAAAAGCAATTCTGTCGCTATTTTGAACGCCTTCCCGACCTCTGTGAAATCCAAAAGATCGACTTTCGTAAGAACTTCTGCCCTTTCGTCTCAAAGGTTCAATTTTTTTCCCATTGTCTCCCAAGAATCTGTCGTTTTTTGATGCTCGTGCTGTGCTATTTTGTCTGTCCTTCGCTTGGATGTACACAACCGTGTCTTGCATTTCACCGTGCATTCCACTAGAGGTCTCATTGTTGCTTGTGGGCTGTTGTTGCTGTTTTTGTGCTGATTCTAGAAAATTCCTTGAAGTGACATAATTCTGCAGGCCGTAAAAGAAATTCGCATGTGGTAAGCTCGTACCGGGTCTGTGAATAACAGAAACAGTAAAAAAAGTTTATTATTTATTTTTGTTCTTCCATATCAACACAAAAATATTGGACAGTGTGTGGGAATAACACAAGTGTCCGTGAATTGAATACGAAAATCTTTATGATTTTTATTCATTCAGTTAATAATCAATAATAAATAAAGCTGCTCCCGCTTTCAAGAAAACCAGCTGCTTGTTCTAACTGGTTTACCATTGCCTTGACATATATTATTTGGGGGAAATATAGGCAAAATGTTTGTGAGTGTTCGAAATTGTTTAAACTGGCTTAGAATAAGATTTTGTAAACACGGTAAAAGATTTTCTTGTTCCACAGAAGTTAAGGAAATTATTAAATAGCTGACGACTATCAGCTTTTTGAGAATGACTCTGCTCCATGGATATAAAAACCTAATATTCCGTCTAACAAAATGCGTGTAATTTATTTTGAACAGCCATATTTCTTTTCGATATCCACAATCATCAGGCTTTTGTACAAATCAAAAGTTCAGTTTTGTTAAGTGTGAGATCTCTCAAATGATACGTGGTACCAGTGATAGTAACTTATGTAGCCAGTAAGCTGTGCCAGTCACTGCAGTAGTTTATGGCTTTTCATGAGGCTAATTCGTAACAAAGTTTAAAACGTGAATTAAAAGTTAAGTTAAAAAATTTGTAGTTGAAAATCCATATGTTGGGTAAAGTAAATAGCTGGCCATTTATCTTGAATCTTGTTTTCCTTTTTAATTTTTAATAATTTTTTTAATGTGTGGCTCAAGTTAATCATCTGTGCGGGGGTGTCGATGGAATTATTTGATGAAGGTGCCATGGAGGTAGTTGCAAAGGATAGTTCTAAGAGTATGAACTGTAGTGTTGAGGAGCTTCTTGTGCTTAAGGGAAAATGTTAAGCAACAAGGAACCAAATTTTACCGGTCTACATGTAACTTTTACCTGTAGTTGTCTGTCCTCGCCGCATGCACCAGCACACACGTAGTCAGCCAGATTGTCCACCTGTACCTCGTCCTATATGTCATTTCTGCAAAGGAATGGCAGTGGTGTTAACTACCTAGAGTGAAACGACCAACAAATGTGGACTATGGCAAGTTGCTTTATGGTACTCTTCTAGCTAAGGGATGAGGTGTTTATGTCCTGACTGCATGACACACAACCCATCTGTAAATTTTATCACAGTACGGTTTGATACCACTGTTATTATAAGCAAGGAGAACGTTAAAATTGTTTAAAAATGCGTGATTTCAGACTTTCGCCGCGAAGTACATGAGAATTGCGCTCTTCTGGGTTATTACGCAGCGAGTAGTGGTAATTTTGTTTACCGAAGTTTCGGTACAACTTATCGGTCAGATCTTCGGGGGGTCAACATTTCATACACGTGTGCAAAGTGTATCAGGTCCCATGCACGGTGTAATGATTGATATTAACGTGGCTTTCTGGTACCACCCTTTTATCAATCACCTGTCGTGCACTGCGCTGTTTTGTCACTCACATATTAACTCTTACTGCTACATGCTTCGGTGTTTATTAACACCATCATCAGAGAGCCTCCGTCCAACTGCGTTTCCATCACAACGCATAAAATATTTACGTCCACTTCTTAGGTGTCTGTTCAAGACTGTAGTTTTTTCACAAATACACAACATTCTGAGTAAAGAAACACAGTGTAGTTAAGGACATCTGGTAGATGAAAGAGTGGTATAGAGCACTGTGTACGGTATGTGCAGTATTGAATTGGGTTTCTAGTATTTATCTCAGATAATTCATTTATTAAAATATTACACTAATAAAATTTACACATATTGCTTTTTTTGAGTTATTTTATTTTATTTTAGTCGTAGTCTGATCAGATCTCTCATTCCTTAGACCGATGTATTATTCTGAAAATACTCGTTAAGGTTATTACCAATATATTGGTTCATAAATGAAAATTTACCTAAAAATTTGATGTTCCTCAGTTCTTTCAAAATTCATACTTGAGACTTAACAGCAAATAAATCACCATACGTAATGAGGTTTCTGAGAGAGGGTTCCATAAGTGCGGTTTATTTATTTATACTTTGTGCTTACAAATTAAAAATTAAAAACACTTGTTTTTTTTACAGTGTCTCATAACAAGGCTGTGTTAACTCGGAAGTCTGTCACCGTCAAATAAAAGTCTGCTTATGAAAGTTGGTTTTAAATAATGACTAAGGAACCTGCTTTGTTGTAAATCACAATAATGTAACATCATTTTCCATGTATCCAAGTAGGGAGCCGTGTGTGTTTGTATGTGTGTGTGTGTGTGTGTGTGTGTGTGTGTGTGTGTCGGTAGACACTAATTGATTTTTGTGAAATTCCTTATGTATATTACTCTGTACGCTAATCCTTCCATGTCAGTGCTTCATAACTTTCAGTAGTTGTTCCCACCATATCCGAAATGTATTAAGTGATGCTCTGAAGTTCGTACGGCGGTGCATCTTTAATAAATATGCGGCTTTTAAGGTAAAAAGTAAGAAAAAGCTAATTCCATGGAGCAGAGTCCTTCTTCGAAAACTTGAAGTACTTTGACTAGAGAAAACAATTCGCAGGATTTTAAGAACCCCAAACCTTTCGTCGTGCTGACTTCAGCAGACCATACAACGGTTTCTATTCTCAGATTAACCCAGTTTATGTTCTCCCTGTAATTTCTTTAAGATCAGTGTCAAAAACAAAATGCTGTAACTAGAAATGATTCTCCCACTATACCCCTTCTTTTAGTTTTGCCGACTAGAATTTTCGTAAAAGTTTTTCATGCAATTTCTTCCGACCTCCTCTTGCGTTCTGCCGCTCAGGTCCATATATTCTACCGCGCACCGTCTTATATAGCATCCCCACTTGGTATTTTTCCCTTAGAGAGAGAAACAAAGTTATAAATCCATTACTGAAGAATAAAAAACCAACTAGATGCCACTTATTATTCTATTGTACTTCTTATAGTCTCAGCATGTTTCGTGCACTACTATGCCCATCATCAGGAGCTCGCGACTATGATGTTGATTACCACATTGGTAGTATCGT
>Ga0123352_10019058_pt1 | contig 10941 bp, 6 predicted proteins | sample TergutLab28metaG_FD_89700 | JGI IMG/M metagenome (GOLD analysis project Ga0123352, IMG submission 89700) | Labiotermes labralis P1 segment gut microbial communities from Petit-Saut dam, French Guiana - Lab288 P1 | ecosystem: Host-associated > Arthropoda: Insects > Digestive system > Gut ... | reverse complement strand
TGGCGGACGCTTGTGAGTGCGATAATGAACCTTCGGGTTCCGTGAAATGCGGGGAATTTCTTGACTAGCTGCAAACCAGTTAGCTTCTCAAGAAGGACTCTGCACCATGGAGTAAGTAAGTAACCAGTGTTTTAGGCGCGTTCGCAAAATTGCGAAAAGCGGCTATTCGCTGCGTCACGTCTGTCCGTCCGTCCTCATGGAACAACTCTGCTCCAACTGGAAGGATTTTCATTAAATTCCATGTTCCAGTGTTTTTTAAAAATCTGCCGAGAAAAATTCAAGTTTGTAACATTCATAGGTCCGTGCATCGCTAATATATTCGCAGAGTACAACCAACAGGATGCAATGTTTCACAATTTATTTATTTCTGTAAGACGCTCTAAATGTTTCAGACCGTTTTTCCGTCCATCGTCAGGAGCTCAAAACTGCACATACAGCGTCAGGTATTTGTCAGACCGTTACTGCTACCTGCTGCTAGCCGGCCAGGATAGCAGCAGGTAGCAGTACTGTTGGTTATACTCCGCGAAAAATGCCAGTCCCCTTGAAATATGACAAGAATAAGAGGCACTTTACACGAAGACCTATGTACATTTGTGCTATCTCCATGAATTCTTCTTATAACGAGAAATGTTTCAAACAAAACTTGCCGAGAAAATAAAAACACACATTTTACGTCCAACGAATGTTTTCCGAAAGTGGTGCCCTTAATGGGGCGGTGTGGAAAAAAAATATGTTGCAGCCTGACAGGCCTCACATACGAAAATAAGACGCATACGCTTTGCATTCTGGATAAATAAAGTTACAGACACACACTCAGAATATGTAATACTTATTTTTTTCCGCAGCAACAATGCTTTTCGCTAACTCGCTTCAGTTGATACGTACGCTGCTTCTCGTTTTACACCGCCACTCTTACTGAAACCGGAACGCCATAAAAACTGACTTCATCCTTGTGATTTGGGCATGAAAGGTTATATGTACAGCACACTATATATCACGTTGTACTGTGAACAGTCGCGGAAAAGGCGCGATGCTGTCCAAGACCTTATCGGTAATGGCTAACACAATGGCTTTAGTCCTCGTTTCCAGCTGCTGTTTCTTCGGGGCTAACAACATGGGAGCAGAATCAATGATGCCAAATGGATCTTGCACAACAGAAAAGAACCCATACAAATCTGCCCCCCCAGTGCAGCCCTGAAACACACCAGTCGTAACCTCGCCACGTGTTTCGACTCGTCGTATCGACCGACTGTGGTCGTAGAAGTGGTAACGCTCCGTAAACTCTAGAGCCGGACGTGGCCTTTTGTTCGCTCCTTTCAGCCTTTATTTTTTTGTGTTCTAAAGCTGTCAGAATCATCGTAAAAAGAAAGGGAAATGTACAAGAGACGAGAGAAAGGGGAACTGGCAAGATCCAGACTTTTCAAATGTCAAATCAGGCGATATAAAAGTGTGCGTTATGCCTTTAATAACTAATTATGGAAGATTAACTTTATTCTGGAATGTTACGCGGTGCAGATTGGTAGATGTTGAACGACGTTTCGAAGCATCGCTGCGCTTAAGGAATTAATCTCTTAAGAGAATGTTGCGGTCAGCGAACACAATGTGATATTCAGCAGCAATAAAGGTACATTACTTTTATATGTTCATACCGCGCGTATAGAATAAGTAACTTGAGGGTTGTTTGGCCGTGCTTCTTCCTCATGAAATAAAGTGAAATGCCAACTTGATGCAACTAGGTGATTTTATTGATGTATTCTTGGCTCGACATGTTTCGGGCACATACGCCCATCATCAGGAGCATCAGATGTTGAGTTGCAACATATGGTTTTCTGCACCGAGTGTTTCATAAATAATTAATGTTTATTATATACCAACATATGCACAAATAAGTACTGTAAATTTATACTACGATTACTGCGACATGTTTCGGTGTTAATACAGCATCTTTAGGGAGTTTACAGTTGTGTTAGCTAAAGTTATGAATTATTAAAATGATAAAATACAATATAGTAGTGTGTTGTTATTCTCATCGTTGCACCGTGCATTTCGTACAATTACTTTAATCATCAACAAACAAATGCACTTACATAAAATAACACACTAAAACACTTAAAATCTCTCCGACATGTTTCGATCCTTAGATCATCCTCAGGGAGCTACGTTGTTCCTTGCTAAAGTCATTTTAAAAACATTTACAAGATAATACCATTATATTAACAGGGTGTATGCTGCCACAACACCCTGTTAATATAATGGAATTATCTTGTGAATGTTTTTAAAATGACTTTAGCAAGGAACAACGTAGCTCCCTGAGGATGATCTAAGGATCGAAACATGTCGGAGAGATTTTAAGTGTTTTGGTGTGTTATTTTATGTAAGTGCATTTTGATAATTAAAGTAATAGTAGTGTTTTGTTATAAAATCTTGGTAAATGTAGCTACATATGTAATTCTGCAATGAATAATATAAAATATATATAAAAATTAAATATGCCGTATTAACACCGAAACATGTCGCAGTAATTTCAATATAAATTTACACAACTTATTTGCGCATATGTTGGTATGTAATAAACATCTAATAAAGCCACATATTTCGGCTAAACAGAATAGCCATCATACAGGGCTACAAAAAAGCGGAGTGGGGGGGGGCATTTTACAACCGTTTCCACCTTGTAAAAAAGCCCATTCTTGCAATTAGGCCTGCTGATGGCGAAACTGTTTAGCCCAAAAAAATTTAGCTTTATTCTTCCCGAATAAAATGTCGTGTCGATGCATATCAACATTATTAGGTATTTAGCAGCACAACGAGGATATACCGTCTTAGAGAACTAAGTCCATTGCAGGTCTGAAAGCGTTCAATTTACAGAGCCGGCATTTATGAAGTTCACAGGCACTGTATACCCTAATGGATAGACACTGCGTATTTCCAATAGTACTAACTGCAAATGGCGACATTCTCCGGGTGCCAGGGTGAACATCCCAACTGCGCAGCGATAAATTACGTGAATTCCCCACTAGATGGCCGAACAAGCCTAGCCCAGCAGCAGGCTACACAATACGAAGCGAGTCTCACCAATCACAATGGCGCCATTTGTACAGTGATGCATTTAATTATGCCGCTAATTCGACTTCAAACCGCTTCCGAAATGGAATATGAAGTGGGCATGCGCGTAAGTACAGCTTCGGTCATAAGACCCGGAAGAAATTGAAAGTTCATTCCGGCATCACGAGGCGAATTCCTTGAAAGTATCACAAAAAGACTAACGCTCTTAACTGCCGGCTTTTGCAAAGCAGCTAGAACCATCAGGAGAGTATTTATGTTTCAATATCAGGGCAGGCTCTACGGTAAACCTGAAAGTACAGGATGATAAGTTTCCGTGTCTCTCCAACTGCTCTAGACTCAATATTCAGATATTCATGGCTTCCTTCATACTTTACGACCACACGCCCCGCTGTTACCGGTTTGTGAGCAAGACCCAGGCGATGATTTGTGCAAGGCAGAGAAGGATAAAAGACTTTACCGGTATGCGTATTAGATCCGCGGCCATCCAACGACCCGCCTGTCTATTTACCTACCTATCCCTCTTGTTTTACCCTACAAAGGCGACGACGACGTTGGCAGTTTTCGGTTACCTCAGCAACCCAACAAGCGAAGGATATTTGAAGTCTTGGTTCTGGGCACGTTGCATGCAAGAAAATATACCACGTATTCAACACTGTTTAGAGTTACAATTCCGACATAAAATCAGTCACTGCATCAAAACTACTTGTACTGACTATTCTTGCTTCAAATCAGGCACCGTTCGGGCAAGTAATTTCGTCACAGATTCGGCACTTACGCCACAACCCTGTTACCAGCGTTCCGAACACGCAGTCCACCGAACTGATGTCACATCGTGAAACGATTTAAATCCCAGCGGCATCAATAAACAGAGTCCATAGGAATATGCCAGTTTTCCCGAAGAAGATGACCACCATTCAAATTTCAGGAGACGAAGTATGAGTCATGCATATCCTGTATCGGGTTACGCCACTTAGGGCCATTTTTTGACAGCCCCTGTCCTACAGGCGACAAGAGTCATCTGAGAGCTGGCAACCATTACCAGCTACAAGAAAATGGAACAGTAGCTAGCCTACTCCATCAAGTTCACCGCCGTTTTATGTAAATAGAGTACAATCTGGAGCTACAAGATGAGAAACTCGTCTGATGAGGGGAAACAGGCCTGGGTGACCCTTCGTTTCGGAAAAGAGCCGAGAAATTAAGTTGCTCTCCCCTTAGGCTTCCAAAATGCGCGTCTTAAATCTTGTAGAACTCGCTACCCTATACGCCCTGCCTGGTCACGTGTTCGACCTTCAAAACACGAGGTTCGTTTGATTCAACGACTTTTCTAGAGCCTGCGATGACCACATCTGTAACGCCTCGATATTGTTAAGGTAATCAAAAACGAACCCCCTTAACTTTAAAGGAGTATATCGAATTTATTTTGAGACATACTTATGACACCCACTGTTCGTTCCATTCTGTGCATGCGCATTCTGCTGCCTCCATAACAATTCTTTCATTTTCTTGATTTCAAACTTTCGCCGTGTTCTGAATGTTGTATGCTTTCTTCTGGGGTAATTACCCGGCGTCTGAGTTTTGTATGTCAACGTTTCGGAACACACTGTTCCATATTCATAGGCAGGAAGGTATGCAGAAGTTCTGCATACCTTCCTGCCTATGAATATGGAGTGTTCTGAAACGTCGGCATATAAAATTCAGACGTCGAGGAATTACCCAGAAAATAGCATACAACAGTTCTTCCATTCTTTCTACTTTTCAGTTCTGCAGAAAACATTAACTTTTCGTACTATATTCATTCTTGCTTCCCTATAAACTGAAGATACACGGGGCAAAAAGACCCTGACAATACTTATGGGCGGTGGGGGGGGGGGGAAGAGGCAACATCCCATTTAGGTCCGAGGCACGGAATGCACTGAAGGCTAGACTTCCTAAAAGACACTGAACAGTCGGCCACTAACCTGGCGTCCAAGAGGTATTGATAGAGTTAACCCATTCAGTAGCTGTGCAAAGAGAACTGTCTAAACGCAGGAAATCGGCAATGTACGGCAAGGGTGAGGGACAGGTTTACTTGGCGACTGTCACTCAAGAGTGCTTCAGCGTAACTGCGATGAAACAAAATGCCATTTGTCTGTCGGCACGGCCACAGACGGTGCTACATCAACACTTCGGGATGGCCACAGAATGTGCCAGATCAACACAGCAGGATGGTCACAGACTGTGCTAGATCAACACTTCAGGTTGGCCACAGACTGTGCTACATCAAGACTTCAGGATGGCCACAGACTGTGCTAGATCAACACAGCAGGATGGCCACAGACTGTGCTACATTAACACAGCAGGATGGCCACAGACTGTGCCAGATCAACACAGCAGGATGGCCACAGACTGTGCCAGGTCAACACAGCAGGATGGCCACAGACTGTGCTACATTCAGTCTTATTCCGTCGCATGTTGGAAAGGTAACGCCTGTTCTACCCAGTAGCAACAAAATGCAATTTCCCGTTTCACGACTTACTGTGTCAGCCAGTAAACTTCGTTTACACTGATCCTGTACTTTAACCTCTCAACTGAAAAAAAAACCCTGGTCACGTTACTCAAGACCTAAAAACATAGATGTAAATACTGCACGATCATCAAGTATACTTATCCTCGCTTATCAGCCGACGTTACTTGCTGTCAACAGATCGCAGGTTCAAGTGCACTTGCTCACATCAGCAACAGTACACAGCGCCATTACCTCACGGCCGTCAGACTACATGGTGGCTTCATTAACCAAAACGGTGACCAAACAAAATCTGACATTTTTGTCCTTCCGTGGATGGATGACGCTCCGTGCCAGCGCAGGTTCCTGACTCCTCAAACTATAGATGAGATCGGCACTGCAGTAGTGGACGGAGTCGACACTTCCAAGGACGTAAGCTTGCGTATGCTCTGGGTGCAAATTTGTGGTTGCACCACAAAATGGACCTGGATGACTCACGTTTGGATTATTTTCCATTGAGCAATACAAGATATTTGGGTTCTTCCAAGTGGTCACGTTTCTGGATCACTACAGTCCGCTAAGTTGGTCGACGTTGCTTCGAATAACGCAGTGGGGTATTTAGAAATCGCTCAATGGGTAAGTTACCCATGAAGTGATTTCTAAATACCCCATATGGGCTGCATGGTCGGGTTGCTAAAATGACCACATACCCAAATATAACTATGCTCCAGGGAAGGCTGGGGTTAGTGTCGGAATTCAAAACGTAAGGAAATTCGACATAACACAAACCACATAATGGGCGGGAAGAGCTCAGTCGGTATAGCGACTCCCTACAGGCTGGACGGTCCGAGGATCGAATCCCGGTGGGGGGACAAGATTTTCCGCACCCGTCCAGACCGGCCCTGGGGCCCACCCAGCCTCCTATACGATGGATACCCGGTCCTTCCCGTGGGTAACGCGGCCAGGGCGTGGCGTTGACCACCCACCGCATCTAGTGCCGAGGTTAAAGAAAGAGTAGAGATATACCTCTACTCCCCCTCTGGGCCTTCGTGGCCTGTTCTAGGGTAAATTTTACCTTTACAAACCACAAAAGCTTTCTGAAATCTGATCACGTGGTATCACTAAATCACACGGTGCTCTCGAATGGAATGCCACGACAGTTCTTCGCATCATCCGCTTTTAAATAACTCCATGCTGCAAGCCTTGAGAAGCTAACAGGTCCTTAGCCAAGAAATTCACTGCATCCTAGGGAATCCGAAAGTTCATTACCGCGTTCACAAGAGCACGCTAATTGTCCACATCTTCGGCCAAATGGATCCAATTCATGTCCTCCCATCCTATTTCTTCAAAAGCCATTTTAAAGTTATTCCCCCTTCTATGTCTAGGGATTACAAGGGCCTCTTTCCTTCCGGCTCTCGAACCAAAGTCTTCACCCTATACCTGGCACACGCCCCCTCAATCCCATCTCACCCTGCATGATTTGATCACTCCAAGTAACAGTCGGCGAGGAGTAAAACCACGAAGCTCATCACTATGGAATGTACGCCGCTCTCCAGCTACTTCCTACATCTCAAGCTTAAACACCTTGTATATTTCCTCCATTGTATTTAAGTATTTCGTTTGATTCGTAAAATAAAATATTATATATATATATATATATATTTATTTATTAACTGCAATTGGGTTGTTACCCGGTGGCAGCGGTTATTTTACATGTAAACAAAACATGAAATTGGTTACTACTGAATTTAAGTCGGGAGGGCTACATGAGGAGCATGTAGTGGCAACTTGGAATCTTGGGAACCATATCAGCATTTGCTTATAGACACAGGGAAACCAAGAAAAACCTGTGTCGAGGTGGCCGGTCGCAGGACCTTACGAGTACTGATTTCTAGCCAGCAGTCCGGCATTAGGCCACATCTCCCCAAACAGCATCTATCGCATAATGTTTGTAATTTAAGTACTGGCGTGTGTAATGTACGAACTACTTAGATAAGCACAGAGCAACATTTGCTGTACACAAGTCAAGTGACAATCACAGACACTGTGCGAACCGCAGGCGAATTAACAGTTGCAGTTTTACATTCAGAGAAATCGCATATTATATAAAACGACTAATGGGCTAATGTTACTGAGCACTTAGTGCAAATTAATAGAGCAATTAACTGTAATCTTCATGTTTGCACCGTGCAATAATGATAATTAAACACTTTACTGTCCAACTAATGCACAATATATAATAAGTAGATACAATTAAAATTATAAAATATTTAAATGTGCTCCAACATGTTTCAGATCACAGAGGATCCATCATCAGGGAGCCTTGTACAATGCTTGGCTAAAATTACAAGAATGATTCTATCGTGACCGTTGACATGGACAAGGTCGGTGTTATGGCAGCATATTCTGACCCGATGTGCGTGTGTGTAGTTCACCGTATATGAAGGCACAGTGACCTACACACGCACAACGGGTCACAATATGCTGCCATAACACCATGTCCATGACAACGGACACGATAAAATCATTCTTGTAATTTTTAGCCAAGTACTGTACAAGGCTCCCTGATGATGGATCCTCTATGATCCGAAACATGTTGGAGCACTTTTAAATATTTTATAATTTTAATTGTATCTACATATTATATATTGTGCATTAGTTGGATAGTAGAATGTTCAATTAATTATAATTTTAGAGCTTAACACAATTTATGAAAAAACGGAAGAATATCAGTGAGAAGCTTGCCCTGTGTATAACAGACATTATTTTTAACACACACACAAAATCAATATTATAAAATTGATTAAAATACACTTACATAATACTTAAAACTGACAGAGTAAGGGGGACGGTGGCGGGTTCCAACCCGTCGTTTTCCGATTCCCCCACTGCAAACTTTCCAACTTACTTGGTCCACGCAATATGCACGAATCCCGCTACAACTTTGTTTGTTCACCGAATTTAACTACTTGTCAATAAGCTCACCATTTCAACAACAAAAAATTATCCATTCAGTGGAGGAGGGGGGGGGGGGTAAGTTAGCTCTTTTTTTTTTAAACTCTCGCGAGTCGTAAAGTCCTTCGGACCGCGGATTACGTATCACTCAACACCTGGGTCTCAAACGTTAAGTCCTGACGACTGAACATGCGTGCAACATTTCAGCAGTAGGAAGTCTACCGATGCGACAAATCCGACGACACTTCGATTTCCGATTCGTTAATTCTGATAATGTAAGAGGCGCGGACAGACAGTGCAGTAAACTGGAAGGGCGGAACAACGACAATTCTTGTGGCGACAATATACGTTACACTGTAATTCTTCTACTTCGTAATAACTGCCAATCAGTTCCAAACCCTACATTTTTAGACGAGCAAGCACATCATGAAAACCGCCATCAGCTTTGTCATTTGACATTCAGGTGGCCGTGTGTCAATATAGCGGGATCCCGCTAGCTAGCAGTCAGCATAACCTGTATGACATATACCTGTTGCTGTGTGTACAGTGCTAGACTCCTGATGATGGACAGAGAGACTGTCCGAAACATGTAGAGTTCTATTCCAAAAATAAATTGGAGAAATTAGTGCATCTCCTTGATTTTATTATAAGAATAGCCTTGTCATGTCAGACATCCCGCATGTATCAACGCGGTCCCAACGGTCGAACGTCCGTCATTTGATATTCGGCGTCTTTTTTTTTTTTTAACCAGCCCAGAGGCTCCAAAATTTGTTAAAATCGAACACAAACATCGGGCACTTTACACAAAAACCTACGTAGGTTTTACTGTTGCAGGCGACATGCATTTGCCATACAAGCACTATCGTGCAATACTATTTACCCTTTCTTACACTGTTTCCTTTTTACATGTGGCACAAGGACACACAGACGGCATCGTTGCATTTCCTGACAACAATGGTTACCCTAAGGCGCCACAAAATTACGTAATATGTACATCGCCCATCTTGTTCAGATATTGGAACAGAAATTCACTGCACAACGACCAGCCATTCCGTATTCCTGCATGCAAAAAGCTTTTTCCTCTCCTGGACGACAATCCCTGACGGACTCGGGAGAGACGCGATGTGTGAAAACAAATGGTTTGGTCATAAGTTTGAGCTCGAAGCCTACATAATGCCGGCACGACAGGAAGGCAGACATGCCCTTCTCTTCCCATTTGTAACGCACCAAGGGCTTCTTCCCAAAATCCTTCCTTACATGCCACATGAAACCATGAAAATGTAAACCCCATACACAAGTTTCGGACGTAAATAAGGATTCCGTCAACTGACAGCCACTGTACAAACTGCACTACACAGCACTTCGGTCTATCACAGCAGTGGTTCTGAGCAGCCCAAGTAGCGGCGTGTTTTCTCAGGAACGAAATACAAAATCTTTTTCACGCTTCACTGTAAAAGAAACACTTTACAAATCTGTCACCACAGCGCGACCACAGAAATTGAAGCTTGACGTAAAATTCAGCGTTCCCAGATACAACATCGTGACAGCTCCTCTGTTAATGGCAAATCTGGCCGTACAAAAGCGCCTCAGACTTTGCCATTCTGTCAAATAAACGCAATGCTAACTGCACATTGCTGCCTCTTAACTTCCATTCATCACTACAGGTTCATTTTACAAAATGTACCATCGGCGGTGTAGGTCTGGCAACAATGGGGTAAATAGCGTATGCGTCATCTGCTGTGTCCGCAGCTATACCACGTCTAAACGTACCCTATTTATGTACACAAGACAGGCAAAGTACGTATAACGTAATATTAAGGAGCGTTCGCGTAACCACTGCTGCCGTGGAAAATCAATGTCTGTTAAACATAAGGAGTGAGTGTTTCTAACCTTAGTTCCACCGCGGCGTAAAGGAGGTCTTTTTATCTTCTGGGTGGTTACGTAGTGCATGTTTACCGACGTTTCGGGACAGCCTCTCGTTTCCATCGTCAAAGGTAAAGCAGTCCACGACTACAGAGCCGGCCTGTGCTTCGGTATTAGAGTGATACACGTTGTCAGAGAGGTGCAGTACGGATTCTCAAAAACATCAATTCAAAAAGTACCGTAATTATTGTAAAACAGCTCGACCGATCACAGCTGTGGGACTAACACATATGGTGAACAAAACTACGTGTTCATTTCAACAGGACTGCAGCTTATCTTAATTTTATGCGAACTCCCAAAGCAGGTAACTTTCGACGCAAAGTATAAAACTACTGTTACAGATTCTAGAGCAGTGTTTCTCAAAGGCCGGGCCGCAGCCCTGTACCAGGCCCTGGCACCAATTATACCGGGCCGCGAGAGGTTCTCCTGGAATTTGTCATTTTAGTTTTCTAAGCAATTTTCATGAATAAATGTTTTATAGTGGAAATATTCTGAGGAGAAAAAAACATTCGTGA
>Ga0123352_10019057_pt1 | contig 10941 bp, 9 predicted proteins | sample TergutLab28metaG_FD_89700 | JGI IMG/M metagenome (GOLD analysis project Ga0123352, IMG submission 89700) | Labiotermes labralis P1 segment gut microbial communities from Petit-Saut dam, French Guiana - Lab288 P1 | ecosystem: Host-associated > Arthropoda: Insects > Digestive system > Gut ... | reverse complement strand
GGGCACGCCACTGCGTCGCATGCTGCCAGACCTGACATACTGATTCAAGACCGCAGTTCCTTGAGCATGCTGCTGGTTGCTGTTCTCCTTTGATCAAGAGATGTCCCTCCGGCCTCTTGTTGAAATTCGGAAACAAGGCGCCCTGAAAGAAGCTGAGGATCCTGTGCCCTGGCGCAGGGACAGGGCTGTGACGGTTTGGGAGTGGACTGAGGGGAATGGACTGAAGTGGACTGCGCGGAATGGACTTAAGTATACTGAGCGGAATGAAATGAAGTGGATTGAGGGAAATGGACTGAAGTAGACTGAGGGGAATGAAATGAAGTGGACTGAGGGGAATTGACTGAAGTAGACTGAGGGGAATGGACTGAAGTGGACTGAGGGGAATGGACTGAAGTAGACTGAGGGGAATGGACTGAAGTGTACTGAGTGTAATGAGCTGAAGTGGACTGAGGGGAATAGACTTATGTAGACTGAGGAATGGACTGAAGTGGACTGAGGGGAATGGACTGACGTAGACTGAGTGGAATGGACTGAAGTGGACTGAGGGGAATGGACTGAAGTAGACTGGGGGGAATGGACTGAAGTGGACTGAGGGGAATGGACTTAAGTAGACTGAGGGGAATGGACTGAACTTGATTGAAAGGAATGAGCTGAAGTGGACTGAGGGGAATGGACTAAAGTAGACAGAGGGGATTGGACTGAAGTGGACTGAGGGGAATGGACTGAATTGGACTCAAGGGGACGGACTGAAGTGAACTGAGGGTAATGGACTGATTGGAGGTGCCTTTGGGTTGATGGAGGGCATCGCGAGCAGTACCAACTGGTCAGGGAATTGTGAGGTTGGTTGCTGGTTGTCAGGATGTTCTGAAGGGGATTGTAGGCGAACTTTGTTTGGAAAACAAAGGGTGCGACTGCTGGCTTTAGTCGAGGACAGTTCGGTACCGTCCGTCTAAAATTGCAACTGTCAACATACATTCAATAAACCGATGGTGATATTTAGGAGGGGTTGCATACAGAGAGCGTTATACGGGGAAACGGTTAGCGGCAGACAGCGGAATTGGGTGACTGCCCGTCGGCAATCGGGTAACAGATTGTTGTAGTAAGGTGGTTGATGGTGTGGTCGCCGAAAACGAAAGATTATTATTTCTGGAGAGAAATGGCTGTTGTGTTTCCTTTTGTTAGAATACAGGGGTGCTGATAAGTCCTTAGCCCGACCAAGAAGGAAACAAGCTAATGTTTCTGTCAGAAAGGCGTGAATTTCCTTCGGCGCCTTGTCTTGCAGGGAACGAAAGCTATGACAGCTCGCGTCTCGATGTTGTTGAAATCGCGCGCGTCCCTGACATGCTTCCGAGCTTCTTTCTTTCCTGGTCGGGCTAAAGACTTATCAGCTCTCCGGTATGATTTTTGTTTGCTTACCTGGATAAGAGTAGAATTTACACCTCAAATACAAACAAACAAACAAACAGTGAAGACTATGTGTGGATCCGGTGAACCACCCCAGTATCCCCGTAAGAAGTTTCACATACCGAACGGAACAAGCCAGGGCAAACGAGGCACAAAGGGTGATCGTGTATGAGATGAAGAAGCATTTGTCAGCCAGAATCAGTGTTTGATTTCTTCCGTATCATCGTCAGGGACTCGTGCATCACCACGTGTAAAAGGTAACGGTAAATCAGTCCCGTTACAGGCCCGGAGTGGCCCAGAGGGTTCCAGGAATTTAAGGTTCTCAGATTTCGTGACAACAGCACAGGATGGTGATGAGGTTGTCATCCTTCCGCACCGGCCGCCTTTACTCCCAGGAGATACTCCTGGTAATCATTTCTGTTAGAGGCCGAGTCGACTCCAGGGCCATAGTGTGATCGGAAGGATTTTATGTCAATGAAAAATTCCAATGACACAAGGTGCATCACCACTTGTATTTTTGGAAAATAAGAGTATGATCCACACGACCGACCTTACTTACTCACTCCATGATGCAGAGTCCTTCTTGAGCAGCTAACTGGGTTGCAGCTAGTCAAGGAATTCCCCGCATTTCACGGAACCCGAAGGTTCATTACCGTACTCACAAGCGTCCGCCACCTGTCTCTATCCTGGGCCAACCCAATCCAGTCCATATACATCCCACCTCCTGGAGATCCATCCTAATATTATCCACCCATCTACGCCTAGGTCTCCCCAGTGGTCTCTTTCCCTCCGGTTTCCCCACAAAGACCCTATACACACCCTCTCCTCACCCATACGCGCAACATGCCCAGCCCATCTCATTCTTCTCGATTTTATCACCCTCAAAATATTGGGTGAGGATTAAAAATCATTTAGCTCCTCGTTATGCAGTCTCCTCCATTCCCCCGTCACCTCGTCCTTCCTACCACACGACCGACCTACACTTCAAAACGAAGTGCCCGTCCTTAAATTGTCATTCTTTGTTGTTTCACCTACTTTTGAAATCCCCTGTACGTATACACTTGCTTTCCTTCTTGCACGTCAGAAAGTTTACAGGTTTTAAGTTGCAAGGAGAGAGATATACGAACCCAAGGCCACTGCATCTTTCTGGGGAAGCGAGGCTGATGTCTCAGTTCTAATGTGCCGGGTGTTAAGACTTAATCGTACATTATGGCTGCAATATCCGACACAGAATAACGATCCTTTAAGTTGCATTTACAGCAATCCTGTTTATTGTTTTACTGAAGAAGTTCAACGAAAAACTGCTTCTGTCTTTCTTCATACGAAAATATTACGTAAACAGTCACCAGTATTATGGTACATCGTGTCGTTCTAAACGCCGAGTATCTTAGGTCGTGTTTTCTGATTAATATCCAGTAATTTTGTCATAAAATTCAAGCGTGAAGTTAAACTTCTGCGTCTTCCTTCAGACACGTCTAATCCTTTGACGCTCTGCTCTGCTGAACCTTAGTAAGTCTGGTGTGCTATATGTGCCGATGTCAGCTCCATCTCTTAACAGGCAAAGGAAATAGCGGGAGAAATCTGTCCTTATATTCGCAAGGACTCCAGTATGATTCTGGACCAGTGCACATGTACCTCTCTTTCTTTTCCTCAGTTCCTTCACTCAGATGAGAGGTAAAAACCCACTTTAGCCACAGAATGGACATTGCTGTTATCGTCTAAAGAATCAGGCGCCCTGTCAATCGACGCCATGCAGCCTGACACTCTCTGAAGCCGTGTTAGGAACGGCATGTGGTTGGGAGGGCGTTTGGGATGGAGTTTTGAGCCTGCCAGGCCGGCTATATGTGTTCGAACGGTGTGACTGGTGGCACGGGAGACGAATACTGATGATGCTGTGTATGGAATGGATGGCGTTGAGGAGCCAACCGAATTGGTACTTACAAATATATTGTAATTGACAATATTAATTCAGTTGACGAAAGAACTTGTGAGGTGGCAGTGATAGTGGCGCCACTGCTGAAGTGCCGCCACTGTGCAAAAAGCAGTGCACAAAATAACATATGTAATGTGGAAACGGCAGGAAGGTTTGGGCGTCGAGTGAGACAGTTTGCCAGGGACTGTTGGTACAGGGGAAAGGTGAGGGCGTGCTGCTTGGGAACTGACAGTGAGACTGTTGGTACAGGGGAGAGGGCGTGCTGCTTGGGAACTGACAGTGAGTCTGTTGGTACAGGGGAGAGGGCGTGCTGATTGGGAACTGACAGACAGACTGTTGGTACAGGGGTGAGGGCGTGCTGATTGGGAACTGACAGACAGACTGTTGGTACAGGGGAGAGGGCGTGCTGCTTGGAAACTGACAGCCAGACTGTTGGTACAGGGGAGAGGTGAGGGCGTCCTGCTTGGGAATTGAGAGACAGACGTTTGGTACAGGGGAGAGGGCGTGCTGATTGGAAGCTGACAGACTGTTGGTACAGGGGAGAGGGCGTGCTGCTTGGAAACTGACAGACAGACTGTTGGTACAGGGGGGAGATGAGGGCGTGCTGTTTGGGAATTGAGAGACAGACTTTTGGTACAGGGGAGAGGGCGTGCTGCTTGGAAACTGACAGACAGACTGTTGGTACAGGGGAGAGATGAGTGCGTGCTGCTTGGGAACTGACAGTGAGACTGTTGGTACAGGGGAGAGGGCGACCTGCTTGGGAATTGAGAGACAGACTTTTGGTACAGGGGAGAGGGCGTGCTGATTGGAAACTGACAGACAGACTGTTGGTACAGGGGAGAGATGAGTGCGTGCTGCTTGGGAACTGACTGACAGACTGTTGGTACAGGGGAGAGGTGAAGGCGTGTTGCTTGGGAACTGACAGACGGATTGTTGGTACAAGGGAGAGGTGAGGGCGTGCTGCTTGGGAACTTATAGACGGATTGCTGGTACAAGGTAGAGGTGAGGGCGTGCTGCTTGGGAAATGACAGAGAGACTGATGGTACAGGGGGGACGTGAAGGCGTGCTGCTTGGGAACTGACAGAGAGACTGTTGGTACAGGGGAGAGGTGTAGGCGTGCTGCTTGGGAACTGACAGACGGATTGTTGGTACAAGGGAGAGGTGAGGGCGTGCTGCTTGGGAACTGACAGAGAGACTCTTGGTACAGGGGAGAGATGAAGGCGTGCTGCTTGGGAACTGACAGACAGTCTGTTGGTACAGGGGAGAGGGCGTGCTGATTGGGAACTGACAGACAGACTGTTGGTACAGGGGAGAGGTGAAGGCGTACTGCTTGGGAACTGACAGACAGACAGTTGGTACAGGGGAGAGGGCGTGCTGCTTGGGAACTGACAGACAGACTGTTGGTACAGGGGAGAGGTGAGGGCGTGCACCTTGGGTACTGACAGATAGACTGTTGGTACAGGGGAGAGGGCGTGCTGCTTGGGAAGTGACAGACAGAGAGTTTGTACAGGGGAGAGGGCGGGCTGCTTGGGAACTGACAGACATACTGTTGGTACAGGGGGGAGGGCGTGCTTGGGAACTGACAGACAGACTGTTGGTACAGAGATGAGGGCGTGGTGCTTGGGAACAGACAGACAGAGAGCTGGTACAGGGGACAGCTGAGGGCCTGCTGATTGGGAACTGACAGACAGATATTGGTACAGGGGAGAGGTGAGGGCCTGCCGCGTGGGAACAGACAGACACACATTTGGTACAGGGGAGAGGGCGTCCTGCTTGGGAACTGACAGAGAGACTGTTGGTAGAAGGGAGAGGTGGAGGCGTGCTGCTTAGAAAATGACTGACAGACTCTTGGTACAGGGGAGAGGGCGTGCTGCTTGGGAACTGACATAGAGGCTCTTGGTACAAGGAAGAGGGCTTACTGCTTGGGAAATCACAGACAGACTGTTTGTACAGCGGCGAGTTTAGAGCGTGCTGCTTGGCAACTGACAGTCTAGAGGTGAGGGCTTGGTGCTTGGGAAATGAAAGACAGACTGTTGGTACAGAGGAGATTGCGTGCTGCTTGGGAACTGACAGACAGGCAGAATGTTGACACAGGTGTGAAGGCGTTCTGCTTGGGAACTGACAGACAGACTGGTGGTACAGGGGAAAGTTGAGGGCGTGCTGCTAGAGATCTGACGTACAGATTGTTGGTAGAGGGGCGAGAGCGTGCTGCTTGGAAACTGGCGGACAGACTTTTGGTATAGGGGTGCGGGCGTGCTGCTTGGAACTAACATACAGACTCTTGGTACAAGGGTGAGAGCGTGGTGCTTGGCAACTGACAGAGAGACTGACTGTTGTTACAGAGGTGAGTGCGTCCTGCTTGGGAACAGACAGGCAGACTGTTCGTACAGGGGTTAGGGCGTGTTGCTTGGGAAATGTGAGAGAGACTGTTGGTACAGGGGAGAGCTGAGGGCTTGCTGCTTGGGAACTGACAGACAGCCTGTTTGTACAGGAGAGAGTTGAGGGCGTGCTGTTTGGGTACTGACGGTGTGACTGTTTGTACAGGGGAGAGGTGAGGGCGTGCTGCTTAGTAACTAACAGACAGACTGTTGGTACAGTGGTGAGGGCGTGCTGCTTGAGAAGTGAGCGAGAGTGTGCAGGTACAGGAGAGAGTTGAGGGCGTGCTTTTTGGAACTGACAGAATGTTGGTACAGGGGTGAGGGCGTTCTGCTTGGGAACTGTCAGGGGGAATTTTGGTACAGAAGAGAGTGTGTGTGCGGCTTGGAAACTGACAGAGAGCCTGTTGGTACAGGGTTGAGGTGAGGGCGTGCTTCTTGGGAACTGACAGACAGATTGTTGTTACAGTGGAGAGGTGAGGCCGTGCTGCTTGGAAACTGACAGACATGGTTTTGTTACAGGGGAGAGGTGAGGGCTTGCTTCTTGGGCACTAACAGACTGCCTGTTGGTACAAGGGAGAGGGCGTGCTGCTTGGGAACTGACATTCAGTCTCATGGTACGGGGGAGCGTTGAGGGCGTGCTGCTTGGGAACTGGCAGACAGAATGCTGGTACAGGGGTGCGAGCGTGCTACTTTGGAACCGTCAGACAGACACTTGGTACAGGGGTGAGGTGAGTGCGTGCTGCTTGGGAACTGACAGACAGACTCTTGATACACGGGAGAGGTGAGGGCCTGCTGCTTGGGAACTGACAGACAGACTGTTGGTAAGAAGGTGAGGGTGTGCTGCTAGGGAACAGACAGACAGAGAATTGGTATAGGGGAGAGGTGAGGGCGTGCTGCTTGGGAACTGACAGAGAGGCTGTTGACACAGGGGAGATGTGAGGGCGTTCTTCTTGGGAATTGACAGACAGACTTTGGTACAGAAGAGAATTGAGGGCGTGTTGTTTGGGAAGTCACAGGCCTACTGTTGGTACAGGGGAGAGGTGAGGGCGTGTTGCTTGGGAACTGACGGGCAGACTGTTGGTACAGAAGAGAATTGAGGGCGTGTTGTTTGGGAACTGACAGACAGACTGTTGGTACAGGGGGAAGGCGTGCTGCTTTGGAACTGTCAGACAGACTGTTGGTACAGGGGAGATGTCGTGCTGCTTGGGAACTAACAGAGTTTGTCGGTACAGGGTTAGATGGGGGCGTGCTGCTTGGGAAGTGATAGACAGATTGTTGGTACAGGGGAGAGGTGATGGCGTGCTGTTTGGGAACTGACAGACAGAATTGTTGGTATAGGGGTGAGGTGAAAGCGTGCTGCTTGGGAACTGACAGATAAAATGTTGTTACATGGGTGAGAGCATGCTCTTTATGTACTAACAGACAGGCATTTCGTACATTGGAGACGTGAGGGCGTGCTCCTTGGAACTGACAGGCAGACTGTTGGTACAGAGGTAAAAGGCGTGCTGCTTGGGAACTGACAGACAGGCTCTTGATACAAGGGTGAGAGCGTGCTGCTTGGGACCTGACAGACAGTCTGTTGGTACAGGGGAGAGGGCGTGCTGCTTGAGAACTGACAGTGAGACTGTTGGTACAGGGGAGAGTTGAGTTCGTGCTGCTTGGGAACTGACAGACAGACAGACTGTCGGTAGAGGGGTGAGGGCGTGCAGCTTGGGAACTGACAGACACACAAACAGACAGACAGCGGAAACAGAAACTGTTTGCTTTTATTTGTCAGTGCGACTATTTGTACTGTTGGTGTAACTAACCGACTAACTAACTAACTAACAAACCAACTGACTGACTGACTGACTAACTAACTAACTCATCAACAAACTAACTGACTGACTAACTAACTAACTATCTAACAGACTAACTAACTAACACATTAACTAACTAACTGGCTGACTAACCAACTAACTAACAAATTAACTAACTAACTAATTAACTAACTTACTGACGGACTTACAATCTGACTAATTAACGAACAAACTAACTAATTAACTAACCAACTAATAAATCAACTTATTAAGCAACTAATTATCTAACTAATTTAGTAACTGACTGAGTAACTAACTAACTCATTAACTAACTAACTGACTGACTGACTGACTAACTAATTAACTAACTTATTAACTAATTAACTAAGTAATTAACTGAGTCTGACTGACTAAATAATTGACCGACTCGATGTAGGAGAGTTCTGTGGGCACAGTTTGGAAAGAGAGGGGGCGAGTGACGCTCGCTGCCCCGCGCAGCAGATTCCAAGGGGCAGCACAGTGGTGTCAAAATGGATGTTTTGAAATAAAAGAACTTGATTTTGTGCCCTCAAGGAATTTTAAAATATTGTGGCAAAATTAAATTTAATTCATTTGAAAGGGTGGAGCATTTCAAATGTTTGGGAACAGTCTTAACATAGAAACATTCTATTCACGAAGAAATTAGGAGCAGACTGATGTCAGGGAATGCAGAATATTTTGTGTTCCAGTTTGCTATCCAAACATTTAAAGATTAAGATATACAGAACTGTAATTTTGCCTGTTGTTTTGTATGGGTGTGAAACTTGGTCGCTCACATTCAGGGAGGAACGTAGGCTGAGGGTATTTGAGAATAGGGTGTTGAGGAGAATATTTGGGCCTAAGATGGATGAGGTAACGGGGGAGTGGAGAAAACTACATAATGAGGAGCTTAATGATCTGTACTGTTGACCAAATATTTTTCGGGTGATAACATCGAGAAGAATGAGATGGGCGGGTATGTAGCGCGTATCCGAGACAGGAGAGGAACGTACAGGGTTTTTATGGGGAGGTCTGAGGAAAGAGACCAATTGGAAGACCTAGACGTAAATGAGAGGATAATATTAAACTGGTTCTTCAGAAATTTGGATGACGCATGGATTGGATTGATCTGGCTCAGGATAGTGACAGGTGGCGGGCACTTGTGAATGCGGTAATGAACCTTTGTGTTCCTTAAAATTCGGGGAATTTCTTGAATAGCTGAGAACCGGGTAGCTTCTCAAGGACCGTGCTGCATGTTGTTAGTAAGAATACATTCTGATTCGTACAGGGTAGCTACATAAAATCGAACTAACAAATAAGTGTTGATCAGAGATGGTGACCAGAACTGGGGATATTCCGATCGCCATGTGCACAGAACTGAGGGCACTGAACTGGCTGCAGCGTAAAGAACACGCTCAGTGGCTCAAGAAAGAGGAAACCTCTGTCAACCTCAATTTCAAGTGGCGTGTGCCGTTACGACACCCAGACGGGTGACCGGGACACGTGGCCACCTGATTCCAGCAGGCCACACCCAGTCAGTGTACAGACTACAGCCGTTGGTAACGTCCGGACTTGTACTGGACAGGTGCCAGGTTCGAATCTCGACCGAGACAGCGATGTCGTGGTTTTTCTGCTTCTCTTCGGAGTATCAGCTGACTGTCAGCTGCTACCGTCTGCTTGTCAACTCGTTACTGAGTGTTCAACCCTACACTCTTCCCTGTCTCGTGTCATGCACGTGGCCGTTCACCTTCTAAAGCCTGCCAGCAACTTTACTTACCACCGGGTTTAACATCTAAAAATTCAACATGGTGATTACATTCCGTCTATCTGTTCTCAGAACAAACAGCGACTTGTGTCACTTATAGCATAAACTGATTGGTTTTTATAACCGAGATGAAAAGTGTTTACAGCGCGGTACGGACTGGGTCCTTATATAGCACAGATACGTTTGGTCTTCAACTCTTTAAACGCTGAGTTAAATCCCATCTGCCATTTGCTGACATTATTAGGAGCTCACCGTATTTTCCACGTTAGCAGGATAAGGGTTAATGAAACGTAAATACAGAACAAGTAGTTCAAACTGGTGCCAAAGATCCCCACTAACAAATTCTTTGTGTTTTACGAGCTAATTGAATTTAAGCAATATAGCTTAAGAATTTTTTTTAAATGAATTCCGACCAGTTTGCTCTAATAGTCTGACACAAAACGTCAAACACAGCGGTGTGTTTATCACGTAAAGGCATTACATTGGAGGAGCTAACGGCCGATATCAGGAACTGATCGCCTGCTGGCAAAAGGAATTTTATGGAATGAAGTAATAACAAAAATTAGAGAATTCACTGCAAGAGCTGACATTCTGAACACTTTCCATATTTTGCGCGGTAAGGCGGCAGTTTCAGATCTTGTATTTGCATGTGGCTACCTGTCTGTCTGTCTGTCTTTCCTAACTCAAGGCTATGACTGTTGACCCAAAGGTTCTGCTTTTATGTAACTCAGTGAAAACCTGACACATTTGAAGGCTAGATATTCTTATTAATTCTATTTCCCGTCAGTGGAATTCCACAAGGCCGCGTTCCCAGTGCCCGAAGTGTGATTATACCCGTGCCATTTTTTACGTGCGCGATTACACCAACACTATTCAAACCGCAATTACTAACAAAGTGTTCTTACAAAAGGTACACTACGTCTTGAGTTTCAGCTGTTTGAACTTGCTCAGATATTTGCACGTTCTGGAAAGGATATGCAGTCAAACACAAGTGTGCCAATTAAGGTGTATTTAATGACTATACTGGACAACTACATGTTTCGGCCTTTACTGGCCATCTTCAGGTTGTCTTCAAGAGAACTTGAGGTACTATATATATATATATATATATAGTTATTTTTATTATTTTACTAATGGCAGTTACATTGAGTGTTTATCATTGACCTGTGCAACCAATAAAAGTAAAACCTAAAAAAAATACACTTAAAAAAACAGAAAAAATGAAACATTCAGGGTAAATATAAAGTCCTAATGCTGAGGGGTAGTCACCAAAAAAAATAGTAATAATAAAATAACAAAGTCAATTTTCCATCATTTTTGTCCTGGCCTCCCAGTATCGCTCACATTCCGTCTCATTAGCTAATGCGGTGCATTGTCCCAGATGGTTTCTATCCATGGGTTCGCGGAGGCCGCAAAGCGTGCAGTAGGGGTCAGGGCGGATTGCAGTGCGGTGGAGATGCGCACCCAAGCAATCATGCCCAATGCACAGTCGGAACTCTGCAACTGCCCTTCTTCTAGACCAGTCTGTTACTTACTTACTCCATGGTGCAGAGTCCTTCTTGAGAAGCTAACTGGTTTGCAGATAGTCAAGAAATTCCCCGCATTTCATGGAACCCGAAGGTTCATTACCGTACTCACAAGCGT